>Ga0209542_10010633_pt1 | contig 16545 bp, 19 predicted proteins | sample RifCSPhighO2_01_FD_184028 | JGI IMG/M metagenome (GOLD analysis project Ga0209542, IMG submission 184028) | Soil microbial communities from Rifle, Colorado - Rifle CSP2_plank highO2_0.1 (SPAdes) (version 2) | ecosystem: Environmental > Terrestrial > Deep subsurface > Rock core/Sediment ...
ATGCCTGATGGTTGGAGCGCACCACGCGCCCGCGCAACTGGTGCAACTGGCTTAGGCCAAACCGTTCCGCACCCTCTATCATAATCATTGTCGCGTTGGGGACATTGACCCCGACCTCGACGACCGACGTTGCGACCAAAATATCTATTTCGTGATTTGAGAATCGCGCCATTACGTCGTCTTTGTCTTTTGTTGTCATTTTTGAGTGCAAAATATCTATTTCATATTCCGCAAAGATATCTTTTTTGAGCCGCTTTGCCTCGGCCTTGACCGACTTGGCCTGCAGAGCAAACGCTTTGTCCGGGTCGGGCTCATCGATGCGCGGACAGATGACATACGCCTGCCGCCCGGCCTCCAGTTGCCCGCGCATTTGCTCGTATGCCTGCTTGCGCTCGGCGGGCCGGACAATCTCGGTAATAATCTTTTTGCGGCCGGGCGGCATCTCGTCGAGCAAGGTCAAATCGAGGTCGCCGTATATGGTGAGCGCCAGTGTGCGCGGTATTGGCGTGGCGGTCATCGAAAGGAGGTGGGGGAGTTGCTTGTCCTTTTTGGCCAGCTTGCGGCGCTGTGATGTGCCGAAGCGATGCTGTTCGTCGATGACCACTAATGCCAGATGCTTAAACTGCACCGCCTTTTCTATCAGTGCATGCGTGCCTATCAAGACCGGTATCTCGCCATTTGCCACCCACTTGAGCAACTGCGCCCGCGAGACATTGGTAATTTTGTCTTTGTTGAGTTTGGAGGGGAATTTGTAGCATCCCGAGCCCGTAATAAGCCCGATGTTGATGGGACTATAAAAATTTTGCGTCCCCGACGCTGGCTCGAAAAATTTTATAAACGACTCAAAATGCTGTTTGGCCAAAATCTCCGTCGGCGCCATGTACGCTACTTGGAGCGTACCGAAGTTCTGCGCCGGTGGGCGGGTGTTTACTGTTGCAAACGCGGCAACCGCGGCGACGGCCGTCTTGCCGCTCCCGACGTCGCCCTCCAAGAGGCGCGACATCGGGTGCCCCGCGCGCATATCGCCGAGTATTGCCTCGACGGCTCTTTTTTGAGCAACCGTTGCCTCGAAAGGAAATACGCTCATAAACCCGGCGATGTCTGCATGTGTCGCTTCGACTGAAAAACTTTTCTCGCGCGCTTGCAATACACGCTCGCGCTGGCGCTCGAGCTGTATCATAAACACCTCCTCAAAGGCAAAGCGCTTGCGCGCGGCCTCGGCATTTTTTAATTCCTTCGGCTGGTGCGCCCACACGATTGAGCTTTGGAGCGCGGGCAAATTATATTTTTTTAAAATTTCTTTTGGTATAGGGTCCTCCAAATTTCTCAAGGACTGTCCTTGAGATTCGAAAAGTTTTTTTACTGCGCTTCTAAACCAAAGCGAACTGATACCACGAGACTCGGGGTAGACGGCAAAAAAATCCCCAGAAAAATGGTCTGGCCTGCCGGCCTCCGGGGGCTTGGCCGAGACAGGAGATCCGAGGACCTTTTTCTGGGGATTTTTTTGCAAGTCAAACAACCCTGCCTCCGTCGCGGAAATTTTTTGCAATTGCGGGTTTGCCAAATATATCTTGCCTTCCGAACCGCTTACTTTGCCCACCGCTTTGACTAGCGTGCCGTTGGCGTACATTTTGGCGATGTAGGGTTGGTTGAACCACCTGCATTTGATGCGGCCGGTTTGGTCGCACAAGTAGCCCTCGCTCATCGGGATGCGGCTCTTCCACCCTTTTTTGGTCTCCAGCTTTTCGAGTGTGCCGACAATGCTCGCTTCCTGCCCGCTCACGAGCCCCGCAATCTGCGCCTTATCACCCGCAGCCTCATAGCGCGAGGGGAGGTGATAAAAAAGATCACGTATTGTCTTAATCCCAAGCTTCCCCAAAGCCGCCTTTTGCGCGTCGGTGAGCCGGAAATGCTCGGAGAGTAGATTTGACAGGAGCATGGAGTGAGTATATCAATACCTCAACGGGTACAAAGTGGGAGGCTAACATGGCCGCGAGGATATCGGCTAAGGCAGAGCGGCTTATCGAAATCCGCTTTGCACTAAGGGAAATCAAAAGGGCCCTCGATTTGGGACAGTACACTGCCGAAGCCCCTTTCATAGGACACACGGAGGCTGACAGGGTCGAAGCCTTCCTACGAACGCTTTCATGGAAAAAGGGAAGTCGTGGGGCACTGCTATCCTTACTGGTAAGCGACATCATCGATGCGGTCGGTGAGGAAGACTTTCATCCGGCTCCGCTGCTCGAGGTCGCTAGAGTCCTCGAAGAGCGGGTTCTGGAGGACATTGACTTTTCTCTACCAAAGGACCCCAAGCCCAAAAAGTAAGCTTTCAATTTGAGTCAAAAGGCCGCCAACGTGGCGGCCTTTTCGTATGTAAATGCGGGAAGCTAAACTTCACGCAAGATTGGTATATACTGAACGTATGCGGAAAGTACCTTTTGTAAAAGGGGAGTTTTATCACCTTTATTGTCGCGGAGTCGATAAGCGAACTGTTTTTACTACTCCGTACGAATACAAACGCTTTCTAGCCTATCTTTATATGCTTAATAGTACTAAAGACATGCGGCCTTCGGATTTTTTTCGCACTCACGAAACACAAGAAGTTTTTGATATAGAGCGGGGCAAATGCCTCGTTGCGTTAGGTGCCTTTTGTCTTATGCCGAACCACTTCCATTTGTACGCGACTCCTCTTGCAGGGGGTGGTATATCAAAATTTATGCAACGACTTCAAACTGCTTACACAAAGTATTTTAACGAAAAACACAAACGTACCGGGGCCCTTTTTGGTAGCACTTTCAGGTCGGAACACATGGAAACCGATCGCCAGGCAAAGTATCTCTTCTCTTACATTCATCTCAACCCAGCAAAATTGACAGACCCCGGTTGGAAAAATAAAGACTCCCGCGACTGGAAAAAGCTATGCACGGCGGTGGAACAGTACCCATATTCAAGTTATAGAGAATATAAGACGAAGCAACCTCTGATTACAAATCCAACCCCTTTCCCGCAATACTTTAGCAATAAGAAGGATTTAGCGGAACATGTAGAAGATTGGTTGCGCCATCGTCCTGCGGGAAGCTAAACTTCGCGCAGGGGCGCGGGCCTGCGGTTTTTCTGAAAGAAGCGTATAGTGGAACCGTCTATATATGAGGGACCTGCAACAAGACTTTATCTCCGCCTTTGAGGCCTATAACGATGAGCTCTTCCGCCACGCCAGTATGCGGCTTAAGGACCGCGACCGGGCGATTGAGCTCACGCAGGAGTGCTTTATGAAGGTGTGGGAGTATGCTCAAAAGGGCGGGGATATCCGCGAGTTGCGGCCCTTCCTCTACCGGACGCTGCGGCACCTCATTATCGACGAGTACCGCCGCAAAAAACCGGTCTCGCTCGAAGCTATGGCGGAAGGGTTTGAGGACAAGAATGTCGAGGCGCTGCTCCCGCCGGATCAGAGCAACACGCTCGAAGCGGCAATAGAGCGCTTTGACGGGGTTGCAGCACTCGCCGCACTGCAAGAGCTCCCCGACACCTACCGCGAGACGCTGTCACTGCGCTACGTCGAGGGTTTGAGCCCGCAAGAAATTGGCAAAATTGTGGGCGAGAGCGAAAATGCGGTCAGCGTCCGCATCCACCGCGGGCTCAAGAAACTGAAGGAACTACTACAACCATGAATCTAAATAATCTAAAACATGAAGCAGAAAAAATCCGCCTTACCAGCGCGGAAAAATTTGCTATGCGCGCTGCTGTTTTCCCGACGCTTCAGTCGGGACCCCGACCGCAGAGCGTCGGGGTTGGCAGTCCACACTTTTTCTTTTCGTACCAATTTCGCATGGTGATGGCGGGGTTGTTGGTGTTTGTGCTCGCGGGCGCGGGCACCGCATCGGCCGCCGCTGCGGGCGCGCTCCCCGGAGACATTTTGTATCCGGTAAAAATAAACGTAAACGAAGCGGTAAAGGTCGCGCTTGCCTCCACCCCGGCGAGTAGGGCGCAGGTCCACGCCGAACTGGCGGACGCCCGTGTCGAAGAGGCTCAGGCGCTCACCGCGCGGGGCCGCCTCGACGCAACCGCAACCGCAAAACTTTCGGACAACTTTGATGAGCACGCCAAGAGCGCGCAGGACCTGGTGCAAAGCATCGCGGAGTCCGACCCGGGGAGCGCCGTACAGATAACAACTCAGCTTGACTCGACGCTTGCGACCAACGGCGCCGTACTGCGGAGCCTTGGAGATGAAAGCGCCGATAAAGAGACAAAAAACAACTCGGGGCGCTTTGCGGTGCGCGTGTTGGCGCATGTCGGGGCTGCCGGCCGCATCGCCCTTGCGGACAGCGCTTCAAAAGAAAAGCGCAGCGCGGAGGCGCAGCCGGCCGCCTTTTCGGCGGCTACTCAAAGCGAGACATCTGCCACCCTTGCCGCGCCTGCACCCGGCGAGGAACGCCGTTCTGAAAACAGCGGAGAGGGGGATGCCGCGGCAAGCATCGAAATAAAAGCCGCCCAGGTGCTTGCAGGCGCGCGGGCACAGTTTATGCAAGCGTCTTCGACGCTCGACGCGACCACCACTGCACAGTTGAGCGCGCAGTTTGGCGCAATCGACGCGTTGATGGCGCAAGGCTCGGTGTCGCTCGAGGCGGGGGACAGCAAGGCGGCGATGCGCAGCTTTACGGAGGCGCTTTCAAAATCGGCGCAGCTGCGCGCGGTGCTCAAGGCCCAAATTAAATACGACGGCGGCATCCTCAAACCCTTCCTGCAATTTGACGACCACCCCTCCGGCGAAGGCAGCGACTAAAAACTTTCTTTTCCCCCACGCCTAAAAATGGTATAGATATAAAGCTCGCACGGAGGCGTGGCTGAGCGGTCTAAAGCGGCATCCTGCTAAGATGTCGATCGGGAAACCGGTCCGAAGGTTCGAATCCTTCCGCCTCCGCAGATTAGAGCGCGGTTCTCACACTCGAGACGCGTTATTTACACGGTCTATTAAAGCGATATAATTTGACCTATGACCACTACCACAGAGGGAATTAAGGACCTGGCACCCGAAATATACCGTCAGCGTCTGATAATTGAAGGGTATCCTGCTTTTATAATTGAGGAGCAGCATATTAAAGACTATCTTTCAGAGCTCTCTAGTGTCTGTGACATGAACCTGCTTGCCGGTCCAATGACCAATCGGTCGCCAAAATTTGGTTGGGCAGGATGGATACATTGGGAGACGTCGGGTACCCATTTTTATGGTTGGCGCAAACCCCTTTCATTTTTTAGTGTAGATATTTATACTTGCAAGAAATTTGAAGTCCAGGAGGTTGTCGACTTTACTAGAAGTTTCTTTAAAGCGACAGAAATCGTATTTAAAGAAGTGTAATTGATTTTTAACGATGCGGACAGCCGGCCCAACAACAGGGCCGGCGCATTCTGCCCCTAAGCTTTGAGAGTGCTTTTTTAATACGGATACTCCGCGTCTCCGCTTTTTTGCCGGACGTAACCCAGCAGATCCACTCATTGCGTGCAAGTGGGGTAATATCCTCCCACGCCAACCGCGCCGCCGGAGTAGCAACAAGAGCCTCCCGCAGATCCGCCGGCATTTTGTGCACTGTACCGCCGGCAATTCCTTTTTTAACCATAGGGGTATCTTATCAAATCCCCTGTGGCGGAGGATGCTATAGTGGTTTTGTGCATAAAATCGAATCACTTTCAGCCGCGCCGACTGCGGACTCGCGCGGCAACCCGACCATCGAAGTGACGCTCGCTACCGCAAACGGGCAGGGAGTTGCCTCGGTGCCCTCGGGCGCCAGTGTGGGCGCGCACGAGGCCAAGGTGGTCGAGCCCTCAATAGCCGTTGCTCAAATTAATACGGAAGTAAGCGTGGCGTTGGTTGGCAAAGAGTTTGATCAAAAGTCGCTCGACGAATTTTTAATACAACTTGACGGTACGCCGGACAAAAGCCGCCTTGGCGGCAACGCCACGCTCGGCGTCTCGCTCGCGTTTGCCCGCGCAGCGGCTGCGGAACAAAAGGTTGAGCTGTATCAGTACTTTGGTGTCCTTGCGGGCGTGACGGCGTTTGCACTGCCCGTTCCGATGTTCAACGTACTGAACGGCGGCAAGCATGCAAAAAACGGCATCGGCGTGCAAGAGAGCATGCTGGTGCCGGTCGGTTTAAAAACCATGCGCGCACAGGTAGATGCGGGGACGGCCTGCGTTGCCGCGCTTAAAAATTTGCTCGAACAAAAAAGCTACAGCACCGAGTTAGGCGACGAGGGCGGATTTGCGCCCACGCTTGCAAACAACGACGAGGCGCTCGACCTGCTTGTATCGGCAGTAGCGGCAGGGGGCTACTCGACCGAAAAAGTAAAGATAGCGCTCGATGTCGCGGCGAGCAGCATGAGCCACTTCGACAAAGAGGCGATGCTCGCCTGGTACAAAATAATTGCCGACGGGTACCCGCTTATTTCTATTGAAGACCCGTTTACCGAAGATGACTTTGCCGGATTTGCCGCGCTGCGCGTGGCAGTGGGGGAGCGCATACTGATTGTTGGCGACGATCTTACCGTCACCAACACTGGGCGCATTACATTTGCAGAACAAACGGGCGCTATCAACGCGGTGATTATAAAACCCAACCAGGTGGGCACGGTGAGCGAGACGATTGCCGCCGTTGCCGCGGCGCACGCGCAGGGGTGGAAAGCGATAGCATCGCACCGCTCGGGCGAAACTCCTGATACGTGGATTGCCGACGTCGGCGTCGGGCTCGGGTGCGAATATATAAAAGCAGGCGCACCAACGCGGCCCGAGCGGACGGCCAAGTATACTAGGCTTATAGCAATAGAATCCCAATTGTCATGAGTTCCCGAGCCCAAATAATCGCGACCATCGGCCCCGCGTCCAATAGTGCGGATACGCTGTGCGACATGAGCGCGGCAGGCATGGACATTGCGCGGCTCAATTTTGCCTGGATATCCGACGAGGCCGAGGCCTTGCGGCAGATACACGCGGCCCGCGCCGGCGCGGCGGCCTGCGGCCGCTCCGCCCCTTTGTTGGCCGACCTCCCTGCGCGCCGGGTGCCGCAGGCGGCCGGACACACGTACGACCCTACGGCGCCGCTCCTGACGCCGAAGGAAGAGGCTCAACTTGCCGTGTGCATTAAAGAGGGGGTTGAACTCTTTGCACTCTCGTTTGTGGCCGGCGCAAAAGACGTCGAGGCGTTGCGCGCGCTTGTCCGCACGCACGGCGGTACGCAAAAAATAATCGCCAAAATAGAGCGCAAGGCCGCTGTCGAAAACATAGACGAAATTATCGCCGCGGCCGATGCGGTGATGGTTGCGCGTGGCGACTTGGGGGCCGAAGTTCCGCTCGAAGAAATCCCTTTTATACAAAAAAATATCATTACCAAGTGCAATGCGGCGGGCAGGCCGGTAATAGTGGCGACACAAATGCTACTGTCGATGACCAAAGAAAAAGAACCCACGCGCGCCGAGGTGACCGACGTTGAGGAGGCGATTATGGACGGCGCCGACGCGGTGATGCTCTCCGAGGAAACCGCATCAGGAAAATATCCGGTCGAGGCGGTCGCCATGATGGAGCGCGTTATTACGGAAGCGGAACGGCACGAGGGGCGCGTCATACATACCCTATGACTCTCCCCGGCACACTTATTATTACGCGGCACCACGAGTCGGAGTACAACAAAAAAGGCCTCTGGACCGGTACGCGCGATGTCCACCTTACGCCCTACGGAGTGCAAAAATCCGAAGAGATGGGGGAGCTCATCAAAGACCTGCCGCCGGACTACGCATTTGCGTCAACCTTAGTGCGCACGGACGAAACGCTGGACGCGATGCTCAAAGCGCTTGGCATTACCTCTGTAGACGGGGAGAGCCACCCCGCGCTCAACGAGCGCGACTACGGCGAGTACACCGGCAAAGACAAATGGGAGATGGAAAAGTTGGTGGGCAAAGAGACGTTTGATAACATTCGCCGCGAGTGGGACTACCCCGTGCCGAATGGTGAGACTTTAAAAATGGTGTACGAGCGCGTGGTGCCGTTTTATACCGGCACGGTCCTGCCGCTCCTGCAGGCAGGACACACCGTGCTTATTGTGTCGCACGGCAACGCGCTACGCGCGCTCGAGATATATGTAGAATCCATCCCAACCTCGCAGGCCCATGACCTGCAGATGCTGTTTGGCACGGTGGTAATTTATAAAGTCGACGAGGAGGGTAGGATGACCAACAAAGAGGTGCGCGCGGTCGGTGGAGAAGTTAATGCATAATAAATATGAAACGATTTCCACAGTGGATAGGATTAAAAGAGCAGCTGCACAACGTCGGGCATAAGCCGCCGTTGGTGTCGCAAGGAGATATTTGGTGGGCAAGTATCGGCGAAAATGTTGGTTCGGAAGTGAACGGCAAGAGTAAGCTATTCTCCCGTCCTGTGATTATATTCAAAAAACTCGCCCACGGTTTTTATTTTGTTATTCCTACTACCACACAAATAAGGGATGGTAGTTGGTATGTGAAGTTTCGCCAACAGGAGCGCGACATGGTCGCTTGTTTGCATCAAGCGCGAGCGATTGATTATCGTCGCCTGTCCTCTAAACTCGGCACCTTGGACGATGAAGACCTTGGCCGCATTAAAAAAGGCTTCAGCTCGCTCTACTTAAAATAACTGTCTCCGATATTCTCCGCCATTTCTGGCGGAGCCGCGGGAAAATCCCGAATGTGCCTACAGTATACCCCACACAATCTAAAGTGCAAGTGAAGTTTTGCAACTAGAAACACTCGAGCGCTTCGCGGTGTTTTTGGGCTTCGTCCCATAGTACGCGTATCGTTTGTTCAAACGGATACCCCGCGCTAACGCAGTTTTTATATACCTGTGCGAAGTAGTGCACCATCTCGATACCATCGATCGTAATGTTCTTGAAAGAGCTATAACCCCACTTGACCGGCCGGATGAGTTCCGCCAGTTTTGGGTGACATTGCAGGATGACCGGGTCCATAACCTCGCTCAATCTCCACACGAGATGGGGACCCTCATACTCTTTGCGGTCAATTTGAGGAAACACCTCCTTCCATTTTTTAAACCACAAAAAGTGCAGTATCTCGTGGGCAACCACCTCTTTCATTTTTTCGGGCTCCCAATAGCCTACACAAAAAGAGTAAGTGTCCAAAAAACGCGGATATACCGGCTGGATCGAAATATATCCTTTGATAACAGGCTTGTCCTCCGGCCAGTCGGTTTCGAAGTGCTCGGCCAGTGTGCGCAGAAAGCCAGCACTTATTGGGCCCCACCCGGCCTCAATTTCTTTTTTTGCTAATACTATTTTTTCCTCATTCTTCCCCACATTTTCTTGGACGAAAAGTTTAAGTTGCTCTAATTTCTCCTTTTTCTGTTTTGAACTTTCCAAAATTTCTTTTAATTTCGGGTATGCGCGGTAAAGAAAATCGTGCCAGCGCTTACTTTTTGGCAACGAGAAGCTATAAAAAAGGTCGGCCTCCAAGTCGACAGGAGTAACTTCAAAAATGACTTCGGGAAGGAACAGTGATTTACCGCTCGCCATATTGATTCAGTATACCTAAGTATTTTATTGGGGATGGTACAATTCTTATATGAAACTTGTTTATTTTGCCAAAGAGGAGTGGGAGGAGGAATATATAAAAGGTAAATTGCCGGGGTTTGCACTGGTTGCGCCGGACGATGCCGGGGCCGAAGTGCTTTCTGTTTTTGTAAATCACCCCGTCGATGCCGCCGAGATGGCAAAGTACCCCAAGCTCAAACTTATTGCCACGCGCTCAACCGGCTACGACCACATCGACATAGTTGAGGCCAAGAAAAGAGGCGTTGCGGTCGCGACCGTGCCCGCCTATGGGGCAAACACGGTGGCCGAATTTGCCTTTGCACTCCTGCTTGCGCTGTCGCGCAAGGTGCCCGAGGCGCACGAGCAGGTCACAAAAACAGGCTCTTTTTCTCAAGAAGGGCTCACCGGTTTTGACTTGGCGGGCAAGACGATGGGGGTCGTGGGCTGCGGCAAAATAGGCCAGCACACGGTGCGGATTGCCAACGGGTTTGGCATGAAGGTGCTCGTGTCCGACGGACATCGCGATGAAGCTATGGCAAAAGAGCTTGGGTTTGAGTATGCAGAATTACCGGAACTTTTGGGAGCGAGCGACGTGGTGTCGCTCCACGTGCCGTACCTGCCGGCGACGCACCACCTTATCAACCTGCAAAATATTTCTTTGTTCAAGCGCGGCGCGTACCTTATCAACACCGCGCGTGGCGCGGTGGTCGAGACTGCGGCAATTGTAAAAGCGCTGCAGGAGGGGATACTGGCGGGCGCCGGCCTCGATGTCCTCGAGGAGGAGGGGGACATGCAGGATGAAATGAAGTTGCTCTCCGGCCCGCACCCCAAAGAGGAAGAACTCAAGGTGGTGCTCCAAAACCACTACCTCATCAACCATCCGCGCGTCATCGTCACCCCGCACATCGCGTTTGATACCACAGAAGCAATCCGCCGTATCCTCGACACGACGATAGAAAACATTATTGCTTTTGCGGCCGGCGCGGCAAAGAATCTGCTGGCGTGAGCCATTTTCATACAATGGCTAAATTTTTTATATTTGCTAGTCTTATGGTATTGAATAGGCTTTTAAGGCGTTAGCCACCCCCAGTGGAGTACAGATACTTCATACAGTAAACTTTTATGAAGGTATGCAAGAAACCAACTACATCCTGCGTCCTACCCAAGAGGATAAAGTTCGAGTCCTTTTTCTCGAAAATCGAGGCAGAATAGTCCACTTTGTTGTCCAGTATCATGCCTTGATTGATAGTAGGTGGAAGACTATTATGAGGATAGATACTTGCCATGGATATGCTCACAAACACACTCTTCATGCTAGGGACAAGGAATATGTGGTACGGTTGCCTGGGGATCTCAATACGGTGTTTACAGAGGCAAGAGGTTTTATACTAGAAAACTATCTTAAAATAAAAGAGAATTATCTAGGAAGTAAATAACAAAAATATGACCAAAACTCTCGTACAAAAGAATATGAAGCTATCGCTAGAGTTTGACCGATATATATCGGGCAAACCTGGTGCGCTTAGACAAGTGCCACAAGGTAGTGAAATAATTTTGACTTCGTCGTCTGATAAAAAACTGTCTGATGCAAATTGGTCTATTGTGCGGGAAAGTAAAAGCGGTAAATTTGTTGAGGCTCACAAGAGTGGCGGCAGTTGGAGAATTCGAGCCGTTAAATAAGTTTAAGAGCGGGCGAGTGCGACAAGGTGTACCGCGCGCGCTCCGGCCGCGCGGAGCGCGCGCTTTGCTTCCGCGAGCGTTGCGCCGGTGGTGGTGACGTCATCCACGACGATGCAGACTCTGCCCCTCACTACTTCCGCATCAAAAACTCGCATCGAGTTTTTGATATTTTTTAACCGCTCCGCGCGCGGCAAACCCTGCTGGGTTTTGGTGTTTATGGTGCGCGTGAGAGCGTTAGGTTTGTATTCCAATACAGGCCCTTCTCCGCCAAGGCTACGCAGGGCGAGCATTACATGCTCGCAAAGCAGTTCTGTTTGATTGTGTCCGCGCTCGCGGCGGCGTGTTTTGTGCATCGGCACCGGCACAAGGAGTGGCGCCCCGAGCTCCTCGGCGGCTATTGCCAGTAGCACCTCACTCAAATACCCGCCCGCAAGCGCGGCCGCACGCTTTGTTCCGTAATATTTGAGCTCCCAAACAAGGGCAGTAATCCGCGGGTCGTGGTAGGGGAGCCCGTCTTCGGAAGACAGAGATTCCAATATTTGAAGATTTAAAGAGCGCACCAGGAGCTCGGTTCTGCGCGGCGGGAGCAGAAGGTCGACAATATATAAAAATAGTTCTCCCATACGGTATACTATAGGGCAGGTATGGCATTTTCTCTCTCGTCGTTATTCAGCAAGGAGTCAAAAAGCGTGTTGGGGGTGGATATAGGCACCTCTGCCGTCAAAGTGGTGCAGTTGCGGCGCGAAAAAGGCCGTGTCATCCTCGAAACCTACGGCGCTATTGCGCTCGGCCCTTACGCGGGGGTCGAAATAGGCCGCGCCACCTCGCTCGGTGCCGAAAAAATAGCCGAGGCGCTCAAAGACGTCATCCGCGAGGCCAACGTCACGACCACCGACGCGGCGGTTGCTATTCCCTATTCCGCAAGCCTTGTTTCCATCATCCGCCTGCCCGCGTCGGTGGAAAAACAGTTGGCCCAAGTGGTGCCGATTGAGGCGCGCAAGTACATCCCCGTGCCCATCAACGAAGTCTTGCTCGACTGGTTTGTCGTGTCCGACAGTAAAAAGGCCGCCGCCGAAGGAAAAATCGAGCTCCTGCTGGTCGCGATACACAACGACACCATCGCAAAGTTCCGTAGCATCACCTCCGACTCCGCGCTCGTGCCCGGGTTTTTTGAGATAGAGGTATTTTCGGGCGTGCGCGCCTCGCTCGAGCATGGGGTGGCGCCCGTTGCGGTCATCGACCTCGGCGCCGCCACGACCAAATTTTATGTCGTCGAGCGCGGGCTTATCCGCGAGAGCCACATCATCAACCACGGCGGACAAGACCTGACGCTGAACGCCAGCCGCGCGCTCGGGCTTACCGTAGCGCAGGCCGAGGAGCGCAAGCGCAAGTATGGCCTCAGCGGCGAGGGGCCGGCGACCGCAAGCGGGGCGTCTTTGCCCGCGGGGCAGGCAGGCGCCGACATCAAACGCTCCTTCGAACTCTCGCTCGCGCCGATGCTCTCCGAGCTCACCCGCACGGTCTCCTCGTGGGAGGCGCGCAGCAACCAGACACTGAGCGCGCTGGTACTCACGGGCGGCGGCGCAACCCTGCGCGGATTAAAAGAATTTATGCAGAGCAAAATCACGACCGAAATCCGCCTTGCGGACCCCTTTGCCAAAACCCAGGCGCCCGCATTCCTCGAAGCAATCCTCAAAGACGCCGGCCCCGAATTCAGTGTTGCCGTCGGCCTTGCCCTGCGCCGCCTGCAGGAGATGGGGTAAATGTGTTGACAGAGGGGCGCTTGCAAAAAATCATCGCTTATACTAAAGAGGAATGGATCCAAACGTCCAAGGCTCGTTTATACCCAAACAGGCGCTCACTGCCGCGTCGCGCGGGAGCGGCATGGGCCTCTTTTTCCTGCTTGCCCTGTTTGTGTTTGCCGCATCCTTGGTGGCCGCCGGGGGCGTCTTTGCCTACGAGCGGTTTCTCAACAGCCAAATTTCGCAAAAAGACGGGGACCTGCGGCGGGCAGAGGGAGCCTTTGATGCTGGCGCCATCCAGGACCTTGTGCGGATGGACGCGCGGCTCGCCCAGGCGCGTACACTCCTGCGCTCGCACGTCAGCCCCTCGGCGATATTTTATTTCCTTTCCACTGTTACGCTCGAGAAGGTCCAATTTAACTCATTTGACTTGGCGGTAAACAAAAACGGCGGCGCCACGATGACGCTCTCCGGGACGGCAGACAGCTTTTCGACCGTGGCACTCCAGTCCGACCAGCTCGGCGCCAGCAAAGTGCTGCGTGACGTACTCTTTTCCGGCATCACGGTGGGAGAAATGGGCAAGGTCAGCTTTACCGTCAACGCGACCGTCGACCCCGACCTCATCCTCTACAGCAGTAACCTAAAACAGCAGAGCGCCCAACAATAGTATGCGACTCGTCATGCCCATCGTACTCATAGCCGCCGCAATAGGACTCTTTGCGCTCTACACCAACGGCGCCTATCAGCGCATAAAGGACCTACAGACGCAGGTGGGCGCCTTTGAGACGGCGCTTACCACAGCCAACAGCCTCAAGGCACAGCGCGACTCCCTGCTCTCCAAACGCAACACCTTTTCGGCGGACAATGTGCAGAAGTTGGAGCGGATGTTGCCCGATAACGTCGACAACATCCGCTTTATCATCGACATCAACAGCATCGCGGCGCGCCACAACCTTTCGCTCAAAAACGTTTCGCTCGGGACGGTGTCCGACAGCAAGAATAAGCGCGGGACGCTCGCGGTAGGTTCCTCCGGCGACCCGGTCGGCTCGGCGGAGGTCGGCTTTTCTTTGACCGCTTCCTACGATGACTATCTCGCGTTTTTGCAGGACATTGAGCACAGCCTCCGCATCGTCGATGCGGAAAAGATATCCTTTAAACCCGGACAGGGAGGCGCCTATGAGTTCAATATGGCCATCAAGACGTATTGGCTGCATTAATATGGACATCCTTAAGAACAAAAAACTGATGGGGGGGCTCGCGGTCGCGGTCGTGGCGGCACTCGGCTACTACTGGTGGTCGTCGAGCGCTACCACGCCGCTCCTCTCGAGCTCGGGGGACGGCACCTCGCCGCTGTCGCAAGAGATTTTGGCCACGCTCGGGCAACTCGGCAGTATCAAGCTTGACCCGGCGATATTTTCCGACCCGGTGTTCGTTTCTTTGACTGACTTCGGCGTCACCCTTCCTCCGCAGCAGGCGGGCCGCCGCAACCCCTTTGCCCCGGTCGGGACGCAATAACCTGTTCCTATCCAATTTTGTTTCGCGCGGTGCACTAGTATTTTTGGAGTTTTCGTTATACTGTTTTTTACGGCACCGCATCCAGCGACGCCCTTGATCTTTTCAACCTACGGTACTCCGAAAGGAACACCAGATGCATACATATTCGTTCTCTGCCGCCCAGGCAACTCACGCGCTTCAAGTCGTGCTGACCCTGATGAAAGAACGGCGTTTCTTCCTCTATCGTCAAGAAGAGTATAGTCACCGGATTGAAGGCGATCTTGGCCACGGCCTCGACCCGTCCGTCTTTGGACCAGCACTCCAACTCGACAAGGAAATCCGCGCCATCTACACGGAAGCAACCCGTCAAGCCGAGCGTTCGATCACCGAAACAGAGCAAAGCTTGGGTCTCAAAGCTCCCGACCTCAGCAACAAGCGGTTGGTTCAGTGCAATCGTTATACCGGCGGCCTCGACATTTGTCGGGTCTACCCACTCGACACATTTACAAAGTTTGTCCCTGACTCATTCGAAGAGTTGCAGGCACAAATGATTCAACTCGCGATGGGCGGTAAAACGGCAGATGACTACTCGCCTAAAGCAACGCAAGAGCTCCGAGGACAGGCTCGCTCCAAAGCTCTCTTAATTTGGCGAGAGCTCGCGGATATGGAAGTCCGAAATCCTGCAGGTCACTCCTGTGTGGTATTACTGAAAACCCGGTTTGAGCCGACCGGCGGCGACATCGGGGACGATTTCTTGGAAGGCAGACTTGCTGGCGTTCAGCTTTTCCCGCACGCTATTGGGTATCTGTTCTACCAGTACTCAAAACATACCCGGATCGTGCACCACAATCATGTGGCGTTCAACGCCTCGCGGAAAGCGCACGTGAATGTCCAGCATTGGACTAGTGGCGAGCCGTCGCTGCGATTCGATTCCACAGGTGGCTACTCCTGCAAGGTCTACTTCCCGATTGTGCTCTAACAATCATCTGCCGTCCTGACCAAGTACGGCGATTAAAGAAGCCCGCCATCGTCGAAAGACTTTGGCGGGTTTTGCTATCTAATGCTTCAAAACACACTAACTCTGCGCTATAGCGTAACGTTAGTGTGTTACCTATCTTATCTTATAGGTAGAGATTGGTAATATTTAGTGAGCTAATTGTTTTAGCACTTTATAGCGCCAAACTAGGGTGTGATATACTGTGCTCATGCAACACGGTACGTATCCTATAATTCTGCAGAAGGAAAAAGAGGGCGGGTATTCGGTAACCAACCTTGCTCTTGAGGGGTGCTACAGTCAAGGGGAGACAGTAGAGGAGGCGCTCGCAAACATCAAAGAGGCGACCCTTCTTTGTTTAGAGGACGACGGTACCGAGCCGATAGAAAACGAAGAGGTCAGTCTCCACCTGATTACCGTCTAGTAGCTGGCGCATGCCCAAACTTCCAAAACTCTCCGGTGCGGAACTGATTAAAATCCTTGAGCGGAAGGGGTACATCCAGTCGAGGATTAGGGGCAGTCATGTGAGATTGCGTCCCCCGGTTTTTTCTGCGGGTCTTAAAAAAGTCAGCGTGCCGTTGCACAAACAACTCAAAACTGGTACCCTTTTTGGCATTATGAAAGACACAAGGTTGACTGCCGAAGATTTGAAATAATCAACAGAATGTTGATATGCACTCGAGGGTCTGCGTGGGAGCGGTATACTTAACAGAGCATGAATCTTTTATCGCTTCTTGCTGACAGTGGAGTGTTAGAGCGGGGGCGTGTGCCCGAGCTTGAGGTTGAATTTAAAAAACCGGAGTCGAAGCCGGAGGAGGTGCTGCAAAAAGCGGGCATCGCTCTTAAGGACATCCTCAAGGCCAAAGGCGAATACTACGGCGTGCCCACCCGCGAGGTGGGGGAGACGGCGGTACCCTTTGACATTTTGCGCTTTATCCCGGAGGAGTCCGCGCGGCACTACAAGCTCGCGCCTTTGGGCGAGGCGGACGGGGCGCTCGAGGTCGGCATCACCGACCCCGACAACTTGGAGGCGCGCGACGCACTCACCTTTATCTCGGCCAAGATAGGGATGC
>Ga0209542_10010634_pt1 | contig 16544 bp, 15 predicted proteins | sample RifCSPhighO2_01_FD_184028 | JGI IMG/M metagenome (GOLD analysis project Ga0209542, IMG submission 184028) | Soil microbial communities from Rifle, Colorado - Rifle CSP2_plank highO2_0.1 (SPAdes) (version 2) | ecosystem: Environmental > Terrestrial > Deep subsurface > Rock core/Sediment ...
GCGGCCGCGTATAATAAAATAAATGGACTTACGAATTACGGATCAGGTAGCCTACAAATGTTCTAGCGGCCGCTAGAACATTTGTAAGCTCTTAAAAACAAAGAAAAAGAGAAGAGACTTCAATCCCGCCCCAACTTGATTATTTAGAGTGAATAGTTTATCGTTTATGTAGGCGAAAGTAGAAAATAACGTTTGATTATGGCTTACATAAAGGATTTCAATGCAATAGGGAAAGGAGATGCCGCTATTGCCGGTGGCAAGGGAGCATCTCTCGGGGAAATGACTCAGGCGGGGATTCCGGTGCCGCCGGGTTTCGTTGTTCTGGCTACAGCTTTTGAGAAGTTTCTTGACGAAACCGATCTCAATACCGAGATCGATACGATTCTCCATGCGGTAAAGACGGACGAGATGCGGAGCGTCGAGCATGCTTCCGAAAGGATTCAGAAGCTGATCCTTGAAGCCAAGATGCCCAAAGATATTGCGAGTGCCATTGAGAAAGATTTCGCTACTCTTGATGCGAAGTGGGTTGCTGTGAGATCGAGTGCCACGGCTGAAGATAGCGACTCGGCTGCCTGGGCCGGACAGCTCGATACGTATCTCAATACGACCAAGAAAAGTCTACTCAAAAATGTTCAAAGGTGTTGGGCTTCTTTGTTTACCTCGCGCGCCATCTTTTATCGTTTCGAACACTTTCAGCGACACACCAACATACTTGAGAATGTTGGGGTGTCAGCGGTGGGGCATGAGGAAAAGATTTCTGTGGCGGTGGTGGTGCAGAAAATGATCCAGTCGGAAGTGTCCGGTATCGCTTTTACTGTTCACCCGGTGACTGAAGATAGGAATCAGCTCATCATCGAAGCTGGCTGGGGCCTTGGTGAAGCCATTGTTTCCGGGCAAATCACGCCGGATAGCTATGTAGTGGAAAAAGATCCACGTCGGATTATTGATACGACTGTCGCTTCACAGGAGCGGGGTATCTTTCGTTCGTCTTCTGTCATCCCGGGCGTGACCCGGGATCCAGAGAGTAAGGAAGAAGCTTCTGCTAACGAATGGCGGGAAATTGCAGAAAATAAGAGAGAGAAGCAGAAACTTTCAGAAATGCAGATTCTGGAACTCGCGGAACTTATTATAAAAATCGAAAAGCATTACGGTTTTCCCTGTGATATCGAATGGGCTTTCGTCGGCGGGAAGTTTTACATTACTCAGAGCCGGCCGATCACGACGCTTGCCCCGCAGCCGCCGGTTTCTGAAAAAGAAAAAAAAGAATTTGAAAAGACCCCCATTCATTTTGTAAAAACTCTTGAAAGAGACCAAACATTATTTGTTCAGGGACTATGGGCGCAAGGTTTAGATATTGATCTCGAAAAGAGGTTCGGAATGAAGAATCCATATAGGCCAATGATTTTGACATATGCTACGAAAGATAATCTTCAAGTATGGGAAAATATGAAGTCTGTACAATGGATGCTCGACGCTTTTCTTAAGAAAAATCAGAAGAATACCGATTTCATTGATAAAGTTATAGAGGAATATAACGACCTTACGAAGGAGCTCCAAGCATTTTGGTCTCGGGGCGCTATCACGGATAAAAAAGAGATTCAGCAATATGCCAATCTAGTGAGAAAAGCCTCGCTTAACATCTCAACATGTTATTACGTAGGAATGGATGAACGGACTCCCAAAAAAATACAGGATCTCGTAGTGGAAGTCCGCAAAGAAGATATTTTTTATTCTCGCAATAACGAATTTGTACGCGAGTGCGTAGCCGCACAGGATGGTAGATTGCGCGATTTTTCACCGTTTATTTTATCTTGGGAACTCGGCAACTTTCCTTCCGAAGATATTTTGAAGGCAAGAGCCAAAGGCGCGATTTTGATTGCCGGAAAAGAGTTTTTTACCGAAAACATCCAGGAATTTTCTCGGAAATATCCCGAGTATGTTTTTGATAATCTGAATGCGACGATAGGGGAGAATGAGTCTATCGTAGGGCAGACAACTTTTCCGGGAATAGTGGCTGGAAGAGTAAGAATAGTAAAGAATCTAAAACGCTTACCGGCTGTAAAAAGTGGTGATATTTTAGTAGCTCCGATGACCACACCGGATTATATGCCGGCGATGCAACGTGCAGCAGCTTTTGTTACTGATGAAGGCGGGGTTACCTGTCATGCGGCGATTGTTTCACGGGAAATGAAGAAACCCTGTGTAGTAGGAACCAAGTTCGCTACGCAAGTTCTGAAAGACGGGGATATGGTAGAAGTGGATGCGGATAAGGGAGTAGTAAGAATTCTTTGAAATATATGGCTGAGAAACGATTCGAATTTGTAGCAGATAGGAATTCCGGTATCGAGGGCTGTATTTACTGTCTTTCTGAGTGTCTCGAAGTTATTCGCCAAAGCAATCTGCGCAATATTGTGAAATTTCCTTTTTATGCACAGACGATTGATGATGGGAAACAGCAATGCATAGAATGGATCGATGCCGAAACATATAAAGCGAACGCTTTCGATTTTCTTCGTTATTCCAAGGAACATGGGACAGATTATCTGAAAGGCGTAAAAAGCCTGATAACAGAGGAAACCAACAGTTTATTTACTATTTCGACTGCTCTTTTACCAAAATTAAAAAATCTTTCTGATTTTGATTTGGCCGAAGCATATAGCACATTTATGAAGCGCTATAACGAAACATATGGATTGGGCGCTCTCACATATGTTTATGAACACGATCTGTCGGAACATCTATCTCAATCTTTGAACAAGCGCTATAAAAATGCCACTGCTCTTTTCGACCGGATATTACAAACAAACTATAAAAGTTTTGTTTTGGAAAGCGATGAATTTTTACTCGCCATAAAGAATGAAAAAAATGCCTTGGTAAAACCTAAACTGATCAGTGAGTATCTGAAGAATTTTTATTTTATGCAAGCGACGTACTCATCTGCGCCAGTGCTTGATGTCGAAGGGGTGCTCAAGATGGCTGCTCAAAGAGAAGCGCAGAAAAAATACGAAAAAAAACAGAACCAAAAATTACCCGATCTATCAGCGGAAGAAAAAATAATCGTTTCCATATTGCAGGAAACGGAAATAATCCGCGATCAGAGGAAAAAAGCCAATCTCATCGGTATGTACATGATGTTTCGGTTTCTTGATGAATGGTGTGGACGAACAGGTGTTTCTTCTGAAATAGCAAAACGAATGTTCTGGAATGAATTCAGAGACGGATTATTTGATACAAAGCGACTCCTGGCTGTTTTGAAAAAGCGCGCCCTTGTCAGTATCGTTTTCGATGGAACGAATACGTATTATTTGGAATATGTCGCAATACAGCCGCGCCAAATCAAAAAAGATATTACTGAATTTAAAGGAACACCGGCTTCATCTGGGAAAATATCGGCTCAAGTGCGAGTTGTCCTCGGTTCAGATGATTTTGAGAAATTCAAAGAAGGCGAGATTCTTGTGACTCAGATGACTCGGCCGGCATTCTTGCCGCTCATGAGAATGGCCGTGGCTATTGTGACCGATGAAGGAGGCTTGACCTGTCACGCGGCCATCATCGCCCGGGAGCTGCATATCCCGTGCATTGTCGGCACAAAAGTAGCGACGCAGGTTCTCAAAGACGGTGATATGGTAGAAGTGGACGCGGAGAAAGGATCTGTGAGGATTCTGCGTCGGAAAAGTGGAATATAACATAATTTCTTGGGGCTTGAAATAGGACTAAAAAAGATAAAGAGGGCATCGTGCGAATGCCCCTTTTTATTTGCCGATTGTGGCTGTTTTTCTCAGAGATCCTCGAGTGCTTTGGGCAGAGCCTGTTTGATTATTGAGGCACACGCGTTGTAAGCTTCATGCCCCTTTCCAATCGGATCCGGTATCCCGTCGTTTTCGTCATTCAGGATTACGATGCGGTCGGCCGGCGCGCCTTCATTGATCAGAGCTCGTCTGACGTGATGATCCACGACGATGATCCGATCATAGTTTGAAAGATCAAATTTTGATATATGCCGCGGAATGTGACTGTCGAGGTTGAGGCCTGATTCTCTCGCTATCGCGATGCTGTGCCTGTTCGCGTTGGTGAATAGGTTCACTCCAGGGAACAAACCATATCCGGGCAAAAGTTCGTCAAGTATGCCGCAACTTTCGACGATGGCATCGACACCGCCCTCAGCGAGCATTTGCTCTGCGAAAACCATCATGAGCGGGCTGCGGGCCATATTGCCCATGCATACGCACAAGACTCTCTTCATTGGAGACCTCCTTGGGGAAAGAACGAAAAAATAGTATAGCCTGATATGATGATTTTGTCTAGTCCAATAGATGAGTGTACAATAAGAGAGATTGCGGCATTCGTATAAGTAAGGATCCTGCATAGCAGATAAAAAGAATAATTAACATACTCGAAGGATATAGACGAAAAAATTCTTAAGCCAATTAATCATATGAAAATGAATACGGAACTTTTTGATAGAATTTTTACCAAGGTTAAGCCGTTGCTTCGTTCCGGGAGACCGGGCGATTATGCGCATATCAAGAGTGTGTATCGAACGCTCGTTCGTCTCTGTGAAAACGAAAAATATCCGGTAAATTTCCGTGTCCTTATTTCAGCCGGTATCCTGCACGATTGTGGTTTCGGCTTCCTCAAGAAGGAGCATATGCATTATTTTACCGGTCAGAAAAAAGTAGTTGCGATGAAAAAAGTGATCGGTGGTTTGACACTTGCCTATATTCCGGTGTGTCTCCACGAATTCCAGTTTTCCGATCAAGAAATTGATGACATCAAATATATCGTGCGGTACTCCGATGAAAGCGTTCTCCCCATGGAAAATCCATCGCTTGAACTTCAGATTCTCCATGATCTCAATTTGTATGACCGTTTTCTGCCGCATCGGCTGAAGATTTTGAATACTCTTTATCCCGATCCTGTGAAAAGGAGAGCAGTTCTCGAAGATTCTTTGAAATACATTATCTTACCCACTTTCAGGAAAAAAGCGGAAAAACTGATGAAGAAAATAACAGCGAAATTTTAACTCTCTGAAGTAATATGAATCTTAGGCGCGTTCTGGACAGAAAGGGCATGTACATATATCCCTGGTATATATCGGATCTTACGGTTACCAAAGATATCGTTGCCATCGCCCCGACCAACGTGGAGAAGGTTTTTGTCGTCATCAAAGATAACCTCCTGACCATGTATTATGATACTGATGCAATCGACAAGATCGCCATATATTTCTTGGATAAGATTCTCGCGGATGATGTTTTTTTTGATGAAGTTATCAAAAACATCTATAGCTGTGCCGATGACCTGCTTTCTTTTTGCAGAGAAAGCATCGGGAAGGATATCGAAAAAATGTCAGATGAGGAGTTGCTGAGTGTTTATAAGACATATACGGAAAAATTGCGTACTCTCCGGACGTGGGGCTGGGTGCCGCCGATTCTGGACGGTATGACTGATCCATTTTTGAGCGAACACCTTCTGGCGCGTTTCGGCGAGCATATGATGGCGAAAGGATTTCCTGATAAGGAGAGCGAGTATTATTCGACACTCAGTTCCAGCGAAAAAGAGAGCGAAGTACAGGGAGAAGAGATAGCCCGTTTGGCATTGGCACAGACCATATCAAATGATGAGCGTTTTCAAGAAATCATCGGATATATCAAGGCTTCCGACGAAGAAGCTCTCCGGGAAAAATTTCCGTCACTCTTTATGCTTTTCGAGAAACATACGCGAGCGTTTGGCGCTCTTACCTATTCCTACAGCGGACCGCCGATGACTATCGCCTATCTGCTCAAGACACTCACCGCTGATTTCGAGCGGGGGGATATAGAGGGGCAGAGAACGAGGATACAGGATCATTTTCGGAATATACAGGGAGAAAAAAAGAAGATTATCAAAGCCATCAGTTTGCCGGAAGACCTCAGGAGAGAATTCCGGGTATCGGCGGAACTGATGTACGTCAAAGACTGGCGCAAGGGAGCCTACCAGAAATCGTATCTTCTGATGGATGTTATTTTACAGGAGTTAGCCAAGCATTTGGATATATCCTTAAAAGAGATCAAGTTTCTTGTGTTTGACGAAGTGCAAGAAGCGCTGATCGGCGGGAAGGGTGCGTATTATAAGGCGTTGCTCAAAGAACGTCTGGTACACTGTTGTTACACGGTGGAAAACGGGATTATCTCGGTTTTACAGGGCGAAGCTTGTCGGGTGATGGAGGAAGAAATAAATAAAAAGAATATTAGTACGGAAACGGAAGGAGAAGTGAACGCTGATATACAGGAGGTGAAAGGGTTTGTCGCGTACAGCGGGTATGCCAAGGGTATTGTGAAAATCGTTCTGACCGTAGAGGATATCGACAAGGTGAACGAAGGCGATATACTTGTTTCCTCGGCGACCAATCCCGATCTGATGCTGGCGATGCGCAAAGCCGCCGCCTTCGTGACTGATACGGGAGGCATTATGTCGCATGCCGCCATCGTCTCTCGGGAAATGAAAAAGCCCTGTGTCGTAGGAACAAAAATAGCCACTCATGCACTCAAAGATGGTGATATGGTGGAAGTGGATGCCAAGGCAGGCGTTGTGAGGATTCTCAAAAAAGTATGAATATACATGATTTCGAGAAGAGAAAGTGGGTGGTACTGGGAGCCAATTGTTATCCGCTCTATGCTGATTCTTTCGCGGAGCCGGTGAGCCAGGGATACTACCGGATATATGGCATTCCCAATGAAGTGTTGGGTATCTTTAGTAAAGATTTTTTCGAATGGCTTTATGATGACGCACAACTCGTAGCATTGTCAGAGAAATTATTGCCAGGCTTGTTGAATGCACCTTGGAATTACTATGATGAATGGCAAAAGAATGCGAAATTCTTTTCTACTTTTCATGAATCAGTTATAGAAAAAGATTTTACAGTATTGTCTCATAAAGAGTTGGGTAAGTTGGCAAAAGAATACCATCGTATTTTTTGGCTTCAGTTTGCTCCCAGCAACATCATTGAGCCTCTCAGCTATTATTTTCAAAGCCGTTTCAAAAAAATGCTTACTCTCAAAGGTGTGAAGGAAAATGAAATAGATCAGCTAATGGATCACTATGGCCGATCGAAGTATCCCAATTATGTAAAAGAGTGTTTGGTTGAATACCGTTTGGCAAAAAATGAAGACGCCATACAAGCGGTTTTGAAGAAGTATGCCTATCTAGCGAACGATTATTTGGGGCCGAAAATATTAACCAAAGCGTACCTGGATGAACTGTTAAAACAAGAAACGCATGAGCCGCATGTTGGCGCAGTCTCTGCTGTTTCTCCCGAAACGCAATCGTTGCTAGAAGTTTTTCAGATGGTGGCTACTATCCAGGATGTCAGGAAAGCGTACAGCCTGATGATGGTAGCTGGCGTACACAATTTTGGAATCGAATACGCCAAGCTGCTTAAACTGCCGGACACTCTTATATGGTATGCTCTCTGGAAAGAAATATATGCAGGCGATGTCGATGAAAAAAAGTTGGAAGAACGGCGCAAGCAATGCATCATTTTCTGGGGAAAGGAGAGAATTGATATCTGTGAAGGAGAGGAGGCAGAGGAATTGGTGAGAGATACTCATAAAATAGTTTTTGGCAATGTTGGAGAGTTGAAAGAAATAAAAGGCATATGCGCTTCTCCGGGAAAAGTCAGCGGACGGGCGGTTATTATTATGCATCCTGATGAGTTCCTCAAGGTGAAGAAAGGGGATATCCTTTTCACTATGATGACGCGCCCGGAATTTTTGCCGGTGATGCAACTCTCTGCCGCATTTGTGACGGACGAAGGCGGGATCACATCTCACGCGGCGATCGTGGCGCGCGAAATGAAAAAACCCTGTATCATAGCCACAAAAATAGGAACGAAAGTCGTGAAAGACGGAGATATGGTCGAAGTAGACGCTAACAAGGGAATTGTGAAAATTATTGAAAAGGTATGACCGAATATACAAAAGTTTACACGCGGGAGAATTCTTTGATAGCTTTTCAGATATGGGAAGAGCACCAATGTCATCTGCTCAAAGAAAAATACGGCGTGGCGCTTCCGTCCAGTGTTTTTGACGTGTATACAGGCGTAGCTTCGGTATGGTATCCAGAAGATGCTGTTGCAACCTGGGAAAATTTTATTGTAAAAAAACTAAAGGAAAATCCGGAATTTGTCGCGGAAACGATGCAGTGGTACGGATCCAACCTGGACAAGTTGGAAGAAATTTGGAAAAAAGAAAAAGTAGAAAACCTGTCTGCACTAGAAGAATTTTTTAAACTAGCGGCTGAATCTTGGCTCGGTCTTTCCATTTCTTACTTTCTGCCAGCGATGAAGAGAGTCTCAAAAGTTGAACAAGACTTAGGGATGAAGTTGCGTGAACGTGCGGTAGATTTTCTCGAACTGACTAATCATGTGATTCAAAATACCCTCAGGGACTTCTATCCTGATTTAGGAAGGCTGATAAAATATCTGACTATCGAGGAAGCGAGAAGTGGCGCCTTACCTCTGGTTTCGGTTCTCGAGGTGCGTGAGAAACATTACATTTATTATGACTTCAATGTTTTTACAGATGTAGACACAGATTTTTTTGTGCGTTTGCATGATATTGACCTTCGACAGGAAGTGACGCCACAAGATGTGAAGGAATTACAGGGACAAATCGCTATGAAGGGTCTAGCACGAGGAAAAGTCAGGGTTTTAAAAAACAAATCTCAAATCCCGGAATTACAAGCAGGAGAAATTCTTGTTACGGCCATGACGACACCTGATTATCTGCCAGCTATGAAGAAGGCCACAGCTTTTATTACTGATGAGGGTGGCATCACCTGCCACGCTGCCATCGTGGCTCGCGAGCTCGGCAAACCTTGTATCATCGGCACCAAGGTCGCGACACAGGTTTTGAAAGACGGGGATATGGTAGAGGTGGATGCGGAGAGAGGTATTATAAGAATTTTAAAACAATGAAACATTTTGATAAAAAAGACTATGAGTTTCTTGGAAGGTGGGTTGCTCCTACACTCGCTTGGTCTATGGGGTACCGCTGGACAGAAGGTGCTCTGCTCAAAGAGTTGGGTATAGAGATGCAAGGCGATATTTTAGTGCTGGATGGAAACGCTTTCTTCATAAAAGAAGCAAGACAGGGAATTGAAAGAGTTCTTACAGAACATGTCAGTCCTCTTGATTACGCATACTTCAATAAATATACGCTAATGTCCGATGTTGTGATTACTGATTTTTTGAAATTGTCTGAATCTCTCAATGATCAGCATTCTACGGCTAAAGATAAACTGAGCTTATTTTTTATAAAGTATGAAGGATTATGGCCACAATGGCTCTCGGTGTTTTTTGTGAGTGACTTCTTCGAAAAAGAAATAAGGAAATTGGCGCACCAGTACTCGCTTGAAGAAGAAAAAGTACTTGCATCAATTGTGACCTCAAGAAAGAATTTTTCCACAGAATCAAAAGAAGAAATGTTGGAAATTCAGTCGTACGTTCAAGAACACAACAGTGTTTCATTGTTAGAATTAAAAAACATCGAGATAATACGAGGGTCAGATAAGGTGCTTGCTAAAAGCATTGATGATTTCATCAAGAAATACGAATGGATTGGAACACACCATTTTTGGGGAGCGCCTCTCACTTATGATCGCTTTTTTGAAGAGATTAGTAATTTAAAAACTGAAGGTGTTATAAAACAAAAACAGAAGTATGCGGATTGTCCAGCTGATCTGGCATTCTTACTGAAGATCGCAGGAGATTTATCATGGATGAGAACGCAAACAGCTGAAGCATCTGCCAAGGTTGCATTTGCGTTTCGGCCGATTTTGAGTCAAGCTGGCAGTGCTTTAAAAATAACCTATGATGATCTGATTTGGTTAAGCCATCGTGAAATCTTGGATGGTTTGAATGGGAGTCGGATTATTTCCCAAGACGTGACAGATGCACGACAAAAAGCTTATGGAGCACATCTCACCCCCGAAAAAATAGAAATATTTGAGGGTGACCGGCTCAAGCAGTTGTCAGATATATTTATTCCGAAATCGTTACGTGCAAAAGTAGTAGAAATCAGTGGAACAGTAGCGTCACGCGGATATGCCAAAGGCGGGGCGCACATTGTTATTGTTCCCCATAAAGTTGCTGATTTTGAAAGAGGGGAAATCCTTATTGCGCCAGAAACCACACCGGATTATGTGCCGCTTATGAAAAAGGCTGGGGCGGTTGTTACCGATATAGGGGGAATCACTTCTCACGCGGCAATAGTATCTCGCGAACTTGGTATCCCGTGCGTGGTTGGCACCAAAATCGCTACGCAGGTATTGAAAGACGGCGATGTGGTGGAGGTGGACGCAGAGAAGGGGATAGTCACTATTATCAAATAAACATTCTCATATTCTGCAGAATATGAGAATGTTCTGTAAAGTGTAGAGCGGAGTCCAGCTCTCATATCTTTGATGGCTGTGGCAGATAAAGGGATAGTACGAAAAATATGAAGAAGAAATTTCTCAAAATACATGAAGAGTATAGTGTAGCCCCGCTCACTCAGCTGATGAATTTTGGTTACCCATCCGAGGAAATGAAGAAGATATTGAAGCGTCCAAAAGCTACTATGATTTGTCATTATCAGGGCTCTCATGTTTCTATTTATTTTATTGAAGAAGAATGGGTGCAAAGTGGTAAGCACATCATTGATATGATGTCTCATGATCGAAAAACGGTGGATTATCTTCTCAAAAGATCTGATGTTCTGACCCGTAAAGCATTGGATGCTCTTCAATCAATCTCTTGGGAGAAAATAAACGAATTATCCGATAAGAAACTTTACCAAATGCTGAAAACATTTGTCGAACAGGCCTTTCTCCTGAGTGTCTATTCACAGCTTGGCGCTATGGCTGATCACTGGCACGGCTTATTTTCTGAGAGGATGGAAAATGAAGTACTCAATCATACCCGATTTAATCCGGAAAAACAATTCTTGCAAAAAGTCATCAGCGAATTAAATTTACCGGATAAGCCCTATCCGTCTGATTTTGCCAAGGAGGAAATGATCAAACTGAAAAAACAGATACAGAAAACTCCTCAAAAGACAAAAAGATTATTGGAAAGTTTTCTAGAGAGGTGGTTTTGGGTCAGTTATGGCCAGATGGGACCCGGACAGACGTATACTTCGCTTGAAAAAGATGTACGGAAAATAATCAGTCTTACTGACTTCGTCGATATCAAAAAAAGACAAGCCAGACTTGAGAAAACATTGGAGTTGAACACTGTCCAAAGAAATCTTTTTTATGCCAGCCGGAGTTTTGCTTTCCTCAAAGGAGCCAGAGCTGAAATCTGCGGCGGCGTATGCGCCTTTATTCATAAGGTGATAGAGAAGGCTTCGCTCGAGACCGGCATAAAAAAAGAACATCTTCTTTATGTTTCCTTGAGCGAGCTTCTACAATATTTGAGAGCGGGCGCTATTCCGAGTGAGACAGTCCTGATAGAGCGTTTCCTTTCGTCGGTTTGGATACCCGAGAATGCTCTTCAGGTAAAAATTCTTTCTGGCAGCGCTGCGAAAGGATTTTTGGAAACTTCAACGAGTATCTCCGATGAAACTCGGGGAAAAGAACTGGCAGAAGTAAAAGGCAATGTTGCTTATGCCGGTAAGGTGAAAGGACAGGTGCGGATTATCAATGAGCCTGGTCAGATAGGAAAGATGCGAAAGGGGGATATTTTGGTCGCTATTCAGACGACACCGGAATTGTTGCCTGCTATGAAGAAAGCCAGTGCTTTCGTGACGGATATCGGAGGAATCATTTCGCATGCCGCAGTGGTAGCTCGCGAGTTTAAAATCCCTTGCATCGTGGGAACCAGAATGGCCACGAAAGTATTTCATGATGGCGATCTGGTGGAAGTCGATGCTCAAGCGGGGATAGTGAGGATCGTTGAGCGTAAGAAATAATTATTTTATGAAGAAAAATACGAAGCTTATCATCATGGATCTTTATGGTATCATCAGCCTAGGGAGTTACTGGGATGTGACGAATTGGCTGGCGAAAAAATTCCGTATCGATCCGGAAAAAATATATGCGGTTCTGTATCACAAATACTTCAGCCGTGCGGCTATGGGTGAAATCACAGAACGGGAACTTTTCAAGGGAGCATTGAGTGAGCTGCATATCGATATGGATTGGCGGGAAGCCAGGGACAAACATCTGGCCTTCCAAATTCCCAATAAGCTTGCTATCAAATTGTGCCAAGATCTGCAAAAAGAGGGATATACGATGCTGTTGCTTTCCAAGAATATCCCAGCACACTTTACCCATACGAAGAAACAATTCGAGCTGAGGAAGTTTTTCAAATATATCACCAATACCTTCGATCTCGGGCTTTCCAAAGCCTCGAATGAAACCATGCTGTGGGTTTTGAAAAAATTCAAGGTGAAACCTCAAGAAGTTATTTTCTGCGACGACCAGGCTTTCAACCTCGTTGAGGCGAAGAAAATAGGAATAAAAACTATTCTTTACCAAGACTTTCAGTCATTCAAGAGAAAGCTGTTGAAGATGCTAAGTAGTGTTTAGTGCCAACTTAGTGTATATTTAGTATTAAAGAACTTTGGATAAATTTTTTTACTACAATTTTATGGGAGAAAGAATCTCAGAAGTAGCCAGAAGGATTGAGGCGGGAGACTTTGAAACTGGTTCGGAAAAAGATCCGAGTAGAAAGGTGGAACAACAGCCAAAACCAAAATTTGGTCAGGATGTCCAGGTGGAAGTTGAGTTCATGCGGCACGAAGAGCCGGGGAAAACCAAGGAAGGCATGAGCGCGGATTATCTGACCGAGACCGGGAAGGCGCGTGCGGCGGCCAAGGGCAAAGATATTGATAGACTGACAAAGGGCTACTCGTCACCGAAACTGAGAGCGCAAGAAACCATCGATCTGCAGTTGCAGAATGACGATACGGGAATACTGGTCATCAATAAGAAATTAAGTGACCCGGCTTCGAAAGGAGAAAAAACCGTCAAAGACATCGCCGTCGGACAGAAACCGGAAAACGTATTCAATATGCGCCTGCGTCCGGAATTAGATACCGTGGTAAATTTTGCCGCTATCAATGAAGAAACCAAGCAATGGGCGAAGGCGCAGATCGCGAATGGATCAAAGCGGTCAGAATATGATCTGGTTGTCCAATATTATCTGGACCATCCGGAAAGATCCTATGAAATGGAGGTAACAACGCCATTGGATGCTGCGGAAGAAATCGCTTTTGCGGCGAGCCGTGAAATCGGGATGAGCAAGCACCTCTATAGCGATTCCAATGTCAAACTGCTGAACGGTACCCATGGACCGAAGCTGGAACCATTCCTTCAGCAGATTCTTATAAACAAAGATGGGAAGCGAGGCTTCGTCTCTTTGGAAGAAATTGGTGGCGCCTTCAAGCCGGGCGAGAACTTCAAGTTCCTCGCCAAGACGAAGATGGACGAGAAAGGAAAGCTGGAAGTGGAAGTACGCCTGCTTCTGAGAGGACAGGAGTATGGTGTGGATATATCGCGGCTGGAGCAGTTGGCACGGAATTATAAGAATCGGTTAAAGTTTGAAAAGACAGCCAGCCAGCATCTTCGCGAGGATGCCAGAGAAGAAAAACGTAAAACGCCCCAGCTGATAAAAGCTTTGGATGCTCTACAGCCGACAGGAGACTTGCTCAAGGATTTGGATATTCTCTATAAATCAAGGTATGGGGAGTATTCGGGAATAGCGGATATTTTTACAGATGAAATAACAAGTGCAAGAAAGCTAAACTATAATGATGTTGATGTGGTTTATGCACACTTTATCACTCCGGAAAATATGAAACTGCGCCAGAAGGAACCGCATAATGATTTAGCGCGTGCCTTTAAGGATGCTTTAGAAAAAATACTTGCTGCTTACGAAGCGAAAATCGGTCATAAATAAAAAAACCGCCGGGAGAAACTTTGCGGTCGCATTGTTTCTGCCCGGTGGAGTTTTGCGCGTAATTGCGCGCGGCTGGCCGAGAATCGGTCAGATGTAGGTCTTCACCTTGACGCCGGCCTTCGAAATCTCGAAGACGCCGCACAACGGGACTTCGGTGTCGTAGATAATCCGGCGGTCTTCATTGGAAATACTGCCGCCGGTGTATACTGCGAGAATCGCTTCGGCAACGCACGAGCCGAGGAGGCCGTGACCGGAGAGGAATATGCGTTTGGCGGTACCCAGTTTGGGGATATCCTGCAATGCCTCGAGCGTTTGCATGGCGAAGTGATCCCATACGCGAAGCCTGTGGAGATTTTCGTTCGTCGTGTACTCGCCGTATCGGGAGTGACCGAGTTTGTCAGCGACGCGGAAAAATTCAGCCAGCTCTTCCGGGTTTGAGGGCCCGTAGAGCTGAGAGCCCGACGCGATATGGATCGGCGGGATTTTTTCCGGTGGGTGGTCTTCCACCAAGGCACCGAACAGCGTTTGGATCGCGCGAGGTGCTGCCGTCGTGACTGCGAGGTCATAGTTGTTTTTTGCGATCTTTGTGCCGAGGTAGCGGACTTGCTTCAAGCCGGTTGGCGTTAGGTGGCGGTTGAAATCGATGCCTCCAAACGAAACCTTCTTGTTATGCGCTTCGCCGTGACGAACGAGATCGGTTTGCCCGTCAGGATCAAGTAAACCAACGAGGCCACGCGCCATAACGGCAAGGTGTGTACATCCAGTGAAGTCAGGCATTGCGGGTGCTCCTTCTGTGAGTGGACCTACGGAAAACTGCAATTGTTAATTGTCTGGCTTGAGGCGGATGCCTTTTCACCATGACCATCCATTATACACCTTTTTGGTGTTTTTGTCAACCACGCTTTTATCCTGTATTATGAGGACAAAGAGCATAAGAAACCTCATATGCCAGGATCAAAACGAGTGCCTCTTTTGGTACAAAAAGGAAAAGTGGAGCGGGGGACGAAAATGGCTCGGAAGGTGGGATACCCTACGGTGAATATCCACTATGATGACCCGGAAATTCTTGCCGGTACATATGCCGGAAAAGTAACGGTAGACAATACCGAATACCGTGCCGCGGTCTACGTCAATCAAGAGCGGGAGGTGCTTGAGGCTCATCTCTTGGATATATCTTTGGATTTGTATGGAAAAGAGATTACCGTTGTATTGTTGGAGCGGTTGGTGGAAGCGAAAGAGTTTCGGGGGAGGCTCGATGAAAAGAGTTTTATTGAATGGGCTGTAGGGGAGGTGCGGAAATACTTTAATGAGAGGGAATGATATGTTTACCGGTATTGTTCAAAAAATGGCACCGCTTCTTTCTGTCACACCACTCGGGGCGTGTTTGCGGGTGCGGATCAGAAAACCCTTTGGTTGGAAATTGGCTTTGGGGCAAAGTATTGCCGTGGATGGCGTATGTTCTACGATAACGAAAATTAGCCCTTCGACGCGCTCAGGACGAAAAAGTAAAAGCTTTTTCGAAGTGGACTATATGCCGGAGACGCTCGCAAAAACAACGGCGAAAATGTTTAAAAAAAATAAGATCGTTAATCTGGAACGCTCGCTTACGCTCAAAGATTTTGTGGATGGAGGTTTGGTTCAGGGTCATATAGATGCTCGCAGTACGGTGGAAAGGGTAGAAAAAATAGGGGAAACGGCTCTCCTTGAAATAACTATCCCAGGAGTATTGAAAAAATATATCGCTCCTATCGGAGCTGTTACGGTAAATGGTGTCAGCTTGACAGTAGCTCGAGTAAAGAAGGATACTTTCAGCGTAGCGCTCATTTCTTATACAATGGCACATACCAACCTCGGGCTTTTGAAAAAAGGGGATGTGGTCAATGTTGAAGTAGATATTTTGGCGCGGTATGTCGTTAATGCGCGAACAAAGGAAAGATAATTCAGGTAACTTATAGAAATATGCAAGAAAAAAATGCCGCCAAAAGAATAATAAAGAACGCTTCAGCATTAAAAGTCGGCATCGTGGTATCGAATTATTATGCCGACACGATTACCGGAAAACTTTTGCTTGGGGCACAGGCTGTCTTGAAAGAATGGAAAGTGTTACCAAAAAATATTACTGTGGTGCGCGTTCCGGGATGTTTCGAGATTCCCTACGGTTGTATCACGCTTTTGGAGCGAAAGAAATTTGATGCCCTGATTACTTTGGGCTGCATTGTCGGGGGCGAGACTGATCATGACAAGTACATCGCTTCTGCCGTCTCACAGGGCATTATGGATCTTATGAGAGAGTATAAAATACCAATCGCCTTTGGTGTCATTACGGTTGATAATCTCGCCCAGGCAGAAGCTCGTTCCATGGGTAAAAATAATAAAGGTATTGAGGCCGCCGTGGCGGCCTTGGAAGCCGCTTTCTTGAAAAAGTGAAGCTTCTTGCGTTACCCTGTTTTTGAAATGTATCATAATTTCACGACCGCCCGCTTTGCCGTTGAGGCAGGTGGAATTATGATACGGTGAAGAGGTTATTCGTGAATAATGCTTGATTTGTATTTTTCCGGCTGATGAGATTCGAGAAAAACAAAAGGAGTACTCATCTCTTTTAATTTTTCTGCCAAAAGATGCT
>Ga0209542_10010638_pt1 | contig 16539 bp, 25 predicted proteins | sample RifCSPhighO2_01_FD_184028 | JGI IMG/M metagenome (GOLD analysis project Ga0209542, IMG submission 184028) | Soil microbial communities from Rifle, Colorado - Rifle CSP2_plank highO2_0.1 (SPAdes) (version 2) | ecosystem: Environmental > Terrestrial > Deep subsurface > Rock core/Sediment ...
TTTTGTTGTTAGAGCCGGAAATCCATCTTTCATTTTGAAACGCAAGGGGACGGCAAACATTGCCCGAGTCGGACCATAGCGTCCTTGCCTGTCACTACCTTCTTCCATTATTTTTTTCAAAGCGTCAAGATATATTTTCATTGTTTTCAGTATAGCTTTTTGCCTAAAGTAATAAAATATTGACAAAATATTGACAAAGTGCTATACTTGATGCATCATTCTCAACTACTAAATATAGCGAGAGTGACCTCCCGCCACAGGCGGGCAAGTATGTATACACGTCACTCTGGAAGTCCGAGTAAATTCGGGCGACCTAAATTTGCCTTAAAAGCTAAAAAATTCAATAATTCGCGTCCTCGTTTCGGAGGAAGCAAAAGTTCTAGTAGGAGCAGATTTGGCGGCGCAAGAGGAGAACGAATAGATTTTTCTCGTTTCATAAAAAAAGCTGCGCACATAGAAGAAAAACCATATGTGTCAAAACACACTTTCGCTGATTTTCCTTTCAATTCACAGTTGCATAAAAATATCAAAGGCGCTGGATTTATTCATCCTAGGCCGATTCAGGACCAGGCGATACCGACCATACTGAAAGGCGCGGATGTTTTCGGTATGGCGAACACCGGCACGGGAAAAACGGCAACCTTTCTTTTGCCGCTGATTGAAAAAATTTCCAAAACTAAAGGTCAGAACAGGCGAGAAAAAGTTTTGATAATGGCGCCGACTCGCGAACTCGCTTTGCAAATTGAAAGTGATTTTAAAATTCTTGCTTTTGGATTTGGAATGTTTTCGGTTGCCTGTGTCGGGGGATTGCCGATAGGGAAGCAGATACGGGAAATAAAACTCGGAGTTTCTTTTGTTATCGGCACACCCGGAAGACTGCGAGACTTGATTGAGAAAAAAGTTTTGGATCTTTCTACTTGCCATAGTGTCGTACTCGACGAAGCTGATCGAATGCTGGATATGGGTTTCCGTGATGACATGGTTTTCATCATCGGCAAAACTGCAAAAGAACGCCAGACGCTTTTCTTTTCTGCGACTCTTTCTTCGGAAATAAGAAAAATGACCGAGCAGTATTTGAAAGACCCCGCTTTTATTTCTGTTATTTCCGGCGAGACAGCTAAAAATATAGACCAAGATGTGATTCGGGTGCGAACTAAGGAAGAAAAACTTGCCAAACTGCATGAAGTTTTGAAAAAGGACGGCTCTGACAAAGTTTTAATTTTCCGCGAAATGAAACACAGTGTGGATGGTTTAGAAAAAGAATTGCGGATTTTCGGTTTCAAAGTCGGTGGTATTCATGGCGACAAAAGAAGCCGTGAACGCATTCGCATTTTGGATTCATTTAAAAAAGACCAGATAAATATCTTGATTGCGACCGATGTTGCCGCCCGCGGGCTAGACATTCCTGATGTCACGCATGTCATCAACTACGATGTTCCGCAAACGTATGATACATATGTGCATAGAATAGGCCGAACCGGTCGCTCGGGTAAAAAAGGCACAGCATTGACCTTTGTGCCGGGGTAAAAATTATAAACAAAAAAACTTCACATTTCGTGAAGTTTTTCTACGCCTTTATCAACCCAGCTTTGAGGAGGGTGGTGTAGACACCATTTTTTTTCATTGTGCGCATGCCGCCTGCGGAGACTTCAATGCTTAAAAATTTATTTATTTCCGGCACGAAAATTCTCTTCTTTTGGAGATTTAGGTGTTTGCGGACTTTGCCGGTCGGGTTGAATTTGGTGGCGCGAGTTCGGTTTGAATAGCCACCGCCCATGATTGAACCCTTTTTTGTTATCGCGCATGTTTTCATTGCAGTTCCCACATGCTATCATAGAATTTATATGGATGCAACGAATGCGATATTTTATATCGCGATACTTATTATGTCCGTGGTGATACACGAAGTTTCGCACGGTTTTGCGGCGGAATATTTTGGCGACAAGACGGCGCGTTTTGCTGGTCGTCTTACTCTCAATCCTTTTAAACATCTAGATTTTTTCGGTTCAGTTCTTTTGCCGATAATTTTGGTTTTGTCCCATTCTCCTTTTTTGCTGGGTTGGGCAAAGCCGGTACCGTACAATCCAGAGAATCTCAGCAATAAAAAACTCGGGACGCTGGCCGTGGCTTCGGCAGGAATTTTAGCGAATATAGGAATAGCTGTTATGTTTGCAATTATTATTCGGCTTACAGCCAGTCTATCTTTGCCTATCGGTTTTTATTTTATAACTTCCATTATTGTCATAGTAAATCTTGCGTTGGCGATTTTTAACTTGATTCCGATTCCGCCACTTGATGGTTCAAAAATACTTTTTTCTTTTTTGCCTGAATCGGCCTACAGAGTGATGTTATTTCTAGAACAATACTCATTCATCTTACTCATTATTTTTATTGTTTACTTTTCCAATTATTTAGCTCCCATATTGACGTTTCTTTTCAAGACTCTTACTGGTATTGCGTTTTCCTGAAAATTATAGTACATTATTGCCATAGTCCTATGGGGCTATTTTGTTTATATAATTCAAATTATGCCGACAATCAATCAGCTAATAAAAAGAAAAAGATTCAAATCCCAGCCGAAAGACAAGACGGTGGCTTTGACCCGCGGTTTTAATGTTCTAAAAAACAGACCAGTATTTTTCTCTTCGCCTTTCAAGCGCGGTGTCTGCACCAAAGTTTCCACTACCACTCCGAAAAAGCCGAATTCGGCTCTCCGAAAAATTGCCCGTGTGCGATTGACCAACGGTATGGAAGTCACTGCTTATATTCCAGGCGAAGGACACAATCTACAGGAACACTCGGTGGTGATGATTCGCGGAGGACGCGTCAAAGATTTAATCGGAGTCCGATATCACATCGTGCGCGGAGTTTTAGATACGCAGGGCGTGGAAAAGAGGAGACAAGGCAGGTCGCTTTACGGAAACAAGAAACCGAAAGAAGCAAAAGCAAAATAATAATTTATGCGAAGAAAAGTTAAAAATAGAAATATAGTTGCTCCGGATTTTATATACAATTCTACAAAACTAGAGAAATTCATCAATTACATTATGTGGTCCGGCAAGAAAGAAACCGCCCGCAAGGTTATGTATGCGACCTTTAATGTCATCAAAGAAAAGACAGGCAACCCGAATCCGCTTGAAATTTTTGACTTGGCGATGAAGAATGCAGGACCTTCCACCGAAGTGCGCTCAAAAAGAATCGGTGGCGCCAACTACCAGATACCGATTGAAGTGCGTCCGGAAAGAAAAACAGCTCTCGCTATGCGATGGATTCGCGACGCGGCTCGCGGGGGAAAAGGGAAGCCGATGCATTTGAAACTCGCAGATGAATTAATTGCGGCTTCCAAAAATGAAGGCTCGGCAATCAAAAAGAAAGAAGATACGCACAGAATGGCGGAAGCCAACAAAGCTTTTGCCCACTTTGCTTGGTAATTTTGCATAGCAAAATTACCCTGAGCGCAGTCGAAGGGTATTATTAAATAAATATAAATATTATGTCAAAAGAAAGTTTTCCAGAGTTCGAAAATTTAAGAAACAGAGAATGTATTTTTAGTTTGCACAAAGTATCTTTATGGGTTAATATATCAGTATATGAAAATAGAGAGACCAAAAAATACTAAAAAGGAGGGAACTATAGAGTTTTTGGTCTACAAAGAAGGCAAAACTTTTGTCGGTGTTTGCCTTACTTTTGATATTGTTGAGGAAGGGACTGATGCTCTATCTGTTTTGAAAAGTATAAAAGAAGCTGCGCAAGTACATTTGAATGCAGTAGTGAAAAATAGCATGTCAGATGATTTACTTAACAGATATGCCCCTGCAGAATATTGGAAAAAATATTTTGAAACAACAAAAAAAATACAAACGGCATCTCTGAAGAAATCCACAGATTTTGCTATCGTTTCTCCTTATCATAGTTCTGTAGTTTCCAAATTTGCTTAACAACAATGTCTAATGGTCTATTCAACTGGACTTATAGAGATGTTATAGAATTTCTAAAGGAAAATGATTTTGTTTTTAGTAATGAAAGGGAAGGTTCTCACGAAGCTTGGAAAAATATTAAAACAGGAGCCATGGTAGATATTAACTTCCACGGGCAAAAAAGCTTTCGACCAAGAACCCTCGAGACCATGATTTGTCAGTCAAAAATCAGTAAAAAGATATGGCGTGAATGGGCTTCCCGATGATTTGCAAAAAGACTCTTTATAATATATAGTATCGGTAGCGCATGAGGCGCTTTTTTATTACTTAAATTTATTTATGGAAAGAGATTATCCCCTAGAAAAAGTTAGAAATTTTGGAATCATCGCGCACATTGATGCGGGCAAAACGACCACGACTGAGCGCGTGCTTTTCTATACTGGCACCAAGCACAAAATCGGCGAGGTGCATGAAGGCGAGACGACAACGGACTGGATGCCTCAAGAGCGAGAGCGCGGAATTACTATCACTGCAGCGGCAGTGACATGTTTCTGGATTCCAACTTATGCGCCGACTGATAAAAGCAAAAAGGTAAGATTTAATATTATTGACACTCCGGGACACATTGATTTCACCGTAGAAGTGAAGCGTTCCCTGCGCGTGCTTGACGGCGCGGTGGTTGTTTTTGACGGCGTGGCGGGTGTAGAGCCTCAATCAGAAACAAACTGGCGTTATGCCGACGAAGCAAAGGTTCCTCGTATTTGTTTTATAAATAAATTAGACCGCACCGGCGCATCTTTTGAACATTCTTTCGCTACTATTTTAGACCGACTTACAAAAAAGGCTGTGCGTGTGCAAATCCCTATCGGTTTGGAAGATAAATTTGAAGGTGTTATTGATTTGCTACGTATGAAAGCATATTACTTTGAAGGGGACATGGGTAGCGAGATTATTGAAAAAGAAATTCCGGAAAATCTGAAAGCGGACGCGACAAAATATCACTCTGAACTTGTGGAAAAAATAGTTGAGACGGACGATGCAATGATGACGGAATATTTGGAAGGCATGATTCCAAGCATGGATGTGTTGAAAAAAACTCTTCGCAAAGCTGTTATTGCGAATGAAATTTTTCCGGTTTTTACCGGCTCCGCTTTAAAGAATAAAGGCGTTCAGCTCATTCTTGACGCGGTGGTGGACTACCTGCCATCCCCCCTAGACATTAAAGCCATCTCCGGCATTGACCCAAACAATGATGCTGTGATTGAAAGACATGCATCCGACAAAGAGCCTTTTTCCGCGCTCGCTTTTAAAGTTGCGACTGACCCATTCGTTGGTCAGCTTATTTTCTTCCGCGTTTATTCCGGAACGCTTTCCGCCGGCAGTTATATTTACAATCCACGCACCCGCAACAAAGAACGTATCGGGCGAATTTTAAGAATGCATGCGAACGACAGGGAAGAAGTGAAGCAGGTTTTTGCTGGAGAAATTGCCGCGGCAGTGGGCTTGAAAGACACAATTACTTCCGATACCATTTGCGATGAAAATTCTCCGATTATTCTAGACAGAATTGTTTTCCCCGAACCTGTCATTTCGCTTCGCATTGAACCAAAAACAAAAGCTGACCAGGAAAAAATGGGTATGGCTTTAAATCGTCTTGCCCAAGAAGACCCTACTTTCAAAGTATCAACTGACCAGGAAACTGGCGAAACAATTATTGCCGGCATGGGAGAACTGCATTTGGAAATTATTGTGGACAGAATGAAGCGCGAGTTTACTGTAGAAGCGAATGTCGGCAAGCCTCAGGTGGCATATCGCGAGACTATCAATGGCGCAGCCGAGGCTGAAGGTAAATATATCAAGCAGTCGGGCGGACGCGGAAACTACGGTCATGTGAAAATTAAAGTCAAACCAATGGAAGTGCTTACTAAAGAAGAACTGGAAGATTTGCCGAAAAACACAAAAAGATCTGTCGGTTTTGAATTTGTTAATAGCATTAAGGGAGGAGTTATTCCGCAGGAATATATCGCTCCTTGTGAAAAGGGATTCAAGGAAGGCTTAGACCGCGGAGTTTTGGCTGGATTCAAAATTGTCAATGTTTCGGTAGAACTTTGGGACGGTTCATATCATGAAGTTGACTCAAACGAAATGGCTTTCAAAATCGCTGCCAGTATGGCAGTACAGGATGCATGTCGCAGAGCAAATCCAGTGGTGCTTGAGCCGATGATGAAAGTGGAAGTCGTTACTCCCGACAAATTCATGGGAGATGTGACCGGTAATCTTTCCAGTAAGCGCGCGCTCATTGAGGGCATGGAAGACCGCGGAATGAACAAGGTCATCAAAGCGATTGTGCCTCTTTCTGAAATGTTCGGATACATGACCGGTCTGCGCTCCATGACCGAAGGTCGCGCCTCGTTCACTATGGAATTTTTTAGATACGACATAGTTCCAAATAATGTAGCTGAAACTATTATTGCGGCTAGGAAGTAAATATAGTATAGTTACTTCATATGGAAAATATACCTAGTGTGGAAAAAACAGGCCAGTACGTGATTAAGTATGATCAAAAAGGAGATAAAGAGGTTGTATGGAGTAATACAAATACTGATAAACCAACATGGAAGGATATCAAGATCGCAGTAGAAAAAGAATTCCCTGGAATCTCAGATGAAAAACTGGGATTTCTATCTGGAATAATGTCACTCTATTTTTTAGTTTATTTTAAGACTAGCTAGAACCGAGACTAGCTAGAACCGTTCTTGCGAGTGGTTGATGTTTTTTATGTTCTTTGTTATATTGTATTTATGACTACAGTTACAATACCAATTAAAGAGTATAAACAATCAATTCAAATGCAGAAAAGTATTTTGTCTCGTTTGGATTTTTTGCAAAAAATTGTTTTTGAAAGTTCCAAAGATGAGATTAGTTCTAACAAAATCAAACATTTTGAGAAAATATCTTTTGATTTAGATAATAATAAGGGAAAGAAATTTCATTCAATTTCATCTTTCAAAAATTATTTAAGGGATCTATAAAACATATGTCTCAGTTGCCAAGCTATATATTGGTTATACCACCTTCCTTTGAGGTGATTTTTAAAAAACTAAAAACTAAAAAACCGGATGTTTTTAAAAATCTTGAAAACAAAATAGATAAAGTCGTACAGAACCCAATCTTAGGCAAGCCACTTAGAAATACACTCCGAAATTATAGAAGAGTTCATATGGATCCTTTTGTGTTGATGTACGAAATTCATATGCTAGAGGTGCGACTTATTGATTTTGATCACCATGACAAAATTTATAAAAAATACAAATTTAAGTAAAAGAATTTCTATTATTGCCTATTTTTTGCTACTATACCAAGAATGCTTCTAGAACCATTCTACGACCCGTCAAAGTCTTATGAGGAAAATTTTAAAGATGGGCCTTTTGGTGCTTTCGCCAACAAGGAGATTATTGTGCAACCCTCAGGGTTGAACAGTTTTGATTTCTTGGGTTTCAAAGTAAATTCTCCTTTTGGCATTCCGGCTGGACCGTTAATAAATGGAAACTTCGCGCAGGCGGCCATAGACAAAGGTTTTGACATTGTGGTTTACAAAACCGTCCGCACGGAAAAGTACCCCTGCCATCCTTGGCCGAATGTTTTATCGGTAAAAATTCCTGACGGTTTAACTTTAGGCAAAGATATTGCAAAAGTGACTGCTGGCAATAATTACAAAGAGCCTCTCTCTATTACAAATTCATTCGGCGTGCCGTCTTTTCCACCGGAATTTTGGCAGAAGGATATAAAAAAAGTTTTGAGCAATATGCGCGAGGGACAGATTCTGGTCGGAGCTTTTCAGGGAACAAAGAGGGAAGGGCAAATCGCGCAAGAGTACATAAATGATTTTCGAGAGGGGGCAAAGCTTCTCAAAGATACGGGAGTAAAAGCAATAGAAGTGAATTTCAGCTGTCCGAACGAAGGCACGAATAATCTGCTTTGCTATGACCTAGAGCGTAGCGTAAAGGTGGCAAAAGTTATCAAGGAAGCGATTGGAGAAATACCGCTTATTATCAAAATTGGTTATTTTAAAGACGAGGCGGTTCTACGGAATTTTGTAAAAGAAATCGGGTGCATCGCGCAAGGAATCTCCGCTATTAACACTATCTCCGCAGAAGTTGTGGACGAGAAAGGAAATCAAGCGTTACCGGGCGAGGGGCGGCTGATAAGCGGGGTCTGTGGCAATGCCATCAAGTGGGCGGGGGTAGATATGGTGAAAAGGCTCAAAAATCTACGATATAAATTCGGGTATAATTTTACCATTATCGGCGTTGGCGGGGTGATGAATCCGGATGATTTTTTTGAATATAGAAAAGCCGGAGCGGATATTGTTATGTCTGCGACCGGAGCGATGTGGAACCCTTACCTTGCAAAAGAGATTAAAGAAAAGCTATCATAAAACAATATGAATAATCAAGAGATTATTAATATACTAGAAAAAACTGACGCGATAGTTAGAAACAGCCATTTTGTCGGTACTTCAGGCAGGCACATGTCTGTTTATATTACTAAAGACAAATTATTGCCACATACTGCCGAGACTTTTCGGGTAACTCAATTATTGGCTGAAAATTATAAAAATTTAGATGTGGATGTGGTTGCCGCACCAGTAATCGGCGGGGTAATTTTGGGCAATCTAGTGGCTTACCATCTTTCCAATTTGCAGAAAAAAGAAATTTTAAGCGTCTATGCTGAAAAGACTCCCGAAGGGCCGATGGTTTTTAAAAGGGGATACGATGCGTTAATTAAAGGCAAGAAAGTTTTAATAATTGACGACACCGTTGCTACTGGTTTTTCCGTGCATAAAATGATTGATGTAGTTCGCCAGTTTGGCGGGGATATTGTTGCTATGGGGGTTATGATAAATCGTGTACCGGGAGAAATCAACTCGGAAACTTTGGGAATACCTTTTTCTTCGTTGTGCGAAATTCCGGCAGAAACTTTCGATGAAAAAGATTGTCCTTTATGCAAAGCTGGTGTGCCAATTAATACAACGCTTGGTCATGGAAAAAAATAATGATTATAGAAAAATATAACAAAAGAGCTAAAAAAATAGATTCACTGCTTTGTGTCGGGCTTGATGCGGATTTTGCCAAAATTCCAAAGCGTTTTTTGGAGAAGGAAATGCCCCAGTTTGCATTTAATAAATGGATAATTGAAGAGACGTACGAATACGCCGCGGCTTTTAAAATGAATATCGCTTTCTATGAAGCGCGAGGGGATCAGGGAGTCAACGAACTTAAGGAAACCATGGAGTATCTGAAAGTGTATTATCCCGACATATTTTTAATTTGCGACTGCAAACGGGCGGACATTGGAAACACAAATCAGGGCTATGTGGATTCTTTTTTTGACTGGTATGGCTTTGACGCGGTGACGCTTCACCCGTATTTAGGAAAGGAAGCCTTGCTTCCGTTTTTGGATCGAGCAGATAAAGGCTGTATTATTTTATGCCGAACTTCAAATACGGGAGCAGGGGAGTTGCAGGATTTAATTGTGCAACCCTCAGGGTTGAACAAGAATGTGCCTCTTTGGCAAATTGTTGCCGCAAAAGTTTCCAAAGAGTGGAATAAAAATGAAAATTGTATGCTAGTTGTCGGCGCGACTTATCCGGAAGAAATGAAAAAAGTCCGGGAGATTGCGGGCAACATGACTTTTCTGGTACCGGGCATAGGCGCGCAGGGGGGAAGCGTAGAGCAAGTGATGAAAGCTGGTTTGAATAAGGAAGGTCTCGGTCTCATTATAAATTCCGCCCGCGGCATCATTTTCTCCGAAAATCCTAAAGAAGAAGCTAAAAAACTTTGTGAGGAAATAAGGAAGTATAAAAAATAGCTTGACACTCTGTAGCACATTGTGCTACACTTAAAATATGAGAACAACATTAAACATATCAATGCCGGTTTCACTCAAGCGCAGTGTGGACTTGGCTGTAAAAGAGGGTAGCTATGCTTCCGTCAGCGAGTTCTTTCGTGATGCAATGAGGGTATGGGAAAATAATCAGTTGGTTAAAGAATTAAAAGAGAGTCAAATAGAAGCCCGAGCTGGAAAAGTAAAATTATTGCGCTCGCTTAAAGACTTTAGATAAGTCGTATGAAGATATTTTATACGAAGAAATTTGAGCGTGAGTATAAAAAACTTAGTAAAGAAATAAAGTTGAAAGTAGAAGCGCGGGAGAGTATTTTCAGAAGGAACCCGTATGCTCCAACACTAAAGACTCACAAATTATCAGGAGAATTGAAAGATTTCTGGTCTTTTTCTGTTGATTTTAAATACCGGATAGTTTTTGAATTTATTGAAGATGGCAACATATTTTTCCATTCTGTGGGGGATCATGACATCTATAGGTAATTCACTTTATGGGTGTTTGACAACGATTTTTAATCTGCTAATATAGTCAGAACTGCACTTTTGCAGTTTTTGTTTTGATTTATCAATTTATTAATAATATAGCCCTCCTTTTCGGCGGGCAAGTTAGTAGCCAAGCCTCAGCAACTGGTTCCTGTATGTTGAGTCTTAGTTGTTAACATAAAAAATATGTCAGAAGAATTTAAGAGAGACAGGCCACACGTAAATGTCGGCACCATCGGTCACGTTGACCATGGAAAGACTACTTTAACAGCCGCTATCCTCCATGTCCTCAACATGGCAGGAAAGCAAGTTCGTCTTCGAGGCGTTGACCAGATTGACTCCGCTCCGGAAGAAAAGGCTCGCGGAATCACTATCAACATTTCTCACAATGAGTACTCCACCGATGCCCGTCACTACGCTCACATTGACGCTCCGGGACACGCGGACTACATCAAGAACATGATCACCGGCGCCGCTCAGATGGACGGCGCGATTCTTGTTGTCGCGGCGACTGACGGCGCCATGCCTCAGACCCGCGAGCATGTTCTCCTCGCCAGACAGGTTGGTGTTCCAAAGATTATCGTTTTCCTAAACAAGTGCGACATGGTTGACGACAAAGAAATGATTGACTTGGTTGAAGAAGAAATTCGCGAACTTTTGACCAAACAAGGTTTTGATGGTAAAGGCGCTCCGGTTATCCGAGGCTCTGCCCTCAAGGGTCTTGAATCAAAATCTGTGGATGATGAATGGGCAAAGAAAATTTTGGAGCTTGTAAATTCTCTGGATACATACATCCCGATTCCAGTACGAGACATAGCAAAGCCTTTCCTTATGCCGGTGGAAGATATCTTTTCAATCGAAGGCCGTGGCACCGTGGTTACAGGAAAGATTGAAAGAGGGGTAGTCAAGCTGGATGAAGACGTGGAAATCGTCGGAATCAAACCTACCCAAAAATCAACGGTTACGGGTATTGAAATGTTCAACAAAAATCTCAAGGAAGGTATGGCTGGGGACAATGCTGGTATCCTTCTTCGCGGCTTAAAGAAAGAAGACATTACTCGCGGGCAAGTTCTTTGCAAGCCCGGTACGACTACTCCGCATGATAGTTTTACCGCTGAGATATATGTCTTGAAAAAAGAAGAAGGCGGACGCCACACTCCATTTTTCAAGGGTTACAAGCCTCAATTTTATATCCGAACGACTGATGTGACGGGAGATGTTACTTTGGCGGAAGGCACGGAGATGGTTATGCCGGGAGACACAGTTAAAATCACAGTTAAATTAGTCACTCCGGTTGCGCTTGAAGAATCCCAGAGATTCGCCATCCGTGAAGGAGGCAAGACTGTCGGAGCCGGAGTGGTTACAAAGATATTTGGGTAGTAAAAAGTTCTTAAAGTTATAAAGTAAAAGTTCTATGACAACAACAGAGACAAAAACGAAGAAGCCTAGAGTGGCAAAAACCGCAGTACCCAAGATACCCAAAGAAAAGGTCTCTAACCCTGTCGTTCACGAACGACAGGGTAAAGTTGTTGGCAAGAAAGAAAAATCTTCAGACAAGGAAGACGGCAAGGTCGTGCTTCGTATTCGCGTGCGCGCCTATGAAAGCAAAATTTTAGACAGTTCAATCAAGCAAATTATGGATACTGCTGTCCGCCATGATGCGGTTATCGTCGGGCCTGTTCCATTGCCGACTGAAATAAAAAAATACACAGTCAATCGTTCTCCCTTTATTTACAAAAATGCCCGAGAGCAGTTTGAAATTCGCGTGCATAAAAGATTGATTGATATTGTAAACCCAAATCCAAAAACGATTGAGGCTCTTACCAATTTATCGCTTCCTTCCGGAGTAGATATTGATGTGAAAATGCTGTAAAAAAAGCTATGAAATTTATTCTTGCCACAAAAGAAAACATGACAGAATACTTTTCCCCTGAGGGAGCGGTTGTTCCAGTGACAATACTTTCTGCCGGACCGATAACGGTGACCCGAGTCTTTTCCAAAGATAAAAACGGATATAATTCTGTCCAAGTTGGTTATGGAACGCAAAAAAAAGAACGAATCAGTAAAGGAAGGGCAGGCGCCATGAAAGGAGCTTTCTATAAAAATTTAAAAGAATTCAGATTAAAACCGACTGATAAAAATCACGCAAAAGAAGGAGATGTTATTGATGTTTCAATTTTTACTCCGGGCGACCTGCTTCAAATTTCAAGCGTTTCCAAAGGCAAGGGTTTTCAAGGTGTCGTGAAGCGTCATGGTTTTCATGGCGGTCCGCGAACGCACGGACAGAAGCACTCTGAAAGAGAGCCTGGTTCTATCGGCGGAGGTCTTCGTACTCACGTGCCAAAAGGTATGAGAATGGCGGGCAGAATGGGTTCGGACCGCATCACCCAGAAAAATTTGAAAGTGATTTCAGTCGATAAAGAAAATAATATCTTGCTCGTTAAGGGAGCAATTGCCGGAAAGCGCGGAAGTTTGGTGGAAATCGTCAGTAGGTAGATATTTATCTACACCCCTTCAGTTAACCAAGTAGGGGGATAGTTATTAAGTAATATAATAAAATTTATGAAACTAAACCCAGTGAGAATATTGTTATTTATAATTATATCTTTCGTTTCTGTTCTTCTTTTTGTTATGTTAAGCTTTTCAGATGGTGGATCAATCACTGATAATTCAATTATAGATTTTTTTATTAAAAAAATACTATTCCTTCCAGATGTCATTACGAGTTTTATTTATGGGTACATAGTACAGTTAAAATTTATTAGATCAGGTGAATTTTTATTTGTTATGCAATTCATTTGGGCTTATTTTTTTGCTTTTCTTTTAGAAAAAATGCTAACTAATATATTTGAATTCTTTAAGAAAAATCCTAGGATTGATAATAATTAGTTCTTGAGGAAATTTTGCGCCTCATTTATACTGTGATATAGTATAAATATGACTACGATAACTTTACCAAGAATTGAATATTTAAATTTAAAAGAGCGGGCGGAAGCCTTTGATAAAATGGTTGCCAATATAAACCCTGCTTTTTTTGTTTTACCAGCTGAAAAAAGTAGAAAGAAAATAATATCAGAATTTTCCAAAACAAAACTTTATAATAAAGCGTTTCTTAGAAGTTTAAACACAGGGTTAAAACGTTCGTCTTATTTTATGAAATAAAATGAATATTCTGCCTATCCATAAAGATATATCGGAGTATTTAAAAAAGAGAAATTTAGAGAGAAAATTTATAAAGCAACTTACTCTACTAAAGATAGATGTTTCTTATCCCAGCCTTGAGGTTGAGCTTTTAGAGCCGAAAAGTCTGAAAATCTGGAGTTTCAGGTTAGATAAAAAATATAGAGCGGTTTTTATTTTTCGCGGGAGTAATGTTATTGAAGTTTTGGATGTAAATAATCATTACAGATAAACTTAAAAAAGTTTGACTATTTTCCCCAAAAAGAGTAGATTAAAGAAGCCCTTGAAAGGGGCTTTTTTATAGAATTCATTATGGAAGCAAAAATATACAACCAAAAAGGAGCCGAGGCAGGGACAATAAGTCTTCCGGAAAAAGTTTTTGGTGCCAAATGGCGCAGTGACCTTGTACACCAAGTTGTGCAGAGTATGCGCAGCAACAAGCGCGCGGGTACGGCTGATACTAAAGATAGGGGAGAAGTTCGCGGCGGAGGACGAAAGCCTTGGAAGCAGAAGGGAACGGGGCAAGCTCGTCATGGTTCTTCTCGCAGTCCTATTTGGGTTGGTGGTGGAGTAACTCATGGTCCTCTTGCAGAGAAAAACTATAAGAGAAAAATTTCTAAAACAATGCGCGCGCAGGCTTTGTTTTCTGTGCTTTCTAAAAAGTTAAAAGATGAGGAGATACTTTTTGTTGATACGCTTGCTCCAGCCTCTATTAAAACCAAGGATGCCGTCAAAGTGGTGCAAAATTTGGCAAAAGTTTCCGGTTGGAAAACAGTTGACGCTTCAAAAAAGCCCCGCGTACTTACCGCGCTTTTTGGACGCAATGAGAAAACGGAAAAAAGTTTCAGAAATATACCATCACTTGAAATCGCTTTCCTGAAAAATCTGAATCCCTTTGATGTTTTGAATTATAAATATCTTTTAATTGAAAATCCGGTCGAAAGTGTAAAATTTTTGGAATCGCGGGGATAGGAGACAGCGCTTTAGGCGCTCAGAGCGCCTAAAGCGCTGTTACAAAAAATCATGACAAATATAATTAAAAACCCAAGAATTACAGAAAAAGCTTCTTTTGGCATTGAACAAAATGTTTACACTTTTGATATTGAGAAAGGAGCAAACAAGACAGAGATAAAGAAAGCAATTTTTGCGCTGTATAAAGTAAAGCCGATACGAGTAAATGTTTTGCCGGTGCCGAAGAAAAAAACTTTTTCAAAGGGTATTGTTGGATCAAAAAGCGGAGGCAGAAAAGCGCTTGTGTATTTAAAGAAAGGCGATAAGATAGAATTTGTTTAATTATGAAAACATACAAACCCACAAGTAAATCACGAAGACAAATGAGCCATGTGCCATACAGGGAACTTTTGACGCATACGGAGCCGACCAAGTCTTTGACTCATGGCTTTCGCCGTTCTGTCGGACGAAATAGCGCCGGACGAATCACAGTCCGCCACAAGGGCGCGGGGCACAAGCGCCTATATCGCGATGTGGATTTTTTATATGACAAAAAAGAAATTCCGGCGACTATAAAGTCTGTGGAATATGATCCAAACCGTTCGGCTTTTATCGGGCTGGCGGTCTACAAAGACGGAGAAAAGAGATATGTGGTATTGCCAAAAACTGTAAAACCAGGAGACACATTTATAGTTTCCCCAAAAGCGCCCCTTGCGCCCGGCAATAGGCTTCCGCTCAAAGAAATTCCAGTTGGAACTTTTGTTTACAATGTTGAAATCCAGCCAAATGGCGGAGCCAAGATCGGCCGTTCCGCGGGAATTTTCGCGCAAGTAGTGGCGAATGCTGAAGGATACACGAACCTCAAGATGCCTTCCACCGAAGTGCGAAAAATAAATGAAAACTGCTGGGCATGCGTGGGTACTGTCTCAAACGACGAACATCATTTGGAAAATTACGGCAAAGCTGGACGCTCTCGCTGGAAAGGTATTCGCCCGACTGTTCGCGGAACAGCCATGAACCCTGTAGACCACCCATACGGAGGCGGTGAAGGCAGACAGGGCCGCGGAACCAAGAGACCAAAAACAATGTGGGGCAAAGTTACCGGCGGACGCAAGACTCGCGGACCAAAGAGATACTCTCAAGTGTTTATCGTTTCTCGCAGAAAGACGGGGAAAAATAAGGCGTAAGGATAAGGGCACTTTTTAGATCAATCTATTGCATATTTTGGATAATATGGTACATTTTACTTATGGCTACAATAAAAAATATGAGAACCACTGTTCAAAATTTGACACTAACAGTTCAAGTTTTTAAGGAAGGAAAATATTTTGTTTCTTACAATCCCGAACTTAAAGTGGCAAGTTGTGGAAAGAACATTGAAGAAGCTAAGGATAAATTAAAGGAAGCAATATCCGGATTTTTGAAAGCGGCTAAAGAAATGAATACTTTAGACGAAATAATGGAAGAGGCTGGTTTTTCTTATAAAAAACATCGATGGTTTGCTCCAGAACTTTTAGTCATGGATCGCCTATCTCTGGCATTCTAGTTTTATGCCGAGAATAACCCCAATTCATTATAAAAAATTAGTGAAAGTTTTTGAGTACTTGGATTTTCGTTTAGACAGGCAAGAAGGCGACCATTTAATTTATGTGAAAAATGGAACAAAGAGACCTGTTGTGATACCTATGTATGATGATGTGCCGATTTTTATAATTAAAAATGACCTAAAGTCAGCGGATATTTCGCGAAGTGAGTATCAAAAGATTTTAGCAATTATTTAGGATTTTTTTATCCACTTTTAAAACTTGCGTTATATATATATATTGCTAATCTCTTCATTGAATGAAACCAAGCAAGCCACACAAGTTGTCGGCACGGAAGTGCCGACAACTTCGGAGGCTAGCGAAAGGCCCGAAAAGGGTCGTTCGCTAGCGCACGGGGGGAGTCGTCGATGACGTATGTGTCGACGACTCCCCCTTTTTTTTTGTTGACATTTTACCCATATTTGCTAATATGAAACCAAGCTCGTTAGGAGCTATTTTTAATGTTTTATTAAAAATCACACATGACTAGAAGCATCAAAAAAGGCATATACGTAGACGAA
>Ga0209542_10010639_pt1 | contig 16538 bp, 14 predicted proteins | sample RifCSPhighO2_01_FD_184028 | JGI IMG/M metagenome (GOLD analysis project Ga0209542, IMG submission 184028) | Soil microbial communities from Rifle, Colorado - Rifle CSP2_plank highO2_0.1 (SPAdes) (version 2) | ecosystem: Environmental > Terrestrial > Deep subsurface > Rock core/Sediment ...
GGGGAGAAAAGACAAACCGCAAAAATCACGCTTATTCTGAATCCTCATGCCGAACAAGGAAACCCCGGGCGATAGCCCGGGGAGGAGGTCATTTGTGGGATTTTTGTGCTACCATTAAAGGCAAGTTAGCTTGATTGTATGGGAAATACCACAATAGATATAAGTGTCGCAACTTTTTTTAAAGCGATTTTGGTTGTCGGACTCTTCGGCCTTTTGTATATTTTACGTGATTTGGTGCTCGTGCTTCTCACTGCCGTGGTTATTGCTTCGGCTATTGAGCCGGGAACACGTTGGTTTGTCCAATATAAAGTGCCACGCATTATCGCGGTTATTTTTATTTACGGAGCTCTTGTCGGAGGTATTTTTGGCATTGCTTATTTCTTTATTCCGCCGATTCTTGAAGAGGTATCTAATTTACTCACTACATTGGGCAACAAAGCGGGTGTGTTTGATTTTCCGAGCGTTAATGAGGGCATGTTGGGTGGTGGCATCATCAATAGTATTGAAGATCGTTTTTCACCCGAGCAGGCTGTTTTGGGAGCCCAGAATATTCTATCCAATGTAACCGGAAATGTTTTTGGAACCATCCACACTATTTTCGGAGGCATTTTAAGTTTTATTTTGATTGTGGTTATATCTTTTTATCTTGCGGTCCAAGAACGAGGAATTGAGAATTTTTTGCAAATCATAACTCCGCTAAAGCATGAAAAATATATCATCAACTTGTGGAAGCGCTCACAGGCGAAAATTGGCCTTTGGATGCAAGGACAGCTCCTTCTGGGGCTTTTTGTGGGTATTTTTGTATTTCTACCCCTCGCTATTTTGGGGATGAAGCACGCGCTCCTTCTTGCCATACTTGCCGCCATATTTGAGCTTATCCCGCTTTTTGGGCCCGTTCTCGCCGCCATCCCAGCCGTTGCGTTGGGCTTCTCGGACAGCGTGACGCTCGGCTTCATGGTGTTGGGTGTTTATATTATTATTCAGCAATTTGAAAATCACCTCATTTACCCGCTTGTAGTACGAAAAGTTGTTGGTGTCTCTCCGATACTGGTTATTATTTCTCTTGTAATTGGGGCAGAGCTTGCCGGCTTTTTGGGGATTCTTCTTGCGGTTCCTATCGCAGCCACTTTGGTTGAGCTTTCTGATGATATTCAGCGAGAAAAAATTGAGCGACAAAAAGCATCCGCCTAAACCAGAATGCAAAAAGATTCCTTTTACATCACCACGACACTCCCGTATGTTAATGCCGACCCACATATCGGGTTTGCTTTGGAGGTCGTACACGCAGACATCATTGCCCGATGGCACCGCCTCATGGGGCGGGACGTTTTTTTTAATACCGGCACTGATGAGCATGGTATAAAGATTTTGAGAAAAGCGCAGGAGCTGGGGGTGGACCCGCAGGCATATGTTGACGATTATGCCGCGCGCTTTAAGCATCTTATGGCCATGGAAGTGCTGAATATAGATTTCTCCAACTTTATTCGCACCACCGACTCCAAACACAAAGAAGCGGCGCAGGAGTTTTGGCGGCGATGCCAGAAAAACGGCGATATTTACAAAAAAAACTACAAAGTAAAATATTGCGTCGGGTGCGAACTTGAAAAAACAGACTCGGAACTTGAAAATGGCCACTGCCCGCTCCACCCTAATTTAGAAATAGAAATTATTGAAGAAGAAAATTATTTTTTTAAACTTTCAAACTATCAAAAACGCTTGTTATCACTGTATGCAGAGCGGTCGGATTTCGTGCTTCCCGAGCCGCAGTTTGTTGAGGTAAAAAAGTTTGTTGAACGAGGTCTTCAAGATTTCAGTATTTCGCGTCTTAAAGAAAAAATGCCCTGGGGAGTATTTGTTCCTGGAGACGACGCACATGTTATGTATGTGTGGTTTGATGCATTGGTGAATTATATTTCAGCTATCGGGTGGCCGGATGATATGGGGCGGTTTGAAAAATGGTGGCCAGTTACCCAGCTCGCAGGTAAAGACCAAGTTCGTCAACAGGTAGTAATGTGGCAAGCAATGTTATTTTCCGCAGGAATTCTTCCCTCAAGGCAAGTTATTATTCATGGATTTATCACTAGTGGCGGGCAAAAGATGTCAAAGTCACTTGGCAATGTGGTGAATCCGCTTGAAGTTGTTGAAAAATATGGCACCGACCCCCTTCGTTATTTTCTTGCTCGCCATATGCACCCCTTTGATGATAGTGATTTTAGTGAAGGGGTTTTTAAAGAAGCATACAATGCCAATCTCGCGAACGGCTTGGGAAATGTGACTGCTCGGATTATGAGGCTTGCGGAAGATAATCTCTCCACCCCCATAGAGCACCCAGCTCCGAAAGGATTTCTCGGTGAATACATGAAAGCGATTGAATCATTTGAGCTAAACCGTGCTATGGATGTTGTGTGGAGTGAGATAAAAAAACTTGATGAGCGCATAACCAGAGAAGAGCCCTTTAAGTTAATAAAAAGTAATCCTGAAGCGGGAAGAGTACTTATTGCGGAGCTCGTCATGGGGCTCTATCAGATTGGCAGAATGTTAAATCCCTTTATGCCAGAGACAAGCCAAAAGATAAAAGAAACTATTCTCCAAAACAAAAAGCCGGAAACACTTTTTCCGCGCAAAGACTAATATGGCCCCTCATTATTTTGATATTCACACTCACCTCCATTTTGGGGCGTTTAAAGATGATTCGCGTGAGGCCGTAGGGCGGGCTCTTGATGAAAGCATTTGGATGATACAGGTAGGCACCCAAAAAGATACTTCTACACAAGCGGTGGAGCTTGCAGAGAAATATACAGAAGGTGTCTATGCGACCGTGGGCCTTCACCCCATCCACACGGGCAAATCATTTCACGATAAAAACGAAGTTGAAGAAAAGGAGAATGGTCCCGCCTCTGACGGAGAAGTTTTTGAGTATGAGTATTATAAAAAACTTGCACTGCGTCCTAAGGTAGTGGGAATAGGGGAGTGCGGTTTAGATTATTTCCGATTGAGCGAAGAAACAAAAAAGAAACAATACGATGCTTTTGAGCAACAAATTGCGCTTGCGCAAGAAGTAGGAAAGCCTCTTATGCTTCACATACGAAATGCATACGATGACGCTCTCGCTATTTTAAAAAAGAACCCTGGAGCAAAAGGCAATGTGCACTTCTTCGCAGGTTCATGGGACGTTGCGAAACAGTTTCTGGATATCGGCTTCACCCTCTCGTTTACGGGGGTCGTCACTTTTACCCGTGATTATGATGAAGTTATTAAAAATGCTCCACTAGACATGATTATGTCTGAGACCGATTCCCCCTATGTGGCCCCAGTACCCCACCGAGGTCAGCGGAATGAGTCGCTCTACGTACCAGAGGTCGTAAAGCGCATCGCAGAGATTCGAGGGGAGGACTTAGAAAAGGTCAAAATAGCCCTTGTTCAGAATGTCCGGCGAATATTTGCGATTTCTTAAAGGGTTTGTTAGTATACCCCCATGGCTGAAAAGCAAAAAAAGGAAGAGGTAAAAGACCAAGACTCACGGCTCTACGAGCTTGGGTATCATCTTTTGCCGATCATTATGGAAGAAGAATTGGGTGGTGAGGTGACAGCCCTCCGCGATTTAATAGAAAAGCATGGCGGGCAGGTTGTATCTCAAGAGATGCCCAAAGCTATGGCATTGGCGTATCCGTTGCCCAAAATTATTGCCAGCAAAAGAAAATATTTTGATACTGCCTTTTTTGGTTGGGCCCGTTTTGAGATGCTTCCCCAAGGAGCAGTCGCCCTCAAAGAGGATTTGAATGGGTATGAAAAGATACTTCGTTTTATTATCGTGAAGACAAGTCCCGAGCAGCCATTGCCTCCGCGGCGCATGTCGTTTCTTGGCAAAGGAAAAGTGTCCAGAAAGGAACGTCTTCCACAAGGAGAGAAAGAAAAAGCGCTCACCGAAGAAGAGATTGAGAAGACAATCGAGGGACTTTTGGTACAATAAAAGATACATCTATGTTTTTAAACAAAGCACTTATCATAGGAAATTTGACGAGAGACCCGGAGCTCCGCTCACTTCCGTCGGGGCAAGCGGTGACGAACTTTTCTGTCGCCACCAATCGTGTTTGGAAGGATAAAGAGGGGAACAAGCAGGAAAGTAGTGAGTTTCATAATATTGTTACCTTTGCTCGCCAGGCGGAGCTTGTTGCGCAATATTTGAAGAAAGGAAGTAGTGTGTTGATAGAAGGAAGGCTTCAGACACGAAGTTGGGATGGAGAAGATGGCAAAAAAAGGTATCGTACCGAGATTGTTGCAGATCGTGTTCAGTTTGGTCCACGAAGTAGCGGGTCTGGATCTGGAGCGCCAGTGGCACCTTCTGCAGGAGCCCCGAGGGCACCAGAGAAAGAAAATTTAGAAACCATTGAGTATCCGGAAGAAGACAGCAAACCGGAGGACATCCCATTTTAAATATATGAAAAAAAATAACGTATTACTTAATTCCACACGGAGAATAGATTATAAGGATGTAGAAACTTTGAAAAAGTTTCTGGACCCACATTCTCGTATTCTTCCTCGAAAGAAAACGGGTATTGCCGCCCGTGACCAGCGGAAGCTCGCGTTGGCTGTAAAGCACGCTCGGTTGATGGCGCTTCTCCCATTTACTTCAAAATAAAAAAAGTCCGATTGAAATCGGACTTTTTTTATGGGGTTGCATTGTTAGTTCTTTTCGGCCCGCTCAACGTATTCTCCAGACTCCGTATTTATGACAATCTGGTCTCCTTCGTTTACAAAGAGGGGGACGGCAACGGTTGCACCGGTTTCCAGCGTGGCGACTTTATTTCCGCCTTGGGCAGTGCTTCCACGGATAGAAGGGGGCGCCTCTGTTACCATAAGGGTCAATTTAATGGGCAAGGAGATACCGATAATTTCGTCGGCAAATACCAGTGCGTCAACCGGTGCGTTTTGTTTGAGAAAAAGAGGATTAATACCCAATTTCTCTTGCGTAAGGGTGAAACGAGCGGCTGGGTTTTCGTTTTCGTGAAACCAAAACTCATTTTGAGAGCGGTCGCGGGATGGCTTTTGAAAAAGATACATAACTTTTTTCGTTTGTATGTCAGCCTCTACCACTGTTTCTGCTTGGTGAAATGAGTGTTCCGTGACTTTGCCCGTTTTTATATTTCTGAGCTTTGTTTGGTTGACCGGCTTGCGTTGCTGTTTACGAAATACCCACGAAGAAAGAACCTCGTAGGGTTCTCCGTCAAGGATAATGAACTTTTTTGGTTTTATTTCATTGTATGCAAGCATGGTGATAAATACACAAGGGTTTGGCATGCCCTAGGTTTATATGTTTAAAACAAATAAGCTAAACAGCAGAATGCCGTCTAGCTTACCATACACTGGTATTAAAAGAAACTAAACATTGAAGTTATCGGGGCAATTATCTTTTCAATCACACTTTGCGGGTCCTTGCCTTTTGTCAAAGTATATAAATTGGGCTCTTCCTTTGTCGGTTTTGCGTACACCACCACTTCATCTTCCACCACAACAACTCCCTCAAATTTCCAGCCAGTCTGCTGCGTTATTTTTTTCGCCTGCGTCATGCGGTCACTCAAATCTTCAAGGCCGAGCTTGTGGAGCTTTTGAGCTCTGACCACCAGTCCGTAGCAAGCGTCTTTCTTGCCGACGCATTTTTTGACTGCTTCGGGGAGACTTTCGTCGGTCATTGCTTGCTGGTCTCCGATAAAATAACTTCTGAGTTTGAGATAATTAATTTTTAGTATGTTTTGGGAGCGTGGTCCGAACCCAAATTTTTCAAGATCTTCTGCTTTTGTTTCTCCAATTTTTATGGATGCGAAATCATGTTGCACATGTTCAAAGCTCTGCCAAATGGTTGTAGAACTCTCATTTTCGGTTCTGCTCATGGAGTCACCGACACCTTCGCATCCGATAAGCATAAGCCCAATGGCAATACACAAGAGAGGACGTAAAATATTTGGCACCAGTATGGGCGGCAACTTGCGCGCCTTTAGTGTTTCCGAATGCATCGGCCGTCTCTTGCCTGCAACATCTAGTACTAATTATCTCACCGCGTAGTTTTTAAGAAATATTGAAAAATAAGCCACATGTTGTCTAATAAAGTTGTTCTTTTGGGCTTGTAAACAAAGTGTTTTTGGGTGACTCTGTAACCTTTTTTGTGTAACCAGAGTTCTCTAAAATGTAAGGATTTTGTTTTGCTTTCTTTTCACGGGTGTGTGAATAGCGGCAGGCCTTTCGGCCCACTTCGCTAAATAGTGTTGGCGGAGCCAAAGTAAACTTGGCGAAGTAGGCGGGCAGGTAGACGAAGGCAAGCTCTTCTTGAATAGAATAGAAAACCGTGGTATAACGAACCGTATGCTTTTAGAGTCTAGCGAGGAAAACCAAACAAAACAAAGCGACGAAGAAATATTGTTCGCGTCCATCAAAACCCCGGCCTTGTTTGAGGTGTTAGTTGATAAGTACGAACAGCCGTTCCAAAATAAAGTGAAATCTATTTTGGGCCCTCGGGAAGAAATTTTTGATATCGTACAGGAGACCTTCGTAAAGATTTATATGAATGCCGCCAAGTTTCAGGTGCAAGAAGGTGCGTCATTTAAATCATGGGGGTATAAAATCCTGATAAATACTACCTTTACCTATTATCAGAAGTTAAAGAAAGATGACGGGGCACTAGTGCGCGTTGAGCGTGAGCTATATGAGGCATTTCCCGATGAGCGCCATGCACACAAAACGCACGAAATGACCGACTTTGTTGCTTCTACGCTTTCTCGGATGCCAAAGCACTTGAGTAGAGTGTTGAAGCTCCATTTCCTTGATGGCATGCCACAGAAAGAGATAGCCGCCCTAGAGGGAGTTTCTATCTCGGCCGTTAAGACAAGAATACATAGGGCAAAAAGAGAATATAAAAAAGTTAGCTCAAATATAAATACGTAAATTATTAGCAGTTAGCGCACAACAATATGACTTCAAACAAAAAACAAATAATGAGGAGGGTCTACACCATTTGGGTCGGGAGAAAGCTTTTTAACCGAACAACCCTTAAAATGTTGGTGCTCGGTACTTTCTTGTACAAGCTTCCCGCATATGTGTCGGTCCAGAATGTCATCAGTAATTGGCACTTTGATGGAGGTTTTTCCGCAAGTTATGCGTTTTTGCAGTCTGCGGTGTTGAACACCGAAATAATGACTCAGGGCTTGGTGCTGGGGATTGCGCTTTTCTCCGTACTTTTGGTACGAGACATGCTTGTGCGTCCTTCTGCACAGATACGAGCACTTGCCCATTAAGAGTTCTCCTTAAAACAAACCCCCTCCGATCCGCCTCCGTCAGTTGACGGATTGGCGGGAAATCGGAGGGGGTTTGTTTTTTTTGTGTATAGTTAGTGCGCGCCCTCCTTCATTTTCTTTTGTATTTCTTTCAGAATTTCATTACTTATCTTCTTGTTTTCTTGAAGGAAAATCCTTGTTGCGTCGTAGCCACGGCCGAGCTTTACCTCTCCGAAACTATACGATGCACCGGCTGATTTTTGTACTATTTCCCATTTTTCACCAAGGGCAAGAAGCTCTCCTTCTCGTGATATGCCGCCGCCGTGCAAGAGGTCAAATTCTGCTGACTTAAACGGTGATGCCACTTTGTTTTTAACTACTTTTGCTCGTACGCGTGACCCGATAACCTCGTCACCTTTTTTAATTTGCGCGATTCTGCGGACGTCAATGCGTATAGATGTATAAAATTTTAATGCCTTTCCGCCCGGAGTTGTTTCCGGATTTCCAAACATTACACCGATTTGCATTCGAATCTGGTTTATGAAAATGACAATCGTTTTACTCTTGGCGACAATGGCAGTAAGCTTTCTGAGTGCTTGCGACATAAGTCGCGCCTGTTTTCCCACATGGTGCGCGCCCATCTCTCCTTCTATTTCGTCGCGGGGAGTGAGTGCGGCCACAGAGTCAATCACAATGACATCAATTTTACCAGACCGGACAAGACTTTCAGTGATCTCAAGCGCCTGCTCGCCAGTGTCAGGTTGGGAGATGAGAAGGTCGTTGATGTTTACACCCAATTTTTTTGAATACTCGGGGTCCATGGCATGCTCCGCATCTACATAGGCGCAGATGCCGCCCTTGCCTTGTGCCTGAGCTACCACATGTAAAGCGAGAGTTGTTTTTCCCGATGATTCCGGGCCATAGATTTCAACAATACGTCCGCGAGGAAGCCCTCCTACTCCGAGCGCTTCATCCAGTCCGATGGAGCCGGTGGGTATGGCATCAACATCAACGCGCGGTTTTTCCCCCAGCTTCATTATTGATCCTTCGCCGAATTTTGTTTGAATTGATTTGATGGTGTCTTCGAGCGCACCACCATCCGGTTCTCTTTTTGTTGGTTTTGATGCCATATATAAATAGCTGTTAGCTTATAGCTTTTAGCGATTAGGGTTAGTAAATTACAAATAAAACATTTGACATGTGACCTTTGACACCTGGTCAAATGTTCTAGAAATTATCCACGAAAATTCGTCTCTCCGCCAGCTGGCGGAATCCGCATAAATCCGTTCTCAAATCTGCGAAAATCTGTCTCTATATTCGCGTAAATCCGCGCGTATTTATTTATACACCAATTGTATTGTTTTGACGACTTCACGCCCAAACTTATCTGTTGCCCTGAATGCAAATATGTTATAGCCATACGAAAGAAGCAGTTCCTCTCGTATCGTGCCTTTCTGGTCGGTAAAGATTTGTCGGTCATTTAAAAAAAGAGTGTTCGTGTTTTTGGCTGTGCCAGAAACAGTGACGAGCGATTGGCGGGAGGTGATCCCATCTCGAGGCGTTTCAATGAGTATGTGCGGACCACGGATAAGATTTTCTGTTCTGCTATATGCGTATGTCAAAAAAAGACCTATGATGACAATAAATATCACTATTTCAATTTGTCGCATGACTCCGCTCCTCATAGTCCTTTTTCGTTATCTGGGTTTTCTTGCCCATACCCCTCATCCATACTTCGTGTAAGCACTTCGCGTGGTTTTGCTCCTTCACCGGGACCTATAACACCTCGTTCCTCAAGAATATCCATAAGCCGTGCCGCCCGGGCATATCCAACGCGAAGTTTTCTTTGCAGGTATGTTGTTGATGCTTTTCCTGAGCGTATCACTGTCTCGCGCGCATCCTCGTAGAGGTCATCATCCTCCTCGTTGTCGTTTTCGCTATTTTCCATGATATCCAAAAGGGAGTCTTTTCCTTCTTCGCCGGAGCCGATATCAATTTCATAGGATGCTTTGTCGTATTCTTTCTTGAGATAGTTGGCAACTTTCTTTATTTCATTTTCGGAGATGAATGCCGCTTGCAAACGAATTGGCTTGGACATTTCACCCGAAATATAGAGCATGTCTCCGGCACCCAAGAGTTTTTCCGCCCCTCCCATATCAAGAACCGTTCGGGAATCAGTCTGTGATGTGACTTGAAATGCCATACGAGCTGGAATGTTTGCCTTAATGAGTCCCGTAATGACATCGACAGACGGTCGTTGGGTGGAAAGTATGAGGTGAATACCCACCGCACGACTCATTTGGGCGAGTCGGACAATTGCCGCTTCAAGTTCGCGTGAATAGGCGGTCATGATATCGGCGAGCTCGTCAATGACGACAACGACGTACGGCATTTGTTCTGGGAGATCCTCGTTTGTCTCAGAGCTTGAGCCATGCTCTTGTGTACCTCCCGTTGCGTAGGCTGGCTCCACGATATTTTTATGATACGACTCAATATCGCGAACAGCTTCCGTTTCTAAAATATCATAGCGGCGTTCCATTTCTTTTGCGGCCCACTTGAGTGCCAATATGGCTTTCTTCGCGTCGGTGATGACAGGCGTGAGGAGGTGGGGGATGTTGTTGTAGAGGGTGAGCTCCACGCGTTTTGGGTCAATCATAATGAGACGAAGGTTTCCGGGAGCATTTCGGTAGAGGAGGGATGCGATGATGGTGTGTATGGACACCGATTTTCCGGAACCAGTTGAGCCGGCGATAAGAAGGTGTGGCATTTTTGCCAGATTACCAAAGAGGGGCTTTCCGGTAATATCACGACCAATCGATATGAGCAGGGGATGTTTTGTTTCTGAAAATTCTTTTGCAGAGAGCAATGAGCTTAGCCCTACGGTAGTGCGGGTGCTGTTCGGGATTTCAATACCGACAAGTGATTTGCCTGGAATGGGTGCCTCGATACGAATCGGGTGTGCGGCAAGGGCGAGCGAGAGGTCATTTTGAAGTCCCACAATTCGTGAAAGCTTCACCCCTTGCGCAGGCTTTAACGCGTAGCGAGTGATAGAGGGCCCCACCGATACTTCGTCCATTTCAACATCAATACCAAAATTTTGGAGCGTCCTTTTTATGATGTTTGAATTACCTTTTATATCGCCAAACCCCGGTTTTCCTTTATCGCCGTCAAGAAGGGAAAGTGGTGGGGGAGTGTATGACCCTTGGAGTACCGGCGAATACGCAGCTGCCTGCTTCCCGCTTCGCTTCTGTTTTCCGAGAGCAAATATGCCAGCAAGACCTCCTGAATTTTCTTTTGCGTCTTCATCGCCGGCTTCCTCCGCAGCTTCCATGTTTTCCTCCAAATCTTCGGCGACATCTTCCGCAAGCATCTCTTCGTCTTCAACCGGTTCCTCTTCGTATTCCGGAACATTCTTGTTTCTTGAAAAAAGTTTTAACGGTATCTTAAGCCACCCAAACGAAGGAGTGGTATCAAATGACAAGAGAAGTGATATCGCCAAAAGAGCCAAGAGAAGGACGACGGTCGCATATAGGTCTATAAATGCGATTAGAAAGGATGTAATAGCATCTCCAATAACCCCACCCTTATCCCCAGCTATGCTTAAAAGGCCCAAAATAGAGAAAAAGAGAAGTACTTCACCTGCGATTGAGGTAAGCACGACAAAGGGCTTTTGATGGCGGATAAACAAAGAGCCAAGCCACAAAAAGACAACAGGAAAAAGGAAATAACCTATTCCGAAGAGAAATGAGACCATCGCATAAAGACTGGTTCCCAAAACACCGGCTTTACCAAAGCCCGCAAACAAAAAGACAAAAGAAGCCAAAAAGAAAAGAATGGCCAAAATCCAATCTCTCGTTTTTTCATTAAGGTTTCTTCTGGAACTTTTTCCAGACTTTTTATCATCTTTCTTCGCCATATGCATCATCATAGCATATAAGCCCAAAACTTTTTCTTTTTTAAGGCCTATACGACAACAGTAATTTGGAAAATTGGCATAAGGACAATTGACACAACAACAATCCACAGTTTCTATGCGTAAAGGTAATGGACAGTATTGAGGACAGTTTATTATAATAGTCCTATTATTATCGTTTAAGACGGAATTCTCCTAAAGTTTTCTAGAAAAAAATCTCTATGGACACGTTACAAAGTAGTCTAGCTCATAAAGGACAAATAAAAGACATAAGAAATACATTAGAAAATAAGTATTTTTTCGATAAGAATCCAAAACTGTCCGTTATCTACAAAAAGACAGAAAAGCTTACAACTGCCATCTACATGATAACTGACTTTTTTGATGTCCAAGAGCCATTGCGTTGGGAATTGCGCAATAAGTCAGTATCACTCCTGTCTTTTATTACTGGAAGAACACGGGGAGACTACGCCATAGCGAGTGCCGAGCAAGGCCTCGCACTTGCCGCTCATATGCTGCAAGAAATTCTTTTTCCACTTCGCGTGGCAGTACAAGTACACCTTATTTCTCAAATGAATTTTTCAATTATTCGCGAAGAATATCTTTCTCTTTCGCAGATCATTGACCAGTGCAGGAGCGACGGAAGCTTAATGGGAGATTTTCTTTTTCCGGAACATTTTTTTGTTGGTTTGGATACCGAAAAGTCTTTTTTAACGGACACCTTGAGTCAATCAGAAAAAAGACTTTTATATACAAAAAGACAAGGCAATGAATCTAATGGACAAAAAAACGACAATGGAGAGTTTGTGAATTCCAGATATAAGTCAGAAGATAATCATAAAAATAGTTTAGGAGAAATGGGTGCTGGATTTATTTCCCAAGCAGTGCCGAAAAAAGAGGAGCGGGTTAACAGAAGGGAAGTTATTAAGCGACTTCTGCGTTCACGAGGAGCGCTCACTATAAAAGACATTCTTATGGTAATGCCGCAACATAGCGAGAAGACAGTGCAGAGAGAACTCCTTTCGTTGGTGGCGCAAGGTGGAATAAAAAAGCTTGGAGAACGCCGGTGGAGCAAATATACGATTGCATAAAGACAACCCACAAAATCTACAATCTACAACCTATAATTTGTAGCTTCGCAGTAGTAGATCTTTAGGTTTTTGTGTTAGTTAAGATGGGGCTTTTGCTGTGTACGTATATATAAGGAGAGCATAGAGAGTCAAATTAATAAGGGCACATATTTTTTAACCAGTAAACCTTGTTCTTTTTTGGTTTTACGCTACTATAAGGGCTTGGTTTCTGAGCGCTTTTAAAGCCTGATTTTCCAAGGAAGTTATCCACAATGGCTGATTTTGCAGTGTTTTTGTGTGCATACTATAATTTGACTAGTAATGTAGGATGATTATGCGCGCAGAAGATTGCGGCTATTGCTGTTTGCGTATGAAAGAATGGCTCAGAGTTTCCGGACGGTGAAAACGAAAGAGGGTCGTTGACAATGAAATAACGAACACAAGAAAGAAAGATCTGTACGATGGTTTGTTTTTCTGAAATGGAAGGAACATTATTTTTGAGGTCGAGTCTTTACACGAGATTACAAGATGTAACGTTTACATTTTCAGGTCGACACAAAAAATTATCTTGATTATTAGCATTATCAATTTTAGTAGCAATCATATACGCGAGCATCGCTTATCCGTCTCACACATTAATAAGTAGGAGATGGAGTTCGTCGAAGCACAAAAATGTTCGCGCACATAAATTATTCTTTTTTATTTTTTGCACACGCGAGAAATGGAGAAGAGAAAGCAAAACAAAATCTTTATGAGTATTATACAAACAAAAACTGCGAAAACTCTTGGCTTGTTTGTAGCAGTCATGTTGCTCTTGGGAGTTGGGGCTTTGCAAGCACACGCGGTAACACTCGCGGAACTTGTAGAACTCTTTATCGCCCTTGACGTCATTCCTGCCGACAAAGCAGCACAAGCACGTTCAGTTTTGACACAACAGGGCGCACCGGCGTCTTCTTCCAGCACATGTCCTTACACATGGGCACGGAACCTTACAGTCGGAGCCAGTGGAGACGACGTGATGAAGTTGCAGAAATTCCTCAACTCATCTGCTGACACCATGGTCGCTTCAAGCGGCGCGGGTTCAGCCGGAAACGAGACATCAACCTTTGGACCTGCCACAAAAGCGGCGGTAGTAAAATTCCAGAACAAATACGCTTCTGAAGTTCTTGCACCAGTCGGCCTTTCAGCAGGAACTGGGTACTTGGGTGCAGCTTCACGAGTGAAGTTGAACGCCCTTTGTGGGGGAGCAGCTGCAGCAACACCAGTAGCACCAGGAACAACACCGGTAGTCGTGGTGCCAGCAGGCACAGGACTTACCGTTACCAAAGCGGCTGACCAGCCAGCAAACTCACTCGCTCCAGGTGGAGCATCACGAGTACCGTTTACCAAAATTCACTTGACCGCCGGCAACGATGGTCCAGTGACAGTAAACAGTGTCGTGGTTGAAAGAAAGGGACTTGCCGCCGACACTTCATTTGTAGGTATCGTGCTTATCAATGAGGACGGTACGCTCATTGGTATTGAAAAGACCTTAAACTCAACACATCAGGCAACCATCGGTACCGACTTCGTGATTCCAGCGGGAACCACTAAGACAGTTATCGTTGGTGCCAACATGGACACAGCGTCTAACCTCTCAGGTGAATCAGGTGAAACACCGTCACTTGCGGTTAACACAGTGAACACAAGCGCCACACTGACTGGGTCTTTCCCAATCATTGGTGCAAGCCACACGGTCAACAGCTCTCTTACTATCGGCTCATTGAGCACGGTTGGACGAGGTTCTTCTGACCCAGGCACAAGCCAGACTAAGGAAGTGGGCACCACCGGCTACACCTTCTCAAGCGTAAAACTCACGGCTGGTTCAGCTGAAGACCTTACCTTGAAATCAATCAGATGGTATCAATCAGAATCTACTTCGGCAGATGACCTTGCAAACGTGAAGACAATCGTTGAAGGTGTGGAATACCCCGTCGTTCGTGACGGAAGGTATTACACAACAATCTTCCCCGGTGGACTTTTGATGAAGAAAGGTTTCTCAAAAGATTTGGCAATTAAAGGAGACATTTTGGGCGGTTCCGCCCGAAAGGTTGACTTTGACATTGATCGCAGAACTGACATTCACTTGGTGGGCAACACCTACGGATTTGGCATAGTGCCTCCGTTTGGTGCTGGCACAACGGCTGATGCCGCTGCGTTCAGAACAACCAACAACCCATACTACGACGCCGCACAGGTTACCGTTTCTAACGGTACGATGGGCGTGAGCTCGTGGACAATTGGTGTTCCCGCACAAAGCGTGGCAGAAAATCTCTCTGATCAGCCGATTGCTGGTTTTGAAGTTGATGTAAAAGGAGAACCAATCTCTGTTGCCTCAATGGCATTCAATTTCAACGTCACAACGACAGCTGGTGTAGCAGCGCTTACTTTTGCTGATGTTACCAACATTGTTCTCGTTGACAAGAATGGTTCAGTACTTGCTGGACCAGTTGATGGAGGTACAGGAGTTGGTACTGGCGCATCAAACGTTAGTGGAACAGTTACCTTTTCTGACACAATCACATTCCCGATTGGTGTCACTAACATCATTCTTAAAGCAAAACTTGTCACAGACTTTTCTACCAATGACACGATTGCCGCATCCACGACCCCAAGTTCTGACTTCACAACTGTAACGGGTCAAGTAACGGGCAACACCATTACACCGACTCCGTCTTCTGCGGTTACGGGCACGAGCCAAACAGTGAAAGCAGGTTCGCTTAATATTTCTGTTTCAACCCAGCCGACAGCACGAACAATTATCGCAGGAGCAAGCGCATTTGAGTTTGCTCGCTATGTCTTTGACGCAACGCAATCTGGAGAAGACATTCGGGTCACTTCAATTCCGCTTTACTACGACACGACAGGAACAAGAACTGACCTTACGAACTGTAAACTTCACGACGGCAGTGCGACAAATGCAGTTGCGCTCAACAGCGGTTCAAATGTTTTGAACCCGTCAACCGACGACACGGCTTCTTCTACCACACTTACCTTTGATGGCACTGGTCTTCTCCTTGCAAAAGGAACATCCAAGACCTTGTCACTTCGCTGTAACATCAAGAGTGGTGTTACCGCCAAGTATTGGTGGGGTGTTGATGGCGCGGCTTCAATGACCAGCGCATCAGGCGTAACCTCGGGCCAGACAATTGCCGAAGCCATAACAGACGCAAACGGACAGGTTATGACTGCCGCTTCTGGTGGTGCGTATACTGTAGCCAATGACTCATCTGTTATCTTTAAGGCGGCACAAGGAGGCACCACCGATGTAGTGCTTGCGAAATATCGCTTTGACGCAACGGGAGGTGAAGACTTGGATATCAAGCAAGTCGCTCTCCAGCTTGGAAACACAGCGTCTAACACGCCGGGTGACCTTGCGGGAGAAAAAGTGTCTATCTGGAATGGGGCAACGAAAGTGGGTGAAGCGCAATTCGGTCTTGGCGTAAATGCAGACTTTGCCACATCAACATTGTCTACTCCAGTTCGGGTAGCACGCTCTGAATCAGCAGTACTTACCATAAAAGGTGACCCATCAGCACAAACTGTTAACAGTTTGGTTGGCGCCTTCGGTAACGTTATCTCGGTCAACTACGATGGAAACAACAATGGTCTAAACGGTAACTACGCCACTGGTGTAGACTCTGGTTCAACCATTAGCGGTACGAGCGGAGACACCTCTGCAAATGCTACCAAGTTCTACCGTGGTTTGATCACAATTGAAGACGTTACTACAACAACCTCTCTTGCGGCTGGCTCTGACCTTTACAAGATCAAGCTCACCGCAGCAGCAGGTCGTGATGTCACCTTGCATGCGCTTACCTTCAACGTAAACACTGTTGGTCTTTCAGGGATCTCTGGGTTCCAACTCAATGGTCCTTCGGGCGCAGTGAATGGAACTTCTGTTGCAACCTCTACTTCGGCAACAGGCGGTGTTGGTGCTCAAGAGAAATTGAGAATTGTCTTTGACGACGCTGCCGCCGACAGAATCATTCAGGCGGGGACTTCAAAGACCTACAGCTTGAAAGCTGACACCATCGCAACCTTGACGTCTGGAAGTACCGAAACAGTAAGCATCAAGCTTATGGCAGACACAGCCGAACCGGCTGACGTGCAAGAGGTGGGATTCTACAACGCGACAGCACACATGTCAACTGTTCGAGAAATAAACGCTAGCGCTTCAACGACCGATCGATTTGTGTGGTCACCAAACTCAACGACCACCCATTCTGCGGCCACAGCTGCTAACTCAAC
>Ga0209542_10010643_pt1 | contig 16536 bp, 20 predicted proteins | sample RifCSPhighO2_01_FD_184028 | JGI IMG/M metagenome (GOLD analysis project Ga0209542, IMG submission 184028) | Soil microbial communities from Rifle, Colorado - Rifle CSP2_plank highO2_0.1 (SPAdes) (version 2) | ecosystem: Environmental > Terrestrial > Deep subsurface > Rock core/Sediment ...
CCCGCCACCACAAGATATTCAATTGTATAAGCCGAAGAAAGGGCGTCCACTTGAATCCGGGCCGGCTCCTGGCCGTAATTGTTGAGGTTATCATTGACATGGACACCGTAGATATACGAGGAGCCTGTCGCAGGAGTATTATTCATGGAGCCGGACCAGCTGTCGAGGTTGTTTCCCGTGGCTGTCGCCACCTGAGACCAGGTGCAGCCGGTAATGACAAGCACGGTGCAGTTGCTGGAATTGTAAACGGCGCGCCAGAGTTCGGCATCTTTCAGATGGGCCCCACCGGTATCAGTAGCGCTGAATGTAGCCAGGACTGAACCGCCGGAAGTTGTGCGCGGCTGGACATCAAAAGCCGAAACCACCGGCGCCGCGTTATCCACGGTAACGGCCACTCCGGCTGAGGTAGTGCTGTTTCCGGACCCATCCCGGGCCACGGCGGTGAGCGTATGGCTACCATTGCTGGCCGTAGTGGTGTTCCACGTTATGGAGTATGGAGCGGAGGTATCCTCCGAAGAAAGGTTGGCGCCGTCTAACTTAAACTGGACTCCCAGGACGGCAAGGTTATCCGAAGCCGTAGCCGATACGGTAGCTGAGCTGCCGCCCAGCAACGCGCCGGCGGTCGGGGCTGTTATGGCAACGGTTGGGACGTTATTATCGACAGTCACGGGGACTCCAACGGAAGTCGCGCTGTTGTCCGCGGCATCCCGGGCCACGGCGGTCAGAGTATGGGAACCGTTGCTGGCAGTCGTACTGTTCCAGGTGATAGAGTAAGGAGCGTTTAAGTCTTCCGAGCCGAGATTACCGCCGTCTAATTTAAATTGCACGCCCAAAACTCCAACATTGTCAGATGCCGTGGCAGAAACTGTCACACTGCTGCCGGAAACTGAGGCTGATGCCGCGGGAGCCGTAATAGCCACTATTGGATCTTCCGTATCCGCCGGCGGATATTCGCAGGGCAATGGGCCGCCAAAGTTGATGGCGCCCGCGTCTTCACAAGTCCCGGGCGCCGCGCCGCCAACCACCCGGCTCGGATAGTTCCGGGTGGCAAAAGTGCTTTGCAGATTAATCTTTTCCAAACTGCCGGCACTCGTGCCATAATCCGAAGTCAGCTCCAAGGCCACGGTAACGCGCGGTTGTTCGTTGTAAGCTGAGCCCAGAACATACGGCTCGCCGTCGGGCTCAATGTAAAACTCCAGGTTGGTTACCTTGATCCCGGAAGAATTCAAATTGGTGGTAGTGCTGTTCTTCTCCAGCTGCAAATCGGTCCCGGTCAGGTAAAAGGACTCTACCTCATTCGCCTGGTTGGCCAGGATTAAAGTTTCATCGGCAATCCCGCCCGGGTAGCCGTTATAAAAAATAGCGCCGTTGCGGATTTCCTTACCCAGATATTCCATGATGAACCGGGCATTCTGGGCCACCACTCGCTGGGATTTGGACTTGCGGTCAAGCTGCAGGGCGGAATTATAAACTCCAAAAATTGAGGCGATGACAAAAGCAAAAACCGCGGTTGCCACCACCGCCTCAATCAGGGTAAAGCCTTTTTGTTGTCTGTTACCGGTTACCTGTCTCATGATTATTTATAGTCCTTCCAGTTGGTCAAATGTTCTTCCACTACAATTTTACAGGGGGTGGCCAGGGCCAACAGGTCAGCGGTGGCCGCAAAGGCCGAACACCCTTTCCCCCGCCAGGCCACTACGGATTTGACAATCAGTTCTTGATTGGAATTTTCATTGGTGTAAGGCGCCGCTGAATTAAAGCTGATATTGATCATGCGGGCAAAAAACGGAGGTGTGGACGAGGAGGTATGCGTATACGACCCGTCTGGCTGCAGGTATAAATCAAAATTAAGCTGGCCGGTGGAATCCAGGGTCCAGGATTGGTCGGAGGAATCAAAAATCGCGAGCTGGTTGCCGCTCACTAAGTCATAATTATTGTAGGACGGAACTTTTTCGTAAACCCTCGGGTAGCAGAGCCGGTCGCCGATGTCGCTGCAAGCCTGCAAGTCCCAGGCCTCGCCTTTCGCGTCCCCGGCCAGCCAGTTGGAATCGCGCATTACCCGCACGACCTCGGCCCCCTCTCTGGCCAAACTGACGGCGACGATTTCGTTTTGAGAGCTGGTGGAAGCGGAAAAAGCGTAAAGCGCAACGCCCAAACTGGCAGTCAGCGCCGTGGTCAGGATAAAAATCGCGATAATGGTTTCGATCAGTGACTGACCCGCTTGCAAGGCTTGAGTTTTGGCAATTATTCTCATTCTCCAATCCTCCCGGCAACACCATCAATGGTTACGGTACGGGCAACCGATCCATCAAGGGATTCTATAGTTAAACTCGCGGTCGTAAAGCTGACATAGGCAGCATTGTCCATAGAAGCAGTCATCCGGCCGAAAGGTGGGTCGAATACGAGCGTCAGGTTTATAGATCCCGAAACACCGTTGAGCGAAAAACCGTTAGCCCGAATTTTGGTGTTGGCGGGCAAGAAATAGTTTTCAACAAAATCGTTACTGCTACAGTTACTGAAGGCGTATAGCGGAAAGTTATCTCCCGGATAGGTCCAGGTGACAAAATAGTTTACGGGCGTGCGGCATGCGGGATTGGCATTATTGGTCTTTTTGCCGGAAAGGCTAAAATTTTGGGCATTGCGGAGAGAGTTGGTCACGATATCAGCTGCAATCGCTACTTGCTTGCGTTTCTCCCCCTGCCGGAAATTGGCTATACTGATGGTTGAAATCGTTACCGTGATGAAAACCACCACAAGAAGCTCAATGAGGGTAAAGCCCAGGTGTGAATCCTGAAACATGAATCGTGAATCAGGTTTTATCTTTTGAGTTTCAAGTTTCATGTTTTATGTTTCAGGATTAAAGGCCTATCAGACCCCCGTACCAGGCCACAATTTTATCTCCCCAAAGCATTGTTATTATAGCAGAAAACGCCAGGAAACTACCGAATGGCAACCGGGACGATATCTGTTTTTTGCCAAAAACCACTAACGCCACCCCTGTCATGGCCCCGGAGAAATAGGCTAGCATCAGCATACATAAGGAAAGCGGCCAAGGCAGGATATTACCCAAGACAAACCCCAGCTTTACGTCCCCCAAGCCAATCCAGCGACCCCGGGACAAAACATACTGCAGGCCGAAAAAGAGGGCGAGCCCCAAACCCGAAACCAACCCGGCGACTAACGAATCTCCAAAAAAATTCCATAATATCGCCGCCGCCGCTAGAGGCAACAAAACCTTATCCATAATGAGGTAATGCTTAAAATCAAAAACCCCGATGACGATTAGGGTGCTGGCAAAAACCATGGCCGGCGCCAATTCCGTGCGCCAGCCGATTTTCAGGTAGAACAAAACAAAAATCCCGGCGGTCAGCGCCTCCACCAACGGGTACTGCCAGGAAATTTCTCGGCCGCAAAACCGGCAGCGGCCGGAGAGCCAAATGAAACTCAGGACCGGAATTAAATCACGCGCTGCGAGCCTATGACCGCAGCGGGGGCAAGCGGACCGGCCGCTGACAACCGAACCTAGAAAATGCAGCCTGTGAATTACGGCATTGAGGAAACTGCCGACGATAAGCCCCAAAATTGCAATGAGTAGTGTCATAAATGATTATCCCGCTCCCCTCTCTACAGACGGCAGCGGAATGGCAAGATGCGAGATTGAATTGATTAAAAAGGGGCGACGGAACTGATGCCAGCGGGACTAAGGTAATAAACTGCGGGCGGGCCCAGGCTGGTGGTCCCTTCGGTAGTAAACTCAAGTTTATAATTATTGTAAACCGTGCCGCCACACCCGGAACCGGAAGTGCCGCCCTGGGTATAGACGTAAGCAAAAGAGTTGTCATTGGGGTACTTTGAATCCTGAGGCACTTTAAGCGCCACAGTCCCAGAGCAGCTTAAACTGGAACTGGTCTCCTGCGCCGCGTCCCACGAGGCTGTGTCCGGATACCCGGCGCCCAGGTTATAGTAGATATCTAGGCCGGATTTAACCTGTTGAATGTCAGTAAGCCGACGGGCATCGCGGCCCTTCAGCCGCGCGCTGCCGGTTGTAACGAGCACGACCGCGGCCAAAACCCCGATGATGGCAATGACCACCAACAATTCAATTAGCGTGAACCCCCTGTTGTTATCTGTTATCTGTTTCATTACTGTATTCCTTTAAGGCTGAGGGCGTGCATTCCGGCGGAGAGCCCCGAGGTTTTGGCGCTCAGGCAGAAAGTGACATTGTAATCGCTGCCTAAGGATTTTTGGGAGTAGGCGTAGATGTCAGCAACCCTGGAACACGCGCCGGCCGGGCCCGGGGGGGTTGGCCAGTGGTCCAGATAATCGCCGAATCCTTCGGGAACCGGGCTGCCATACGGGTAATAGCCGTTCTGGTCGTAAAAAATTTTCAGGGCTTCATGAATTTGGGTAATATCAGCGAGCCGGTTTTGGTTGGCGGCCGCATGCCGCGCCGAGCTTAAAGCCGAAATGACCGCCAGTACTCCCAAGGATATAATGGCGGTCAGAATGATAATTTTTATGCGGGACATCCCTGTCTGTGAATAGTTCCCATAAGATTATTACTGGATGCCAGTCGGGCTGGCAGTATGCACGCCTGCGGCATAGCCGCCGGTGGTCGCGCCTAAACAGAAGGTCAGGGTATAGGCGGCCTGGCTGGCTGTCTGGGTGTAAGTGTAGCTGTTTTGCGCGCCGGTGCAGCCGGTTTCAGCCGGCAATGGGGCCGTCGGCCAAGTAGAAATGAAAGTACTCCAGGCCGGGGTGCCATCGGCTGCGGTTGGGCCGGTGGTTGAGGCCGTAGCTGGCAAAGGATAGCGGCTGTTGTCATTATAAAATAATTCCAAAGCAGTCATGACTTGGCGGATATCGGCAAGTCTGCGGGCATCCCGAGCTTTGCCACGGGCTGAATTGAGAGAGACCAACACTACCGCTGCCAAAATACCAATGATGGCAATGACCACCAAAAGTTCAATTAAGGTAAACCCGCTCTCTCTTTTGTTAAACAAATTCTTCATATATTCTGTCTTTTTTAATTAATTTTTGTATCTTTAAGGCACTAAACAGCGCTGGCTAAATTATATATCGGAAGTAAAATTCCTGCAACCATGACGGCCACGGCGAGCCCCAGGAGCATCATGATGATAGGTTCCAGCAAAGTGGTCATAATTTTGATGACCCCTTCCACTTCTTTCTCATAGAATATGGCGAGCTTGTCCATGATTTCCTGCAACCGACCCGTGCTTTCGCCGATTTGGACCATTTGGGCCACGATGGCGGGAAATTCCTTGTGGCTGACCAGGGCCGAGGCAATTGAGCGGCCATTGCGGACCTGGTTGGACGCTTCCAGGATAATGTCTCGGTAAATGGAATTGCCGACTATGTCTGCCACGGCCTCCAGGGCTTTGACAATCGGGATGCCGCCGGCGACCAGGGTTGAAAGGTTGCGCGCGAACCGGGCCATGTAGATTTTTTGGAACAATTGGCCAAACACTGGGGCCTTGATTTTAATCAAATCCAGCACATACCGGCCGCTGGAAGTGGTCATGTAAAACCGGTAGCCAAAGCCCACGCCGACCAGTCCAATCAAAATTGCCCACCAGTAATTCTGCAGCACGTGCGTAGTCGCAATCAGAATTCGGGTCGTAATCGGCAGAGCCACGGACGATTCCTGGAGGACGCCGACCAAAGGCGGTAAGACGTACAGGAACATCAGGGTCCCGACCACCACCAAAGCAAACAGGATGAATGCCGGATAAGCCATGGCGCCGGTAACTTTGGAGCGCAAGTCATAATCTTTTTCCAGCTGGTTGGCCAGATAGGACAAGGACTCGTCCATGGTGCCGGATAATTCCCCGGCCCGGACCAAGTTTACGTATAGGCTGGAAAAAATCTTCGGGTAGCGCGCCAAGGCTGACGAGAGACTGTCCCCGCTTTCGACATGCTGGGCCACTTCCGCGATTACGGACTTGAGCTTGTCGGAGCTGACCTGGGTGGTGAGGATGGTCAACGCCTGGACAATCGGGACTTTGGCGTTAATCAGGGTGGAAAGCTGGCGGGAAAACAAGACAATGTCCTTGGGCGAGACCCGCTCAAAAAACTTAATCCGCTCGAGAGCGCCAATGACGCTGACCGGCAGGATTTTGATGACCACCAGGTTGTGCTGCTGCAGAATCTGAAAAGCGCTGGTCTCATTGACCGCTTCCACCGTGCCGGTTTTCATCTGTCCCGCGCTGTCCCGCGCCTGGTATGTAAATTCCATGTGCTTATTATACCCCTTTTTAACTGGCTACGGAATTACGAAATGGTACGAAAATAGAAATAAGATATTGGTTTGTTCGTATTTTCGTATTTGCTTCGTACTTTCGTAGCCACTACCGTCGCAGTAGCCCCTCAAACAGGTCATGGTCTGTAACGTACAGGACCGCATCTTCCAGTTTGACCTGGTTGCTCCTAACCAGGCGGGCCAAATCCGCATCCAGGGCAATCATGCCGCTGGCCGCGGAAGTGTGGATGATATTAGTCAGCTCATAGCTCTTGTTCTCGCGGATGACATTGGAAACCGCGCTGTTGGTCATCATCACTTCCACGGCCGGGACCCGGCCGCCGCCGATTTTCGGCAGGAGACGCTGGGAGACGACCCCGACCAAAATATTGGCCAGCTGGCTGCGGATCTGGTTCTGCTGGTAGGCCGGGAACACGTCAATGATCCGGTCAATGGTTTGGGCCGCGTTATTGGTATGCAGGGTGGCGAATACCAGGTGTCCGGTTTCGGCAATCGTGATTGTGGCGGCAATGGATTCCAGGTCCCGCATTTCCCCGACCAAGACCACATCCGCGTCCTCACGAAGCACCGAGCGCAGGGCTTTGGCAAATGAATTCGTATCCGAACCAACTTCCCGCTGGTTGACCAAAGACTTGTCCTGGATATAAACGTACTCAATCGGGTCTTCGACTGTGACAATGTTCTCGGCGCGGGAATGGTTAATGAGGTCAATGAGCGCGGCGAGCGTCGTGGACTTGCCCTGGCCGGTCGGGCCCACCAGCAAAACCAACCCGCGCTTGTAATTAATAAGTTCGGCAATCTGCGGAGGCAGGTTGAGTTCCTCAATCGTCTTGACCTTATTGGTAATCAGCCGAAGCGCCGCAGCGGGATAGCCTTTCTGGTAATAGGCATTAATCCGGAAGCGGACCTTGTCCTTGAAAGCGAAGGAAAAATCCAGTTCCTTGTTGGCCCGGAATTCTTTTTGGCGCGCTTCGGTGGAAAGCAGCACGTCCACCAGTTCGGCCACCGCATTGCCGGAGAGAACCTCGTATTCCTTCAGCTCCGCCAGCACGCTGTCAATGCGCAAAGTCGGCGGCTTGCCCGCGATCAAATGCAGGTCCGAAGCGCCGCGCTGGAGCATGACCATGAGCAGGTTGTTGATTTCTAATTCTAAGGATTGGTAAGCCATAATTATCTTAAGTTTAATAGCCTGATGTTAAGTTTCAGATGCCCGGCAATCTTATCCAGCAATAAACCCGGAGTTGCTTCGGCCTGGTTAAGCCAGTCATTGGCCCCAAACTCCAGCCCTTGGCCCATGTCCCCCTGCCCGGCCAGGAATATGAATGGGGTCGCGGCCAGCGATGGCGTGCCCCGGACGAATTTGAGGAGGGCGAGGCCGGAAAGAATCGGCAAGTGGAAATCGCTGACAATTACATGCGGGGCCGCTAAGCGGATCTTGCGAAGCGCGCTCAGGCCATCATGAGCCGACTCAAAGGCAAAGTGCCGGTTCAGATGGGTTTCGTAAATTTTTACCAGCTTCTGGTCCGGATGAATGAATAATAAGGGGTACATTTTAGTCCTTGGTGGCGCGGGTTACTTCTTCCACCGTAGTCAGCCCCCGCAAAGCCTTGAGCATACCGTCCTGGCCCATGAGAATCATCTTTTCTTCCTGGATGGCAAACTCTTCTATCTTGACCCCAAGCTGGCGCTCGTTAATCATGTTCTGGATAGCCTTGGTAATGGCCAGCACCTCATAAATCCCGATACGACCCTGGAAGCCGGAATTGCCGCAGGCCGGACAGCCGCGTCCGGCAAACACTTTCAAATTCTTCAAATCCAATCCTTCTAACTCAGACTTGTCAACCGTGGCAATGGTCTTGCGGATGAAGTCCGCAATCTCCGCCGTGGGTTTCACTTCCGCCTTGCATTTGGTACAAATTTTCCGGACCAAACGCTGGGCCACCAGCAAATTCAGCGAAGCGGTCAGGAGGAACGGTTCAATCCCCATGTCTATCAGACGTGCGATTGCGCCCACGGCACTGTTGGTATGGAGGGTTGAAAAAACCAAATGCCCGGTCAGGGCCGAGTTGACTGCCAGTTCCGCGGTTTCCTTGTCCCGGATTTCCCCCACCATGATGATGTTCGGGTCCTGCCGCAGGATGGAGCGCAGTCCTGACGCAAAAGTCAGCCCAATTTCCGGCTTAATCTGCGCCTGGTTCACGCCGTCAATAAAGTACTCCACCGGGTCTTCCAGGGTAACAATGTTGACCCCCGGCTTATTGAGCGAACTCAAGATTGCATACAGGGTGGTGGATTTACCACTACCAGTCGGACCAGTAACTAAAAACATGCCGTGCGGCTTGCTAATGGCTTCGTTCATAATGGCCAATCTGCGGCCGCTGACGCCGAGCTCTTCCAGAGTCGGAGCGCCAGTAGATTTATCCAAAATACGTAACACGACTTTTTCGCCAACTACGGTCGGAAAAGTTGCGACCCGAAAATCAACCGGCTTGCCATCTAGGTTGATGTGGAACCGGCCATCCTGTGGCAGGCGCTGTTCATCAATCTTGAGGTTGGATAAAATTTTGATACGGGACAAAATGGCTGGATGCACGCTTTTGGGCAGAATTAGGGAGCTATGCAGGATGCCATCAACCCGGTACCTGACGCGCAAATCCTCTTCCGAGGGTTCGACGTGGATATCCGATGCCCGGGCTTCAATGGCGTGGCTGATAATCACGTCAACAATCCTTGAAACTGGAGACTCATCAACCAGCCTTTGGTCCACCGGGCCGGTTTCTTCCTTGACCTGTTTTTTTACGGCTTCCGCTTCCTGTTTTTGGGCTTCATCCTGGAGGGCTTCGGTCACTTCCGTGGTAATATTCCCCGATTTGCGGTACACGGCCAGGAAACTGGCCGTTGAAGTGATGTAGAGCTCCACCCGGAACTTGGTTTTCTGAGCCAAAAACTCCAGGGCTTCCAGGGCCGAAAGGTCGGTCGGGTCGGTTAAGGCGACTTTGAGCGCGTTTGCCGAAAACTCAAACGGCACCAGCTTGTAGTTCGCCGCTGTGTCCTTCGGAACCTGGGAGAGCACTTCCGGCGGGATGGTTTTGGTCCGCAAGTCCACATACGGCAGATTAAAAAAAAGCCCGCGGGCGGTCGTTAAGTCTTCCAAGGAAACGTACCGCTCATTTACCAGAAAATCCAGTAAATTTTTATGGGAAGTCACGCTTTCAGAGCGGGCCTTGATTAAGGCTTCCTTAGTCAAAAAACCTTTCTCAACGAGAAAGTTATCAAAGCTTAGGGTTTGGGCAACCGGGGTTGCGATAACTTTTTCAGCCATGGGGAGGGATAGGAGCGAGGGTTCGACCCTCAGCGCTCGGCGCTAATAATTATTGAAAGGGTTAGTCCGGCCCAAGTCACCCTCGCTGAGCTTGGAGGGCTGGAAATTCTGGAAAGTTTTCAGTTGGCCGATGACCAAAGTGTCAAAGCCCCGGTTCTGCGGAAAAACCGCGGGCGGGGCGTAGACCGTGTCCGCGCCAGTCTTTGCTGGCTGGCTGGAGGCAGGGGCTGAAGCAGATGGATTGGCAGTTACAATCAATTCGACATCCGGAACCGAAACTTTGGTCCAGACTATGAACGCTACGGCCAAAACGACGCAGACGGTCCCTAAAATAATGTATTGGCGTTTTTTCTTTGGGTCCATATTATTTCTGGTAATAAGTCCTTAAATTGATATTGTACTGCAATTGGCCATTCTCGTCAGCCCTAACCGTCGCGTGATCCAAATCCATCAGGCGCAAGTTGCTTTGGAGGCGTGTCATGAAATTCACGAAAGAAGCATAGCTGCCCGAAGCGACCAAGTCGATTTTCTGAGTCTGGATGCTGTTCTCGGGGGCCGGCTTGCCCGAAACCGCAAGCGGGTCAGTCACCTGGAAATTAGACAAGACCACGCCCGAAGCTTTGGCCATTTCCTCTATGCTCGATAAGAGGTTCGGCAAGTCGCTTCCTTTGGCCGGCAAAGCCAGGTTAATGGCCGGGGCATCCGAGAGCCGGCTCTTGTAGGCCGCAATGAATGCCTGGATTGAAGCGAGCGCGTCATTGAGCTCCTCCTGCCTGGCCTCGCTTTGCGCCACTTCAGCTTTGGCCGCTATGTAGGCGGCCCATTGCTGGTTCGTGAAAAAGTAACCCACTCCGAAACAGGCAACCAACAGAATGGCGCCAGCTACGATTTTGGATTGCAGATAATCAATCATCGGATTTATTTCTTGACAAAAAGCCCGCTGGAAGCGTTCAAATCAATTGCAAACACAAATGAGTTTACGGCCCCGGCCGAAGGAGTGACGGAGAGAAGCCGGACATTCTTAAAGTGATTGGAAGTATTCAGGCCCAGAATCAACTTAGCCAAGGAAGCGTAATCCGGTACTTTCCCTTCCAAATGCACGTTGCCGTTATTGGTAACGTCCAAAGTCACGTATTGCGTCCTGATGTATGTCATTTTGCCGATTTCATCCAAAAGAGGGGTCAGGTACGTATGATTGTTCACCAGGGTCCGCACATTGGCAAATTGCGCCTGCAGGGTTTTGGCGCTGGCAATCTGGCCCTGTTCCTTGTCCAATTGCGCCTGCAGGGCGGTATTTTGGCTGGCTAAATCCCCAAGCTTTTGCCTTAAACTTTTACTCAAAAGCAGCAGGCCCGCGCCGACCGCGGCGAGGAGGATTAAAATGACAGTCAAAACAACCAAGACGCTCCGGGTCTGCCTCTGGGAAGAATAGGTAGTATCTTTGATTCGGTTTTGCAGCAGATTTATTTCTGGCATTTTGGTTTAGTCAGTATGGCGCATGGACAGCCCAAGCGCGACTGCGAGGTTTAGCCCCAGGGGCTCAACCACGGGTTTTAATTTTGGCGGATAGACTACCCCAGTCCAGGGGTTAGCCAGGCTCACGGGCTTGCCAAAAATTGAAAAATGCTCGCTTAAATGAGGCAGTTTCGAGCCGCCGCCGGAGAGGACAATTTTCGCGACCCGTTCACCCCGGCTTTCCACCAGGCTGATGAGTTGCTGGGCTTCATTCTTGATGATGTCCAAAATCGGGCGCATGACCTGGGGAATCTGCTGGCCCTGCGAGCTTAAGCCAAAGTCTTTCTTGAACTGTTCCGCCCGGCTGAAATTTACGGATAGACTCTGGGCGATGCTGGAAGTGACGGTATCGCCGCCGATGTTCAAATTTTTTGAGATTCTCAAATAGCCTTCATCCACCAGGTTAATTGTCGTGCTTTTGGCCCCGATATCAATCAGTAAGTTTAAGTCATTATCAGCCCCGATGACCGAACGGATCATGGCCAGGGCTTCGATTTCAAGGGCCTGCGGCTCCAGGCCCGCTTCGGCAAAAAGTTTGACATAGTTATCGATGACTGTCGTGGGCACTGCGGTCAAAAGGACTTTGGTTTTGGCATCCGCTGCGCTTTTGAGGCTGCCCAGGTTGGTGCCGTGGGTAATTTTGGCTTGTTTCTGCTCAATCACGCTCCAGGAGAGGGCCACTTCCTCTAAGGGCAGTGGCACATATTTCTTTGCTTCAAATTCAATGGCGGACTTGAGTTCCGATTCGGACATTTTCGGCATTTCTATCACAGAAGTAAAGACTGAACTGTTCGGCAGCGAGGCTACAACCTTGTTGGTGGTAACTCCGGCCTTGCGCATGAGGGTTTTGAGGGTCTGGACAGCCTGGCTGATAGCCGTTGGGTTATCCTTATTGGTAATCTGGAAAGAAACATTGACCAATCCATACGTTTCCAAAATGAATTTGCCGTCCTGGGGGCGTAATTGCGCGATTTTTATGTTGGAAGTCCCGATATCAACGCCGAGATGGCTTTTAGGTTTGCTGAATAGCATTTGGTGTTACTTCAATTTAGAACTCCCCTCTCCCGTCGAGGGAGAGGGGCCTGGGGGTGAGGGTGGAACTAAGCCTGGTAGTTAGTTTATGTTGGAGTTTTGTATCTCAAGTTATCCTCAACGTGGTTAAATTATAATGAATTTTACTTTAGGAGTCAAATTCTGGCTCGGGTGGGGAAAGATTTAAACAAAGGGCCGTACATATCGTCTTTAATATCAATCCTCAGTTCATGTTTCTTCGTATTTTCGGCGAATTCTACGGGTGCTTCCGTGATTATGGCCAACGGGTGGCGCTCCTGTCCCTCCCCCATCACTAAGGTTGCGGCAGTAGCCAAGGAATCAGCGATGTTTGTCTGGGTGTATTTCAGTTGCCGGCCAAAAATATCTTTGGTGCCGCGATAATCCCGAAGCCCTTTAAACCCAGCATAACCCAAAGCAATGCCCAACACGCCAGCCCGGAGCGGCGCAATCCGGCTGTCCGTGATTAACACTCCCAAATCACGTAGGTTACACTTTTGTGCCAGTTCTTTGCGGAGTCTTTGGGCAGCAAGCATACTATTTTTCGGCAACAAGATTAATTTTCCGTTTCCGTTCGATTCATCAATCCCGGCGCTGGCCACTAGCGCCCCGTCTTTCAAGGTGGCCCAAACATACTTGGTCCGCATGGCCCACTGGCTTTCAGCGCGAATTAATTTTTCTTTTTCCGCCATACTTCTTACTGTCGCCGTCCGGCCCTCAGCCAGCGCCACGACTTTTGAGGTCACCACCAGGATTGAACGCTCCGGAATACTCGGCACGGATTCCCTGATAAACTTTAACAAATTTTCCCCTTCAATAAATATCCGAGTTTTGATTGGTTTAATTTTCATATTCTATCCTTTCCTTGTCTTGCAACAACCAGATTCCTAAATAAGACAACGGGGTGTACAAAAATCCCATGAAGACTTTATAAGCCCACCAGGTGAGAATCACGCTGATTAATGTTTTGGTAGAATAGACCCCGGCAAAGGCGATGACCATGAATAGGGCGCTATCTAAAAACTGCGACCAGACGTTAGAGAGCAGGGACCGGAGCCAAAAGTATCTAACTCCCAACCGCTCTTTGACGAAAAAGAAAGTGAACACGTCCTGGTATTCCGCCACCGCAAATGCTACCAGGGAAGCGATGCTCATACGCACAGATAGCCCAAAAATTTGATTATACCCTTCTTTGGCCCACAACCCATCCTGCGACCACGGCATCCATAAGGACAATAGCGAATAGGCCATGAACAAAGCCGTGGCTAAAAAACCGGCCCGGACAAACCAGCGGGCCTTCTGCTTACCGTATACTTCCCCGATTACATCAGTCATCAGGAAAACCACCGGGAAACTGAACACGGCCACAGACATGTGGGAGTCAAACAGGAACGGCATAATCTTAAGGCCCAAAGTATTGGCCGCGAACAACGAGGTTAAATAAACAGATAAAGCAATTAGTATTTTTTGGTTCATTTTACTGAGTTTAATAATTCCACACAAAATTAAAACCACCCCAAAAGGGTGGCTTATTTTAAAGCTAAGCAGCCTTCGGGGTTACCTGAAGGCGAAATCAACGAACGAGGACCAGATGTGCTTGTTATGCGTTAAAAGCATGAACTCTCTGTTTACTTACTATGTTTCCAGCCTGCTTCAAAAACTTACTAGCCTCTAAAAATTCCACTAATACTGGTTGGTTATTTTTAGTAAAATGAACCACGACGTTCCCGATTTCCGAAGCGTAATCAATTCCTTTATTGTTTAATTTCCATGTCAAAACATCCGCCTCTGGTTCATATGAAATTTTGGCTTTAGTCTTTTTCATACTGTTTTCTTCGACCAGGGTAAAAAATAATGACCTTTATTAGATTACCTCTTCTGGTGAAGCAGATCTACTCAAGTGGAAAACTGCTTTGGCTATGGTTAGCGATATTTATTCTGCTCTAGTTAATTCTAGCAGTGTTCCTGCTCTCAATGCAATATAAGCTATTTCATTAACAATAGACCGCCAACGGCAATAAGACTACCGATTATTTTACGAGCTAAGTCTTCTCTTTCCTTAAGGAAAATAGCACCCGCTATGAAGATTAAAACAACTTTGAAGGTAGAAATAGCTGAAACAAGACTAAGGTTACCAACTGCAAAAATCAGGATTACATAAGACAAAGACTGGAGGTAACGAAAAGCACCTGTAATTAATGTGTCTTTTGTTGAATATACTGTTTTACTTTTAAATATTATTGTAGCTAGCCCCAAAGCTGCGCATTGAGCCCACCAGCTCAACATAGTTCCTGCTGTAAACCCTGTTAGTTTTTGAAGATACCGTTCTGCTGTTAAAGAACCTGCTAAGAATACTCCGCTTAACAACATCAGCATAAAATATTTATCGAACTTGAATCGGCCTATCCGATGCTTTTGTGAAATCAATACAATGGCAACAAGAAGCAATACTGTTCCCCAAATCTGTTTCGAGGTTAATGCTTCTCCCAATAACATCGTGGCAAAAAAGATTGTGATCGGAGTGTAAATATTACTAATAACAGTGCTTACTCCTGCTTCAACATGCTTTTGAGCAACAAATGATGTAATAAAGAAACCAGCTCCAAATAAACCACAGACAACAGTAACCCATGTTAAAGTAATCCAATCACCTGTTAAATGGAACGGAGAAAATAAAGGTAGGAATAAACTTAATAAAACAACTACAAAAGTAACACGAAACGCAAACTGTATCTGACCTTCATCCGATGGACGATTCACGGCTAACCAACGGCGCTGAATCGGAGAAGCGCTTGCTGCTATGAAGTAAAAGATATAGCTTAGAATTACTCCCATATTAGCTTTCAACCACAATTAAGTTATTAGGAAAATCCGATTTAGAACCGCTAACGATTAAATCAGCTTTCAGATGTGGTTGTTGAGTTTCCTTATATCTTTTATCTGCGGGAAGCCAAGTCGTTTCCCAATACGGACGCATATGTTCACCATCACGGACAAGTGCTCGTTGTAATCGCAAGTCTTCTGGTGCTTCTACAAATACGGTGAAGTCATACTCATTAAAAAACTTTGATTGTAATGAGTAGCCACCCTCTATAATAATTGGTTTGTCAACAGGTACATCAATTGTATGGGTAATAGCATCCTTAGACCAATCGTAGAACTGGTAAGTAATCGGTGTATTATTTTTTATAGGTATAAAGATCTCTTTTTCAATTCTCTCCCAATCAAAATCAACATTGATATCCGAGTTCTGCTTTTCATGAGCTCTATCCTTTTTAGTTTTATAAAGGTCATCTAATCTTATTATTGTCGCACCTAATACCTCTGCTAGTTTGTTAGCAAGAGTTGTTTTGCCCGCTCCTCCGCCACCGTCGATCCCGATTAACAATTGGGAGTGCTTGGGTTGAATGTTTCTAATTTTCTCTGATAATTCTTCAAAAGTCATGCCAATATCATACCAAAAAATCGCATAGCTTGCGATTTGATGGAAATAACCCTTATTTTTCACACTTTAGTTTTCCAAATCCCTCTGCTAGATCAAACCCAGAATCTCAAACTAGGCCGATATCGGCCATTTCTGTCCGTCAGAGCACGAAGGCAGATCAGGTGGGTAATGGAAAACTAGCATTATTGTGATCAGGGAGAATCGAACTCCCACATGCCGGACCGTGCCCCGCGCTAATTTTTTGAATACTTGCTCTGGTGGACCTTGGGAGAATCGAACTCCCACATGCCGGATGCAAACCGGCCGCACTACCATTATGCTAAAGGCCCGCCAAAACAAAAGCTCAAAAAATTTAGCGCGGGGTGCAAACCCTAGTAGTACAACCTGCGGTTGACTACAGGGCGCAGCCGGCCGCACTACCATTATGCTAAAGGCCCTTGAAATTTAGGCGAACTGTAAAAGTTTACTACGTTTAAGGCCTTGGGTCAATTGCCTTATCCGCCAAAAAGACCGGCTAAGGGCCCAATTAGAATGCCAAGGATATCAAACATGTACATTAAGGAGAGGATTATAAACGCAACGCCGGTCAGACGGTATAAGGAATAGGTCCCGGACATGCCGCTGTGCATGTGTTCCTCAGCCCACTGGATGCGGCCAAAGGTATCTGTCAGGGTAACCGAATATTTAATTAACAAAAACCCGACTGCCACCCCGACAAGTCCGCCAATGAAGTTCATAATATAAAAATGAATTACAGGGGTATTATACCCCAGAACAGACCGTGTTTACAGGGAGGCTGAAATTTGATAAAGTATTGAGGCTATTTACGGGTATTGGGCGACTAGCTTCCGCCTTCGTTGAAACTTCGGCGGACAGGCAGGTGGTTAGAGCGGTCAATTGTCCGCTGGACAATTGACCTGATAA
>Ga0209542_10010644_pt1 | contig 16534 bp, 17 predicted proteins | sample RifCSPhighO2_01_FD_184028 | JGI IMG/M metagenome (GOLD analysis project Ga0209542, IMG submission 184028) | Soil microbial communities from Rifle, Colorado - Rifle CSP2_plank highO2_0.1 (SPAdes) (version 2) | ecosystem: Environmental > Terrestrial > Deep subsurface > Rock core/Sediment ...
CGATATACCAATTTGTTTCCGAATAATCACAACCAAGGCGATGCCAAATTGTCCTACCGGGCATATATTTACAATCCGAATGTTCGCACAGCATCTTCCCAACCATGGTCGGTGCCAAAGTAATATCCTACGGCAAGGCCGAGCAAAAATCCGATACCTACTTTTAATAAACTCATAGTGTTTCCAGTATAACAATCGAGAAGAAGCGCAAATGAATTATCCACCCCGTTAGAAGTAGGGCGCGGAAGTACAGCTACTTCGCATCTTGCCCGATTCAGTCCCGCAGTCCCGACCTGCATATAAATCCTCGCTTACACGCCGTCCACAACTTCTAACGGGGTCCACCTGCCTGCACCGTGCCTGCCTGAGCGTTGCTCGCCTGCCCACGCGTTGCGCGCAGGCGGGCAGTCAGGCTCGTCGCGGCAGGCAGGCCATTCTGCCACTCGGTGATGAAGTCAAACTGATGAAAGAAGCCGACGATGTTCAGTACTAGGTTATCGCGAATCGAGTATCCGACGAATACCTCCATGCCTATCGCAATGAGAATTACCGTCCAGACAGGCCAGCGAAGGGCCATAAGAAAACCGAGCGCCATCGCAAGCGTATCTGAGACTGAATTCAATATGCTGTCGCCCACGTACCCTTGTGCAAGCGCCTGTTGCCGATAGTGCTCGATGACCATCGGCGTGTTCTCGAAGACTTCCCATGCGGCTTCCGCTCCGAGAGCCAGAAGAAGGCGCATAGACACAGGCATTCGCGGGAAGAAAAACCAGAGCGCGAGATAGAAGAGAAATCCGTGGATGACGTGCGAGAAGGTATACCAATCAGTGAGATGTTGCGAGTTGCCCGAGCTTAATACAACCCCCTCCCACGCCTTTACGTAGCCGCATTCGCAAATGCTAGGTTGGCCGAGAAGGAAGAGCAGTAGCGCTTGGAGTGCGACTAAAAGGCCCGCGCCGAGAAGGATTCTCTTCATCACGCCAGTCTAGCACTGCGTGATTATTTCTCTTCTAAATCCAAACACACTGAATTAATACAATACCTTTTTCCGGTCGAGGTCGGCCCGTCATCGAATACGTGTCCTAAATGCGAACCGCATCGAGCACAGGTTATCTCTGTACGCTCCATACCGCGTGAGGCATCACGATGAGTTTCGATAGCTCCGGGAAGCGCCTGGTCGAAAGACGGCCAGCCAGTACCGGAATCGAATTTGGCGTCTGAATTGAACAGTGCGTTCCCGCACGCGGCGCACGCGTACGTGCCGTCGGCTTTCTCATGGAGATACTCTCCGGTGAATGCCGTTTCCGTCCCCTTCTCGCGAAGGATCTTGTATTGCTCAGGCGTGAGCGTTTTCTTCCACTCTTCCTCCGATTCTGGCATTGGGTGCTTCGCCACACCTTAAGTATAACAAAATTAGGATTGGCGTTTCGCGCGAGAACGGTCGATTTCAGTGAGCTGCTGCTTGCGCAAGCGCACACTTGTCGGAGTTATCTCCAGATATTCGTCCTCCGCCATGACCTCAAGCCCGCGTTCTATCGTCAGTTCATAGGGCGGCGTGAGATTAATCGCCTCGTCAGAAGCGCTGGCGCGCACATTCGTGAGGTTTTTTCCTTTTGTCGGATTGACCGTCATTTCCTCTCCCTTCGACGTGTTGCCGATGACCATTCCTTCATACACTTCCGTCGCCGGTGTTATGTAAAGGACGCCGCGCTCCTGCAAATTCCAAAGCGAGTAGCCCAAGGTTTTACCTGACGTCATCGATATCATCGAGCCGACCGCGCGCTTTTTTATCTCGCCCGCATACGGACTGAACCCAATAACGCGCGACGACAGTATTCCTTCGCCTTTTGTATCGAGAACGAACTGATTTCGATATCCAAGAAGCCCTCTCGTGGGCCCTTCGAATATGAGCCGCACCTGGTTCTCGTGCACCTTCAGGTCCTTCATCACGAACTTGCGGACCCCTAAGCGTTCGATGATGGCGCCCTGGTACACGTTCGGCGTATCAACCACAACTTCTTCGTACGGTTCAGAGATCGTCCCGTCCTCGGCCTTGTGAAGAATGACCTGCGGCTGCGAAACTTGTATCTCATACCCTTCGCGGCGCATGTTCTCCAAAAGAATAGCGATGTGCAGCTCGCCGCGACCTGACACTTTGAAGGAGTCCCCTGCTTGCCGTGAGCCTGCTTGCTGTGAGGAATTCGAAGGGGTCGAATCGGCGTCGAACGAAACGCGGAGCCCGACATTGACCTCCAATTCGCGTTCCAGTCGTTCCCGAATCTGCCGCGACGTTACGAATTTCCCTTCGCGCCCCGCGAACGGTGAATTATTGACGAGAAAATTTAATGCAATGGTCGGTTCATCGATAGCGATAGCCGGAAGCGGTTCGGCGCTTTGGTCTGTTGTGATGGTCTCTCCGATGTAGATGTCGGGAAGGCCTGCGACGATGACGATGTCTCCCGCTCCGGCTTCTTCCGTCTCGATGCGTTTTAGCCCCTTGAACGTGAACATTTTCGTTATCTTGCCGTTCCTAGTTTCTCCTGTGGGCTTCTTCACAAATACGACGTCTCCTGTACGGAGCGTTCCTTCATATACGCGTGCAATAGCAAGACGCCCGAGAAAATTGTCGTAGGCAAGATTGAACGGCTGCAACCGTGCGATTTTTTCCGACGATGCTTCTGCCGAAACAGGAGGCACATGCGCAAGGATGGCGTCGAGTAGCGGGGTTAGGTCCTTCGAATCATCCGTGAGTTTTAACTTTGCTATCCCCTCTCTTCCTATGGAATACACGGTGTGGAAATTGGACTGCTCGTTCGAAGCACCGAGTTCCAAAAATAACTCAAGAACCTGTTCCTCGGAGCGCGCCGGATCAGCCGCCGGCTTGTCTATTTTGTTTATGACGACGATGGGCTTTAGACCTAATTCGAGGGACTTTTTGAGCACGAAGCGCGTCTGCGGCATAGGTCCTTCCTGTGCATCCACGACGAGTAAAACAGAATCGATGGAACGAAGAACGCGCTCTACCTCCGAGCCGAAATCGGCGTGCCCGGGCGTATCGACGATGTTTATTTTCGTGCCCTTGTAGGGAATAGACGCATTCTTCGAATAAATAGTGATGCCGCGCTCAAGTTCCAGAGCATTTGAGTCCATGGATACGCCTTCTTCCGCGACACCCGTTTGCCGAAGTAGCGCGTCGGTCAAAGTCGTCTTCCCGTGGTCAACGTGTGCAATAATCGCTATGTTTCGTATTTCAGTCATAGCGATTATTGCACACGTTGTGCGAAAGGGGTCGGGAAAACTGTAGTTTTCCCGTGTCGGAAAGCAGGGCGAAGCCCGTTGAGAACCGAGGGTTCTCAAGGAGCGGCGCAGCCGTGACAACTTGTGCTATGATGGCGATATTCCTTATTTCCATAAATTAAAAAGCTCCGTGCCGGAGGTTCTAAACAAATATACCTGAAAAATGCTTGAAAACAAGGATTTATCGTGCGCCCTGCGGTCAGGGGGCGGGGTTTACAATACCGATAAGTTCCGTGAGATTGTGGATTAGGTAATCCGGATTTGCTTCTTTGAGGCGCCGCTCGGAATAATAACCGCCAGTAATAGCGACAGTCTTGATGCCGGCACGTTTTCCCGCTTCCGTCTCTTCCGGAGAGTCGCCTATGACGAGTATTTCGCTGCCCGCATACGGGGAATTCTTAACAATGTCAGCGAGTTTATCCGCTTTGTTCTTCTGCTGCATTGTTGTGTGCATGTCGTTGGTGACGACGCGGGAAAAATACTGGTCTATGCCGAGCCGCTTCAATTGGATTTTCAGACCATCCCTCGTGTGGTTGCTTAGTATGATGGATACAATGTTGCGCTCTTTCAAAAATTCAAGAAGATGGCGCGCACCGGAGCGCGTGCGTATTTTTGCTATCCGCGCCTCGTATAGTTTGTGAAATTGCCTTTGAATGTTCTCCGATTCTTTTTCCATTTCCTCCTCGCTGAACCCTAGCGCATAGAAAAAATCTTTGACTGGCATGGTGAATATTTCCCTGTACTGTCGCACCGTTATCGGTTTGCGGCCGTACATTTCAAGCAAGCGATTGTCTATGTCCACAACCGCCTGTGTATCCGCTATCAAGACCCCATTCCAATCAAATACGACAAGTTTTATCATGAGTGAGATGCATTGAGCGAGACACGGCGCCGCATAAAGAACTTCCGTATTTCCTCGATAACAATGATAGAGAACGCGACGGAAATAATGAGGAGCCATTCGGAGAGCGCGAGCGGCACGGTGTGGAATATGCCCTGAAGCGGCGGCGTATAGACGACGAGAAGTTGGAGGGCAATGACAACTAGGGTCGCGCCTACCAAAAACAGGTTCGAGAACGGGTTCATAGTAAAGACAGATTCATTTTCGGAGCGGCAGTTCCATGCGTTGAACCATTGGAATACCGCTAGGACGGTGAGAGAAACAGTCAACGCTTTCGCCATATCGTCGGCCGCATATAGAGTGAAAAGGATCAACGTTCCGATTGCCATGGTAAGAGCCATGAGAGGAATTCGGCGCACCATAAGCGCGTCTATCAAATACTTCTTCGGACGTTCGAACGTACCCTTGAGGAGTCCTTTTTCTTTCGGCTCCATCGCGAGCGCAGCATCGAGAAAGGGGTCGGTCACGAAATTGAGCCAGATTATTTGAGCTGGAAGAAGAGGGAGCGGAACGCCTATCACGAGCGCTCCGACAATGGTGAAAACCTCTCCGGCGCTCGTTGAGAAGAGGTACAGGATGACGCGCTTGATGGCCTTGTACATGTTGCGTCCCTCCTCGACCGCCGAGACGATGGAGCCAAAATTGTCATCGAGAAGAACAATGTCCGATGCTTCTTTCGCGACTTCCGTCCCGATGCGGCCCATAGAGACTCCGAGGTCCGCAGCCACAAGGGACGGCGCGTCATTGACGCCGTCTCCCGTCATTGCGATTATCTCGCCGTTCTTTTTGTACGCGGTTATGATGCGCAGTTTATGTTCGGGCGTCATGCGAGCGAATACGCTGACCGTCCGTATTTTTTCTGCGAGTTGTCGGTCCGAAAGGGTATCTATTTCATCGCCGGTAAGTATCGTGCTTCCCGCACTGAATATTCCCGCCTCAGTCGCGATAGCTTGCGCCGTCACCCTATGATCTCCCGTTATCATGACGACGCGCATACCTGCGGCTATAGCGCGGCGCATCGCGTCCGGTACTTCGGGACGAAGCGCGTCTTTCATGCCGAGAAACCCGACGAACACAAGATTTACGATGTCGCTTTTAGAAAGAGTCTTCGCGGGAATGTGCTTTTCCGCGAGCGCGACCACGCGGAGGCCCTTCTCCGAGAAGCGCAAAAATCGATGCTCTAACACTTCGCGCTCCTTCTCAGAAAGCGGGACGCTCGCGCCGTCTTGGAGCATCGTGTGGCACTCTTTAAGAATGACTTCCGGAGCGCCCGCAACGGATATGACGTTCTTTCCTTTTCCCTGGTGCAATACCGCGTGATATTTCGCATTCGAATCGAACGGGAGTTCATCCAAAAGAGGCGATTCCCGCTCGAGTTCGTCTTTATGAAAACCGACTTTTTGTCCGAAGACGTGGAGCGCGGCTTCGGTCGGGTCTCCGGAAACACGCCAACTCGCGTGTTCTTCCGAGAACATGGCGCGCGCATTTGACGCAAGCGCCGATACTCTCGCCGCGCTTACAAGCGCCGGATACTCCGAAGCAACGACCGCTCTGCCTTCGAAGCGCACGTCGCCTTTCGGTTCGTAGCCGATTCCGCTCACATCGAACAGCATCCCGCCGATGTACGCTTGCTCGACGACTATTTCATTTTTCGTGAGCGTGCCTGTCTTGTCGACGGCAATGACGCGCGCTTGGCCGAGCGCTTCGACGGCTTGTAATCGCTTCACCAGAGCATTCCGCTTGCCCATTCGCCACACACCCGCAGCCAGAACGACGGTCAATACAAGCGGAAGACCTTCCGGTATGACGGAAACTGCGAGCGCGACGGCGGTCGAGAACATCCTTTCGACTGTGTATCCGACCGCGATGCCGAATATGAAAAGAAAGACGCACACGCCGACAACGGCGCCTATGATGAGACGCGAAAGGTAACGGATATTCGCCTGAAGGGGGATTTCCGCCGCGAATGTCGTTATTTCCTCGGCTATCCTCCCGATGACCGTCTCCCTTCCCGTAGCGACAACGACTGCTTTTCCGTTCCCCGCCGCCACATACGTGCCCTTAAAAACCATGTTGGCCTGCTCGGAAGTCTTCAGGTTCTGTTCGGGTAGTGCCTCGCTTGATTTCGCAACGACTAATGACTCGCCGGTAAGCGCCGCCTCGTCTATCCGAAGCGAGTGCGATACGAGTATCCGGGCGTCCGCGGGAACTTTTTCGCCTTCTTGGAGGACGAGTATGTCGCCTTCGACCACTTCCTTGTCGGGTATGATGACCTCCTTGTCTTCTCTGATGACGGTCGCGTTGGTTTCAACGAAATTCTTGAGTGCGCGAAGCGTGTTCTGCGCGCGTCCCTCTTGGATGGTGCCGACTATCGCGTTAAAAATGAGGACCGCGAGGATGAGGGCGCCGTCAACGAATTGCCCCATCACGAATACCACGGCGCTCGCGCCGAAGAGCACGTAAATGAGGGGGCTTTCGAACTGCCGCAGAAAAATAGCGGCGTAGCTGTCAGGTTTCGCTTCGGGCAAGACGTTCGGACCCAAGGCAGCGTATCGCTTTGCCGCTTCAGTATTCGAAAGGCCTTTTTCTCCGGTCGTGAGCGCACCCAAGACCGCTCCTATCGCTTTGGTATGCCACACGTCTATCATATCGGCGCGGCAGCAATGCTTTCTTGCATCGCTCTATTGTATCCGATTTTCTCATGAGACTCTGTGTTTTTTGGGGGGAATACCCCGCAAAATCAAAACTTTCTGCTCCACGCCTCTTGGGCTATACTGGCGCATGCCTTCTCAAGGACTTCTGCGCCGTTATCGGCCGCTGTTCGCAACCCTCGCGGTACTTACAGTGATATTTTTTGCTGTGGAATATAGCGGCAGAATTACCGGCCAAGAACCTGCGGCCGAAGCAGAGGAAGCGGCGTCCGTATTCGTCGACACGACGGACCCGAACGAGTCTTTACCTGATATCGTGCCGCTCCCTCCACGCGATATGAAAGTGGGGCGCGTCGAGGATGGGAGAATTCTTCTCTACTTCAGCACCACGTATTACAACCAAGGAAGGGGCCCGCTAGAACTTCGCGCCGACCCGGCGACTGCGGGCATCCGCGAAGATATCGAGCGTGATATTCTTCAGCGCATTTACTTCGCGGACGGAGAACACCGCGACATCGTCGTCGGCAACTTTTTATGGCACCAAGAACACCTTCACTACCATTACGCCGATTTCATCACGTACGATCTCGAGCCTGTCGATGCGCCGGAGCGTGAAGATCTCGAGGGAAACCTCGTCAAGTCGACGTTCTGCATCAGAGATATCAGCCGTGTCATGCTTGACCTTCCGAACTACGTATCCGAGGCAGAGTACGATATTTGCGGCAAAGAACTGCAGGGCGTTTCCGTGGGATGGGGCGATACGTACTACTGGGATTATCCCGCGCAGAACCTTGATATCTCCGAACTGGCGTCTGGCACGTATCGTTTACGCTTCATCGCGAACTCCGCGCAAAGGCTTGAAGAGATACGATACGATAACAATACGGCAAGCGCATTGTTCAAACTCGATATGGAGAACCTGACAGTGGAAGTGCTCGAAGAAGTCCCGAGCCAAACTCCGGAAGTCGAGCACATACACCTTGAAGACCCGTTCGGAATTAACTACTCTACAGCTACAACTACCGGCGAATGAAAACTCTTTCCATTTTTTTCGGCATAGTGATACTTGCAGGAGTTGCGTTATATCTCCTTCGACCTGAGACCGTCCCGACTGAAGTGTCCGAAGAAGAACCGGGAAAAGAATTGCCGGCGATTACGGTAATCGCCGAAGGGCTTGAGATACCGTGGGACATCGCATTCCTTCCGGAAGGCGGATTCCTCGTGACCGAACGACCGGGGCGGTTGCTTCTTTTGAACGAGAGCGGCGAACAAAGCGAGATACCGCTTGATGGAAAAGTACTTCATCGCGGCGAAGGCGGACTCCTTGGAATAACGCTCCATCCGAACTTTGAGCGCAATCGCCTGTTGTACCTTTACTTCAGCGCCTCGGGAGAGAGCGCACAAACCAGGAACCGTGTTGAGCGCTACAAGTTCGGAGAAACCCTGTCGGAACGCACTGTCATTATCGAAAATATTCCCGGCGCGACGTACCACGATGGTGGCCGCATGGAATTCGGGCCGGACGGACTGCTGTACATCACGACCGGAGATGCTACTGTGGGGCGGCTCGCAGAGGACCGTGATTCCCTCGCGGGAAAAATTTTGCGCCTCAATGATGACGGCTCCATACCGGCAAATAATCCTTTCGGGAGCGCGGTATATTCCTACGGGCATCGGAATCCCCAAGGGCTTGCATGGGATAGTGCAGGAAGACTGTGGGAAACGGAACACGGGCCTACCGGCGAGCAGGGGTTCTGTTGCCGTGATGAGATAAATCAAATCAAAGCGGGTACAAACTACGGTTGGCCGCAAAGCCTGGGAGATACGGTGCGCGGAGGGACGGCGGCTCCGATCCTGCACTCTGGTACCGACACGTGGGCGCCGGCAAGCGCGGCGATACTCGGAAATAGTCTTTTCTTCGGCGGGCTCCGCGGCGAAGCGCTCTACGAAGCAGTTCTTGATGGCGAACGCGCCCTCGAACTGAAAGAACATTTCAAGGGCGAGTTCGGACGCATCCGGACCGTCCGCGTCGGTCCGGATGGCATGCTCTACCTCACCACCTCGAACCGCGACGGCCGCGGAGACCCGGCGCCCGGAGACGACAGGATACTTAGAGTAAATCCGGAATTACTCCAGTAACGAGCAGGTCTAAAATACCCGGTATTTCCGGGATAAAACCCGCTCGCCAATATCCCCCGCCATCTCTTGACGAAGTCTTGCTACGAGTCCGCGTGGTATAGTTCGAAGAATGGCACGGATACTGATAGTTGAAGACGAGGTACTGCTGTCCTCCATCATTTCGCGAGAGCTCACAAACGCCGGGCACAATGTGCGCGCCGCATATGACGGAGAGAACGCTCTCAGAGAAGTGGAATTGACCAAGCCCGAACTTATCCTCCTTGACCTCATCATGCCGAAGATGAACGGGTTCCAGCTTCTCGATTCCCTCAAAAAGAATCCCGATACAGCAGGTATTCCTGTCGTCGTCCTAAGCAATCTCGGACAAAAAGAAGAGATAGAGAAAGCGAAATTGGGGGGCGCAATAGACTACATGGTGAAAATAGATTTCGCGCCGAAAGATGTTCGGGATAGGGTAAACGAAATAATTGAAAGCTACGGAACGCTCCAAGCCGTATAAATTGCCTAGCCTGCGGCTAGCGCAGTTATAGTTTCACCACTGAAGGCGACGGGTGCTCGTGGCCAAGGTTCACGCGAAGATGGAGGTGTTCGATGTGCTCCCGCCGCAGCGTTTTATACTGCGATTTATCATCCTTGAATTTCAATATGAGCTCAGCTGCATACTTGCCGCCGAGAAAGTGCGGAAGAATGACGTAGTCGACTCCTTCATCGTAATGCGAGAGCGCGTCTTTGATGCGGTGTGCGAGGACCATCACGACGGCGTCCGGATTCTTCGCCTTTACCGCCCGATGAATAAGGATGTTCGCCTCCGTATCGGGAATGGTGGAAACGACGAGTTCAGCGCTTCCGAGGTCGAGCGATTCGAGGAAATCAAGATCGCCCGCATCTCCGAATTCGGAGGCGACTCCCCGCTTATCTAAGTCCGCAATGACCTCCGGATCGTGATCGACAACGAGAAGGTCTTTGTCGACACGCTGGAGCGTCTCCAGAAAATCGTAACCGATACGCCCACACCCGAGTAGCACTATCGGATGCCCTGCTTTGTGAAGGCGGGTCTCATGCGCATCGCTACGTTCAAAAAGGCCGAGATAAGGCGCGAGGCGCTTGTAAATAGCATCCGAATAGAGAACGAGATACGTAGAACCGAAGATGGTGATGAGTCCGACCAGTGTGACCAAGGAGAGGGCGGAGGAATCGACGTGGCCAAGCGTCACGCCGAGCGCGATCAATATGAGCGAGAACTCGCTTATCTGAGCGACTGTGAATCCGGTCTGCAGGCTCGTTTTCCTGCGATAGCCGAGGTACCCCATAAGCGTCATAAGAATGAGCGGGTTCCCTATCAAGACAAGTGCGGAGAGGACGAGTGCCACGGGAATAAGACCCGCGACTTCTGAAAGCTGCATTTGGGCTCCGAGAAAAATGAAGAACATGACGATGAAAAAATCCCGAAGGGGCGTCAGCCGCGCGCTTATCTCGTGCCGCGCGGGAAGCGCCGCGAGAGAAACTCCGGCTATCAAGGCGCCGCTCTCGAGCGAAAAGCCGAAGTATTGGAAAAGCGCCGCGATACCCATTCCCCAGGTAATCGCGAACAAAAAGAGGAATTCCTGGGATTGCGACAGGAAGCGGGATGCTTTTGAGACGAAGAAGCGCGAGGCGAGCACGACGAACGCGAGAAGTGCAGCGCCCGTAAGCACGAATTGTACGATCGAAGACGCAGTTGCGTCGCCCTGAGAAAAAAGTGGTATTGCGAGAAGCAGGAGGACTGCTACAAGGTCCTGCACGAGAAGGAATCCGATGGCTATTTTTGCATAGAGAACTTCGAGATCACCCTTGTCGGCGATGAGCTTCAAAATAATGATGGTGCTTGAAAATGAAAGCGCGACCGAAATATAGAACGAGGCGAGCGGCGAAAAGCCGAGCGCGAGGCAAATGACGAATCCCGTGAGCGACGTGAATACGACCTGCCCAATGCCGGTTATGAATGAGACGCGCCCGAATTGCCGTACGATATTCGGGCTCAAGTGAAGCCCGACGGTAAAAAGAAGGATGGCGACGCCGATCTGCCCCATGAAAGCAAGTGTTTCCCCGGAACTTATAAGATCGAACACCGACGGCCCTACGATAAGACCCGTCACTATGTGGCCGATGATGAGCGGCTGGCGTAAAACGCGCATCACCGCGGCTATCCCCGCGGCGACGGCGATCAGAATGCTTATTTCGGCGAACAGTCCCATTTGTCCGCCGTTTTACTTTTTCATCACCTGCCCCCAGAGCCACATAAGAAGAAGTATGCCGACTCCGAGCCAGACTATCTCACTTGCAAGGCCTATGAGGCCGCCTCCCCAACCTCCTATCATATGAATGAAAAATAAAGAATAATACGTTTAGCGTACCACGCGACGAGGCTCGATTTTCGGATCTTCCTGGGATGTGGGGATTCTCTCATTACCCGAGCATGCGCCGCAGAATGGGATAGCGTGCGCACATGGGCAATTCCAGACACCAACGCTCAAGGCCCAAGATGCGCCCGGCGCGTGCCGCGGCAAGGTACAGGAGAAGAAGCGCATATACGATGTGATCATCGATAATGTATGCGTGGTCTCCAGCGTATGGGAATTGAAGCGCCGGAAAATAGTAAAGAAGCATCATGACGGCACCAAGTACTGACGCCAAACGGACGCCAATACCAAGAATGAGCGCAACACCGATAATGGTAAGTCCCCACTCATTGAGCAAGTCCGTGACGGGCAGTATCGAGGGCTCCGCGAACCACGCATAGAATTCGGGGAATGTCTTGGCGTTGTTGAGAAATCCCGCTGCTGACCAGCCCGGGTTCAACACCTTAACAATGCCCGCGTAAAAAAAGAACCATCCCATTGCGATACGCAAGAGAAAGAGAAGAGTATTTGATGAGAGGAACATACCTCTTTAGTGTATCGCGCTATGTATGCGAAGCGAGAGTTTTGTGTGGAGAACATTCTCCGCTCTTATGACCCCAGCGAATGAAACACTTTGCGCGTAATAGGACCGAAGTAGCCGATGGCAGGCTTGATATTGTTAGCTTTTTGGAAACGGATAAGCGCCGCGCGCGTTGCCGGCCCGAAGAACACCGTTTCGTTCCCGGGAGAGCCCCCTTGTGGTGAGCCTGTCGAATCCACGCCGGATGCAACGGTGAATCCGTGTGCATTCAGGAGTTTCTGCAGTGCGCGGACATCTTCTATACGGAGACCATACTCAAGATCGCGCGCCGGTATTGAAAGCGACGAGCCGGCGGAAGGCGCACCGGAAGCGTTTTCCGGGGATGCTTCAGTATTCAAAACCGGCGAAGCGACGGTTACCGGCGCCGTGTTCCGATGCGAGGCAAAGATGCTCCATGCGTTCGGATCTTGCCCGCCGTCTATCTTGAATACCGCGATACCGCGCAGGCCCAATTCTTTCGCGAGTTTTGCTTTTTCATCTATCGCTCCCGCGTCGCTCCACGACATGATGCGTGTCGCGAAAGGAAGCGGTATGGCGGAACCCAGAGACTGCGACGCAGGGTATGTGATCTGCATCTCTCCGGCCGAATTTCTGGTTGGGATAAGGCCGAGTTTTGCGGCAAAGTCGAGCGCATATCCGGGATTGAACGACCACAGGCGCGAATATCTCATCGTGTCGTTTTCGTTCAATATCGCGGCGACTGCGGCGACCTGACCGCTCGCGTGCTCGGTAAACATATCGTACTCATACCCATATGTCGCGACGCCGATAACAAGCTTATCTGTATCTATGTCTTCCGCGGTAAGGCGCATGACCTTTTCAACCCAATCCGTGTCCGCAACGGGAACGTACGGATGCCCTTTCATATCGTTCAACTTAAGATCGAAGCGCCCCTGGTCGTACGCCATGATGCGCACGCGGTCGCAATATTTGTTTATCTCCGGAAAGTCGTTCGCATATTCGATGTCGGTGGGAATAGCTTCGGGCGAAGAAAAACGGGAATCGAGCGGCGTGCGCGCTTCAATGGTGCACATGACCCATTTGTCGTACCCCATCGCCTCATAGAGGTCCTTCAGGAAAAGTGAAAAGTACGGGCGAGTGCGTGCGTATTTTCCTTCATAATCGATATCTATGCCGTCAAGGCCGCGCGCATACACTTCGCGCACGATGCCGCGCACATGTTCGGCGCGCTTCGCGGGGTCACGAAGCACATCGTCTATCGCATCCGGATTTGCCCACATGACGGTCGGAATGAATCGTATGTTCAACTCGCGGGCTTTCGCGCGGAGGCTCGTCCAAGGCTCGCTGTCGAGCGGGGAGTTGAGGAAGAGCGAACCGTCCTGTTTGACACTGTAGACGAATGGGTTCACTTCCGTGAACGACGATAGGTTCGGAAGAATGCTTTGCGCGCCGAGTTCCGCCCGCCAATACGGTATCCATCCGGATATTTCGAACGATTCACTGGTCTTTGCAAGGGATACCGTAGGAAGAATCAGTGCTACTCCGATGGCTACGGCTGAAAACGCGCTTCTCATAGCGTGCATGGTATATAAGACGGGCGAAAGAACAAAATCATACACGTCGGCGCAGGATCAGTACGAGACGGTGCCTACGGTGATAGACAATACGAATAACAGTACGAGCGCTACTGTGCTCCATCCTCTCGGAATTGTGATGCCAAACCATTGGAATGCGTAGTGGTCGAGGAACCCACCAGAGTATCCGGAACCGAGGCGTTCTTTCTCTCGCAGAGTATTTTCATATGTCGTGAGGGGACATCCCCCAGCTACACGCCAAGATACGAGGACAAGCACGAATAACATACCCATCGAGAACACGAGATAGCGACCCGGAAAAGGTTCTGGAAAGAAAAGAGCAACGAGTGTTGAACCGAGGGATGCCAGTGTAAATCCCCCGAAAAGAAGGGCGTGGAGAATGGTCACCTGTCGGGCTTTCATAGAGATGCCGGAACGGCTACTATCGCCACTCCTTAATAAAACTCCACTTGATGTTTAGTATCGCGCCGAGTGTAAGAAGGGTAATGCCGAACTTGACCACCCAACCGACGAACGGAATGAGACCGAGAAGAACATAGATGGCGGTCCCGAGAAGCACCGTCTTCCATGAGACCTCATATTCCATCGATTTCGTGAGAGAGCGATACGCGATGCTTCCAATGACGATGGGCGCCGCTATCGCCACAAACACAAGAGCGCCTGCGAATACGATAAGGCCGAGGGCTCCGAGCGGGAGACCGATGACGGTCATAAGGAGGACGACCGAAAGAATGGGCGTGACGAAAAGAAATACTGCTCCGCGGCCGAGTTCGAGCAACGGATTCGTCGTCGCTACTTCTATGAGCTTCTGCGAGTAGCGACGGAAGACGAGTGCGATGAGAAGTGCTCCTGCAAATATCGCAAAAAACTTCGCGAAGAACCAGATGGACAAGAACGTGGCGACGCTCGCCTTCGCGGCGCCTCCCCAACCGCCTACTTCGGTAAAGCTCGTTTCTCCGCGGACAATGGCCCCCTCATCAAGAACCGCCTCTTCTGTCGCACTGTAGGTAAGGTCGCCGGCGATAATCGCTTTCGGACCGAGGGTCAATGTTTCCGCCTGCACGAAGACGTCTTCGCTGACGACGCTGTTTATATATATCTCGCCGCCCGCGATGCGGAGCTCTCCCCGAATAGGCGCGTCGATGTGGACAACGCCGCCGCCAATCGCAACATCGCCTCCGATGCCTTCGCCGCCGATATTCACCTGTCCCCCGCCGACCAGAAGATCTCCGGCAATTCTTCCCTGAACGACAATGTTCCCTCCCAGAAGACGCGCATCATCGCCCACATTCCCCAGTATCGTGATGGAGCCTCCTGTCGCCGCAATGTCGGCGGAAACAGGGCCGTTCACTAGGATATTTCCCCCTGCTGTAATGAGGTCGCCTCGCACAGAGCCGCTCACGTTCACATTTCCACCCGCTATGTAGAGATTGCCGGCCAGCACTTCTCCTTGTGGAAGCGATGGCTGGTCGCCAGTCCTGAATTCCGCTGCAAGACTTACGAGAGGAATAAAAAGAAGCGCGGATGCAAGCGCTATCGCGCCGAGACGCTTTGAGCGTGTCATACAGGTATTCTAGCCCTGGATAGCTTCCGGACGCAATCACCTCGCAGAAAACCCCGTTATGCGGCAAAGAATACGAATACGAGAATAACAGCGGTGATGGCTGCAAAAACCCCGACCGTGCTCAAAAACAGCCTAATAGCTTGCTGTTTTTGGCCTTCAAGATACAACTGAAGAGGTTGAAAGATGAACAGATAGCCCATAACGGCTGCGGAGAGCACGAATAATGAAAGAAAGGCTACGGGCATCAAGAACGTATCCTCGGCTTCGGGATTCGCCAGCTTTGGCCCGTAGTACATGACTAAGGCGACCGCGATGATGTACGCTGATGCGGCAAGTGCATTCCAGACAGGATTCTTTGTCATACCTCTTAAGAATTGACGGCACTATGCCGCATGACAATCCGCTTCGATATTGTTGCCGTCCGGGTCAAAGACGAACGCGGCGTAGCAATGCGGCGAATGCTCTTTCGGGCGCGGCCCGGGTGCTCCGTTATCCGTGCCTCCCGCCGCGAGAGCGGCGGCATGGAAGGCGTCTATGTCTGCCCGCGTCTTTGCACTGAATGCGAAATGGAGCGGCACTTTTGAGGTTTCCCCCTGCTTGACCCAGAATTGGGGACGCTCCACGCCAAAAGCGACCGCGCTTCGCTCAGGAATGTCTTTTACTATCTTGAAACCGAGCGGTGCGAGCGCAGCAATATAAAACGCCTTGCTCCTTCCGATATCACTGACCCGGATGCTTACATGGTCGAACATGCAAAGAGAATATCACACTACACTTCTATCTCGGCCGATATGGGCAAATGGTCGGATGCGTTTGAGTTTTCTACGCGCGAAGAAAGCACCTTTAGATCGGGTGTTGTAAACATGTAATCAAGCCGTATATCAACTGACTGCGGGTTGCATACGTCGCATCCTTCGGGATACATGCTCCATGTCGGAGTTCCTGCGAGGTCGGTATCGATGAACACACGCTTCATTATCCGAATTGTATTACTTTCCGGTATTGCATTGAAATCACCCATTACTATCGCCCGCTCTCGCGGAACTAGCCTGACCAACCTCTCTGTCTGCACCTCTTGCTTTGGTGATGGCTTTTGATGCGAGTGGGCTAAATGAGTCGTGAATACAGAGATAAGACTATCACTACAGTCGATGTCCACCTGCACCGCAATGCGACGCTCAAATTCTGCCGACTCGAACCCTGCAGAATCAAATTCCGATAGGACGTGTGTTTGCTCACTTTTGATTGGATATTTACTGAAGATCGCGTTACCCATGATTCTGCCGTCATGCTGTATATCCAGTGCCGCCGAGAAAGCAGCTTTATATCCCAGCGCTTCCATTCCCGCGATGACGTTTGGTTCCCTCGCGGGAACGACTTCCTGAAAACCGATAATGTCCGCTCTGGATTCTTCCGCGAACTTCAGAACGCCTTCTAAGTCGCCGTT
>Ga0209542_10010645_pt1 | contig 16534 bp, 20 predicted proteins | sample RifCSPhighO2_01_FD_184028 | JGI IMG/M metagenome (GOLD analysis project Ga0209542, IMG submission 184028) | Soil microbial communities from Rifle, Colorado - Rifle CSP2_plank highO2_0.1 (SPAdes) (version 2) | ecosystem: Environmental > Terrestrial > Deep subsurface > Rock core/Sediment ...
AATCTCGCAAAAACTGTATAATAAAGGCGAAATTTTGAAACAACAGGAATCTACCCAGCACATAAATTTGGCACGGTGGCGAAGAGGTAACGCGGTCGTCTGCAAAACGACCATGCGAGGGTTCGAATCCCTCCCGTGCCTAGCCAAATTTATGGGCGGGGTAAACAAAACTCTTATGCGCGAGCGCAATTCTTGACCAGGCCTTAAAATTTTTATTTGTTTTTAAACTTCAGTTTTGGCATAATTTAATGTATGGTTGACTTAAAATCCATAGAGCCAAGAAATTTATGGTACGTTATTGGATATATAATTGCCGACGGTCATTTAAGTAAGGATAGCAGACACATTAATATAACCTCAAAAGACAAAACTCATTTAATTAAACTTAAACGAGCGTTGAGACTTAATGCGAAGATTGGTAAAAAGAGTAGAGGCGGATCAAAAGATAAAATATATTCATATTTGCAATTTAGTGATGCTAAATTTTATAGATATTTATTAAGCATCGGATTTGTCCAGAAAAAATCTTTAAATATCGGAAAAATAAATGTTGATAAAAATTATTTTATTGATTTTTTAAGAGGAGTAATAGATGGAGATGGGAATATTTCAACTTGGATTCATAAAAATAATCTGTATCGTCAATGGTCATTAAGAATTGTTTCGGCGGCTCCGTTTTTTATAAAATGGCTTAAAGAAGAAACAGAAAATCACTTTGATATTAAAGGAAAAATATATCATTATATGTATAAGAATAAGAAAAACCCTCTTTTTATATTAAAATTTGGAAAATTGCCCGCAAAAATCATTCTTGAAAATGTTTACTATAACGATTGCCTTTCTTTAAATAGGAAAAATAAGCAGAGTATAATCTGTTTGCAAGATAAGAATAAAATGGTAAATTACGGAAATATATTAGGCCCGGGTGCTGTAATTGGTAGCCAGGATTGACTTAAAATCAATTGAGGATTTCCTCGTGTGGGTTCGAGTCCCACCCCGGGCATTAGTGTCGGGGTGAATATACGCGCAACACTTAAAATGTTGTGAGCGAAAGCTCATGCCGGTTTGAATCCGGCCCCGGGCATTATTTATAATTTAAGATAATTTATGCCAATAATGATAAAAGAAAATGAAGTATTGGCTAATCATTCAACTTTCAGGATCGGCGGGCCGGCCAAATATTTTATTGTTGTTAAATCAAAAGAAGAATTGATTGAAGCGCTTGATTTCGCGGAGAAAAAAAATCTGCCTTTTTTTGTTTTTGGCGGCGGAAGTAATATCTTATGCCGCGATCAGGGATACGGCGGAATCGCGATAAAAATCCAAAATTCAAAAATTTCATTTACCGATGCCGAAATTATCAGGGTTGAAGCCGGAACTTTATTAAGCCAATTGATTAGAGAATCAATTAATGCTAATTTGACCGGATTAGAGTGGGCAATGGGAATTCCCGGGACCGTTGGCGGCGCGGTGGCCGGCAATGCCGGCGCTTACGGTCACTCAATAGCCGAATTTGTGAAAAACGTCGCGGTTTTAAGCCGCGATGAATCCGGCGAATGGCGGATAAAAAATTATTTGGCGGAAAAATGCAGTTTTATTTATCGTGGAAGCAGATTCAAAAAATCGGATAATCAGGAAATTATTTTGGAGGTTAAGTTTGATTTTGAAAAAGGCGATCCGGAAAAAAGCAAAAAAATAATCCAAGAAATTCTGGAAGAAAGAAGAAAAAAACTTATTCCTTATCCTTCGGCCGGCTGCGCGTTTAAAAATATCATTATTGATGGATTAAAAAACAAAGAGGAATTTTTAAAATTGATTCCGCGGGATAAAATCAAAGGCGGAAAATTTCCAGCGGGCTGGCTGATTGAGAATTGCGGGTTGAAAGGCAGGCAAATCGGCGGCGCTAAAATAGCGGAAGAACACGCCAACTATATAGTTAATGCCGGAGGGGCGACCGCCGGCGACGCGCTTAAGCTGATTGATCTTTGCAAGAAAAAAACGCGGGAAAAATTTAATCTGGATTTGGAAGAGGAAATCATGGTAATCTGATTTTAATTTTGCCGAGGTGGCGGAATTGGAATACGCGCAGGCCTTAGAAGTCTGCGTCCGCAAGGACTTGTGGGTTCAAATCCCACCCTCGGCACCACGTAGGAAAAGTCAAAGAGTTTTGGTTCGCCTCGCGGAGTTTATCCGCCCTTTCGGCGGACTCGGCGGCCATTTCGTATTGAATTTTCGGGGCAAAAACGAATTGGCGATTTTGAAAGAAGAAAAGAAAAATTTTTAATCTTAGAATTCATAATATTTGAAACAAGAAACAGCAGAAATGCTGATTTTTTGTTTTCGTCCGCGGTTGTTTTAGGCACACACATTTGGCGGATTGATTAATTGATAATTCTTTAGAAATTCATTGGGTGTTTTGCCGCTCAATCCGCAGTGTTCTAGATCATTGTAATACATATTCCACAATCTGACACGATATCGTAAATCTTCTTCGGAAATGAACGAATGTTGATCATAGAGCTTTTCTTGATCTTCTCGATGGCTACGCTCCACCGTACCGTTCTGCGCTGGTTTGCCCGGGTCAATAAGGTAGTGTTTGATGCTCAATTCTCGACATCGTGCATCAAGCGTATGAAGCGATTTTACCAAGAGGTCACTTCTTTTATTGGTGCCGGTGTAGTAATTCGTAAATGTTGAATGATTGTCCGTTTTTATCGCCGCAATCTGAAATGGCGCTCTTCGGATTACTTCATTAAGAAATAGAATACTGTGATGATTCACTTGTTCATCGTAGATTTCAAGATGCCTCCACCGTGAGGCCTTGTCAGCGGCGGTATATTGAAAATATTGGCGCCCCGCAACAATTCCCGGAACATATTTCACATCTATTTCCACAAGCTCGCCTGGCTTGAGTGCGGCTTTGAGGTATTTGTATTTGATCCTCTTGACCCGATATTTCCGCACCAGCTTTTCTCGTTTGAGGATTTCACCAATGGTTCGTGCCGGAACGAGTATTCCTTCTTTCTTCATATGCCAATGAAGTTTCAGAGCACATTTCTTGGTTTGTATACGAAGTTCAATAATATGCTCTTTAATGCGAATGGGCGTTTCGTTGTTTTGCGTTTTCCTTGCCGTCGATTTCGGCTCTAAACCGTCTTTACCACTCTTTTTGTACATTGTGACCCATCGCTCAAGACTGCGTTTGCCGTAAGGACAAACTTTTTCGACATCGACCAATCGCACTTCTTTTTTAACTATGGGGAGGACCCAACGTAAGCGCTCTTCTTTAATTGTTTTTGCCATACATATTGCCATTTCCCCATTGTAGGGAAAACCGCCATATGTGCTTGCACATTACCGCGTTTGCTTGACTTCTAGCATGGAATATGCTATTCTTATTATAGTGTAGTAATCGAGTCATAGTGATTCGATTGCACATTTCAAACCAAAAGGAGGGAAAAATCCATGAAACAGATTCTTGCAGTGTGCGTTGTGGTTCTTGCACTCTTCGTCGCCGGATGTCAGGTTCGTGCGCAGGAAGAGGATCAGCGAGTGCAATACCTTCAGGCCAGAGCGAACAAAGTGGTAGACAATATCCAGTACATTAAGGACACGCGTACCGGTCTGTGCTTCGCCTACTATTGGGGTGGCACAACCACTGATGGTTCTGCCCTCGCGTCAGTTCCTTGCGAGGCGATTCCGCCAGAGTTACTTACAGTGGCGAAGTGAACCGCCTCCAATAAAAAAGGACTGAGCAGACCTACTGCTCCCCGCTATATCTTCAGACTTAGCGGGTTTTCTATTTTTATTTTTCTCTAAATGATTTATCATTTGATTGTATTCTCTTTACGAATTTTTGAATTTAATTGCCGCCTCATGCCAAAGGCAGTTCAGCCTCTGGCTGAAAAGAAAAACCCCAGTAGTAGAACGCACTACGGGGCAAGCATTGGCGCGGCGGAGCCGCCTTTCCGAATTCTTGCCCGCCAAAGTTTTCTGAAAGAAAATTTAGGCGGGTGAACGAGGGAAATTCCTCGCCGCCGCAGGCGGCGAAATGCGTTCGGACTAATTCAAGAATACTGCATTGTTAAACAAATTGTTTTGTTTTATCATAAAATATAAGAAATTCTTTGATAATCAAACGGAGGTGATAACTAATGAAAAATATGATTGATATTTACGGAGGCCATCTTACTTTAAGAGAAATCGTTGATGAAATAAAATACCAAATTTTTGCAAGAAAACCGAAGCGGATAGTCGTAGATATGCGGCTTCGGAAAAAGAAATATCACACAAGAATTTTTTTGGGAGAAGATGATTTTAAAAATTAGCTTCCAATTAATTAAAACGGCGCGATTAAATATCAAACCGTTTTTTTATTTTGAGAATTTTTTTTAATTAGTTATAATATTGAATAATAATATTATAAAAACCAGTGATTATTTCGCGAGCATAATTTAGTGGCAGAATACATCCTTGCCAAGGATGATATCGGGGTTCGATTCCCCGTGCTCGCATTGAGCGAAGCGAAATGAAATTACGCAAGCCAAGCACTTGGCTTGCGTGAGGAATCGATTCTGCGAAGCAGAAATTTCCTATGTCGAGCGAAGCGAAACAGGGAATGGGTGGACGCAAGAAATTTCCGTCAGGAAATTTACTTGTGACCGATTCCCCGTGCTCGCACTTTATGAGACTTTTTGCGCTCTTGCGCATCCTTACCCTGAATTGATTTTTACGGCGCAGTGTGTTAATTTCAAAGCGATACGCAGCACATTGAAAATTGAAAGGAGAAAAATATGGGAGAATTATGTAGCGTATGCGGGAAACCCGGAAAAGGTCATAAACATAAAAAACAATTTTGTAATAAATGTAAAAAAGAAACGATTCATGTGATTGCTTTTTTGAATTCTCCGGCAGGATGGTCATGTGAAGAGCATGAAGATACCACTCATTGTTCTAAATGTGACGAAAAACTTAGCGAAGAAACAATAAAAATAGCTAAAGCCCTTGGCGCTTCGTCTGTTGTGTGTAAAAAATGTAAATAAATTGTCTTAAAAGCCCAATCTTAAACGAAAGGGCTTTTTGTTTTATTAAAGAAACGATTATTTTGCTTTCTATCAACGCCTTACGGCGCTTCTAAAGCGTGAATGATGTCACGAGAGAGGTTCTAATGTCGTCTATAAAAGTGCACCCGTATAAAGCGACCGAGGTGGTCGTCTTACTAGGGCGACTGAGGTGCTTCAAGTCAAAATAGATTACCGTTACTTTACTAAACTAATCAAACAAGTTAAGCTAATAAAAATTATGAAAGAGGTATTACATAAAAATTTTCATATTCTTGAAAGTGTTCCGCCTGGCGAGGGTAACAGGAAAAAGATGTTTATTCTGGAAACGTGGAAACCATCTCAAGATATATGGCTCATTGGTTGTGCTATCGGCCTTCTTTGTGTAAAAAGCGAAAACTTTGAAATATACCTTGCGGTATCTAAAAACCCCGAACTCGAACCTAGAAAATATCTTGTAGGCCTAAAAAAAGACTGGCTCTTCTATCAACAAAGAGACGTTTACACATATTCTACGGGTATCAACGACCTTATGAGCTACCAGTTCTTACCAGAAGGGCACGGCTTTCTTATAAAAAAAGATGAGCCGATTTATATAAAAGTGGGAGCCGTGAATCTCACAATTGGGCCAGCAGAATACGACGCATTTTGTAATCTCTATTACACACTTGCTTAAACCCCCTACCGAGGTGCTTCGCGGCGAAGCCGAGGTCGACTCCCAAAGGATGCTTGTGGGGCTTGCCCCACAAAAGTCCGAGACCGCGGAATGGCACTTTATGAGACTTTCGGCGTTCTGGCGCGACTAAAAATATTTAGATTTCACACTCATGCTATTGACATTTGGTATAATATCATGTTAAAATAAAAACAAAGTTTCAAGACATTCAATAGGAGGTGTGATATGGACATTGGCTCAAAAGCGGGGTATCCCGCATCAGCGCTGAGCAACTTCGCACCTCATCCGTTTGTGTTTGATGGTGTGGAGTGCGCTTCAATGGAGGGGCTTGTTCAGGCGTTTAAGTTTGATAAGCCTCATATCCAAGTGGAAGTCTGCAAGCTCATCGGCATTCGCGCGAAACGCAGAGGACAAAAGCGAAACAAGGCGTGGAAGCGGGTTCAGAAACTCTGGTGGCGGGGAAAGGAATACGATCGTCACGGAAACGACTACCAAGAGCTTTTGGACCGAGCATTCAATGCGCTTGCCGAGAATGATTCCTTTCAAAAAGCACTACTCGCGACAGACAATAGCACCCTGACGCATTCAATTGGTCAATCTAAGCATTCAGAAACGGTGCTAACAGAGCGTGAGTTTTGCTCTCGGCTAGAAACTATACGAGCAAGACTTTCGAAGAACTAGGGGCGTCTCAATTGCTTAGAGACGCCCTGTTTTTTATTAAAACCGAGGTTCTAACGTCGTCTATTAAAGTGCATTAAGCGAAGCGAAACAGGGAATGGGTGGACGCAAGAAATTTCCGTCAGGAAATTTACTTGTGACCGATTCCCCGTGCTCGCAATTGAATAAAATGCTATCATTATTCTATGCTAAGTTTTAGAAAAATTTTTGATCTTTTAAATCTTAAGAAACAATGCGATCAATATCAAGTCGGCCTTTGGAGCTGTCCGCAATTTCTTTTCGTGGTGATGGGCGTGCTGATTATTATTTCCATTATCAGCACTAATATCGTGGTTCGGCGCTACGCTGAACCGGAGATTTCCGCTTTGATTGTTATGGGGATAACGGCGATTTTGTTTGTCATTGGTCACGCGGTCGTATCTTCTTTTGAAAGAATCGCCGAAGATTCGCGGACTAAATCCGAATTTATCAGCGTTGTTTCTCATGAACTTAGAAATCCTTTAACTTCCATCCGCTGGCAGCTTGATCTGTTGAAAAACGGCCATTTTAATTTTTCTGAAAAACAATGCCAAGAAGCGTTGGAAATAATGGATAACGACAGCAAAAGAATGAACGAAGTGGTTAGCGATATGCTGGCGGTTCATCGCGTTGAAGAAAAAGCTTTTAAATTAAATCCCGAATTTTTCTCTCTGGCTGATTTAACCGGGGCAGTGTTAAAAAATTATAAAAAACAAGCTCAAAAAAATGGAACAAAAATAGAAGTTTTAGTTCAAGACGGCTTGCCGCCGGTTTTCGCGGATAAAAAGAAAATTCAAATGGTGATAGAGCATTTGATAGATAACGCTTTAAAATACGGCCGGCCAAACCAAACGGTGCGCGTTGAGATTGAAAAAACCGGAAAAAAAGTCCGTTTATCGGTCAGCGACCAAGGCGTGGGTATTTCGGAGAAAGACGCCGGAAAAATTTTTCAAAAATTTTTTCGCGCCGGCAATGTTCTTCGGCATCAGATTGAAGGCATCGGTTTGGGGCTTTACATCGCGCGCCAGATTATAGAAAAATCCGGCGGCCAGATTGATTTCAAAAGCCGGGAAAATAAAAGTTCCACTTTTTGGTTTACCATTTAAAAAAATAAAAAAATAAATAATTATCAACTAATACCAATTTTATGGATATTATAAACAAAGAAAAAAAATACAAGATATTGTTCGTGGAGGATGAACCAAGTTTTCAGGAGATTTTTAAAAGCGCTCTGGAAAAAAATAATCGTTATCGGGTAATTCAGGCTTTTGACGGCGAAGAAGGTTTTAAACGCGCCCGGGAAGAAAAACCGGATTTAATTTTGCTGGACTTGGTTTTACCCAAGAAAAGCGGCTTTGAGGTGTTAAAAGATTTAAAAGAAGATAAAGATTTATCCGCGATTCCGGTGGTTGTTTTGACTAATTTGGAATCAGGAGGAGATATTGAAAAAACGACTTCTTTGGGAGCCAAGGCATACTTAATCAAGGCGGATTACAGTTTGGATGAAATTACCAGCCGCATAGAAAAAATAATTAAAGATTGTATTCCTGAATAATGAGGGTAAGCAACAAACAGCTCAAGGCTTTCTTGCTTGATACGAATCTGGTGGCGGCGCCGGACATTGAACGCGCGCAGGAAAAAGCGGAAAAAGAAAATAAAAGCATCGGCGAAATTCTTCTTAAACAGGGGAAAATCAGCGGCGAAGATTTAACGCGGCTTGAGGCTTATATTTTAGGCATTCCTTTTGTTTCGCTTCAAAATCAGGTTCTTGATCCGGAAATTCTTCGGCTTATTCCGGAGCCGATTGCCCGCGTTAATAATGTGATCGCTTTTAAAAAAAGGGGCGATTTTTTGGAGGTGGCGATGCTTGATCCGGAAAATTTGGAAATCATTCAATTTATCAAGAAAAAAACCAATTTAAAAGTTCTTTCGCGGCTGACCGATGAAAAATCAATGAAAGAGGCGCTTATCCAGTACCGGAAAAGCTTAAAAGCGGAATTTGGAGAACTGATTAACCGGGATGCCGAAGAGATGTTGAAGCCGGCGGAAACGGAAAAAGAGGAAGAGGCGAGCGGCGAAGAACTTAAAAAATTAGGCGAGGATTTGCCGGTAATTAGGATCGTGGACACGCTTTTAAAACATGCCATTATTCAACGCGCTTCGGATATTCATATTGAGGCGGCCGAAAAAGAAGTGATCGTCAGGTACCGCCTTGACGGCATTCTTCACGATGTAATGGTTTTGCCAAAAACTTTGGCAGCCAGTTTAATCACGCGGATAAAGATTTTAGCGAATCTTAGGCTGGATGAACACCGGTTGCCTCAAGACGGGCGGTTTAAAGTTGAATCTTCGGAGTATAAAGTTTCTTTTCGGGTTTCGGTCCTGCCGGTTTATGACGGCGAAAAAGCGGTGATGCGGCTTTTACCCGAAGATTCCAAAGGTTTTACTTTGGAAAAATTGGGTTTTTCCGGCGAAGGATTGGAACGGATTCATCGGGCTGTTCGAAAGCCGGTGGGAATGATTTTGGCCACTGGGCCGACCGGCTCGGGAAAAACCACCACTCTTTACACGATCTTGGATATTTTAAACACGCCGGAAGTTAATATTTCCACCATTGAAGACCCGATTGAATATCGGATGCCGCGCGTCAATCAATCTCAGGTTAAGCCCGATATCGGCTATACTTTTGCCAATGGTTTGCGTTCTCTTTTGCGGCAGGATCCGGATATTATTATGGTGGGTGAAATTAGAGACAATGAAACAGCCGGTTTGGCGATTAACGCCGCTTTAACCGGCCATTTGGTGCTTTCCACTCTTCATACCAATTCGGCGGCCGGCGCTTTGCCGCGGCTGCTTGATATGAAAGCCGAGCCGTTTTTAATCGTTTCCACCGTCAACATCATTATCGCCCAGCGCTTGGTCAGGACGCTTTGCAAAAACAGGGAGACATACAAACTTTCGGCCGATCAGCTTAAGGAATTGGCTAAAGAAATAGATTTGGATTATATGCTTGAAATTATGCGGCGCGAAAAAATTATCAGCCCGGCCGAGACCTGGGCTAATCTTGATTTTTTTCGGGCCAAGCCGGTTAAAGATTGTCCGGACGGTTATCACGGCCGAATCGGTTTGCATGAAGTTTTAATAATGTCCGAAACGATAAAAAATCTCGTGATGGCTAACGCCACTTCCGATGACGTGGAAAAGCAAGCCAAAAAAGAAGGAATGATTACGATGTTTGAAGACGGCCTAATTAAAGCGGTTCAGGGCATTACCTCTATTGAAGAAGTTTTACGGGTGACTAAAGAAGAGAAATAAGTTTTTTATATTCGGAGCAGTTAGCGTCTAAGCCGAAAAATACGCAAATAACGGAAATAAGGCCCCCTGCGGCGATCATTATAAAAAGGCCGATTAAGCCGTAAATAATGTGGCGTTTTCCGGCCGTTCTTTTTTCTTCGTTTTCCGCGCTAACGATCATTTCAATCACGCCCCAGATAAAAACCACGGTGGAAAGAACGAAAAAAAAAGCGATAATCGGATTGATAATGTCTTTTTTTATGTTGCTGATCAGGGTCGCCGTTTCAACGGCGTAAGCGATTTTGATTGTAAAAATTTCTTTGAAAAGCATCTTATTTAAATTCCAATCATTTGTCCCGCAGGTTCTAGGTTAGGACCTGAAGGAAGGCCGGGCGGGTTTTCAAGGCCAGCGTTGAAGAAAGTGTAAAGCAGGATATTGACCAGTCCCCAGACCGCGACGATCGCGAACAAGCCGATTAAGCCGTAAATTATGAATTGTTTCTTTTCTTCTCTTTCTTTTTCATTGCCGGCGGCCAGAATAAATTGAACCACGCCCCATAAAAAAACCACGGTGGCGAGGAGAATCAAAACCGGAATAATATCATTCAAAATTCCGATTGCTTCGCAGACAAAATATTTAAAAGTCTTGTCTATTAAATCCGCGCACATAATTTATTTTATCATAAACTTTATAAATTAAATAGTAAAATCAACCCCACGCTTATATATAAGCGTGGGGTTGATAATTATTTTCCAATGTCGCTTAAATCTCAGTATTTACTTGAGCTTGGTAGATTTATAGTAGAATCCGTCAACTCAAACGTTCCCTGAATCGCTCCAACCAATCCCCAAACCGCGACCATAATAAACAAACCGATCAAGCCGTAGATGATGTGGTCTCTGCCTTCTTTTCTTTTATCTTCATCGCCGCCGGAGGTCACGAATTGAAGCACGCCCCATAAAAAGAAAACCGTGGCCGCGACCATTAGAAGGGGAATGACCGCGTTAAAGACGCCGCCGAGATCTGCAAAAAGTTTTCCAATACCTTTTGTTTTTTTAGCTTCTGTAAAACTGATTTGTTGAGTTTGAGCGGCAACTAATAACATAGGCATTAAGCTTATTCCCAGAGGAATTAATTTTTTGATTTTTGATTTCATAGTTAAATCTAAACTTTTCTTTTATTGATTAAAATCGCCTATTTCAGTTGGAATGCCTTTTGTTGTTTCTAATCCGAATGTTCCGGCAATTGCGTTAACCAATCCCCAAACCGCGACCATAATAAACAAACCGATCAAGCCGTAGATGATGTGGTCTCTGCCTTCTTTTCTTTTATCTTCATCGCCGCCGGAGGTCACGAATTGAAGCACGCCCCATAAAAAGAAAACCGTGGCCGCGACCATTAGAAGGGGAATAACAGCGTTAAAGACGCCGCCGAGATTATCTATCAAATCCGTTACCGTTGCCGCCATTGCCAATAACGGCAAAAATCCCGCGCTGATTGGAATTAATTTTTTGATTTTGTTTTTCATTTTTTTAATTTTACCCAGTTAAATAGTTGCGAAGCAAATTTAACAGGGTAAATTTTAACGAAAATTATTTTAAGGCGACCTTTGTTGTTATTTTCCACTTTCAACTCCGAGTTTTTGTTCCAAGTATTTTACTCTCGCCATTAAATCTTCAAATTCGTGGCGATACACGAAATGACGGCGGATTTCGGCGGTGTCTTTTTCAACATTAGATAAACGGGCGTTCATATACTCTAAATCTCCTTCTATTTTTTCAAACCTTTTGTCAACCTGTTCAAACCTTTTGTCAACCTGTTCAAACCTTTTGTCAACTTGCTCAAATCTTTTGTCAACTTGCTCAAATCCTCTGGCGGTTATTTGGGCTAAATTGTCAATCTTATCGTCAATTTTTTTATCAATTTGATCAATCTGTTTGCCAACCTCTTTAAATCCTTTGGAAGTTATTTCAGCCAACTCTTCAATTGTTATTTTTTTCTTTGGCATAATTTTATGGTGTTGGTGTTTCCAAGCCGGTAATCGTGGTTTGAAGCGCAGTGGCGATGACTTTAGCTCCGACCAGGAGCGCGACGCCGAGAATTGTCCAATAAAAAGTAGTTTTGGCTTTGGTAATTTGTTCTTCATTGCCGCGGGCCGAGACAAGAAGAAATCCGGCGTAAATCAGGAAAACCGCGGCGACCGGAATGCCGATGGCAATCATCACATTCGCGATAGTCTCGGCTAATTCTTCAAAAGAATCGGCGTTGATCGGGTTTTCAAGAGCCGCGGACGCGAAAATCGGCGCTAATAATCCTATCTTCAGGATAAAATAATAAGTTTTTTTAAGCAAAGCCATATTGTGAATAAGTATTATATAATTTTTTTACAAGTTTCAATGGTATCAAGCGGATTTTTAAAACTATCCGGATCAAGCAAGTTTTGCAGAATTAAATTCACAATCAGCCAGGCGCCGAAAGCGATTATAATACCGATAACCGTATTATAAAATATGCTTTTACTTCGTTCAAGCTGGTTTTGGTTTCCGCCGGCGGTAATCATTAAAATGCCGCCAATCAGCATAGAAATAACCGCTAAAGGCGCGGCCAAATACAACAAAAGAAAATCAATAATTTTTTCCGCCAAACAGCCGAGATCCGCCAAAGTGCACATAATTTTACCAGTCCCGCAAGGGATTAAAGGGTCAGCCGCTAATCCTAATAAAGGAACAGTCATTATTATTACAAAGTAAAATATAATAAATAATCGTTTTGTAAAAATCATACAATTAAAATTTAAGAATTATCCAAAAGCATTTGCAGCTGATTTTTGGCTTTCTGGACTGTTTCTTCCGAATTTATTTTGCCGGTTTTCATTGATTCAGCCGCATTCTTGAAAATTTCAGAAGTTTTTTCCGCGTTCGGATCCAGCCAGAGCCGGCTTTTTACGGCCGAACCGATAAAAGCCGCGCTTTGGATTTGGGAGCCGGGCTGGGTCAAAACATCGCGCCGGACCGAAGGCTGGCCAATTTCATCCTGAATTTTTTTCTGAACATCGTAAGAAATCAGGTAAGTAGCGAGTTTCCAGGCGGCTTGAGAATCAGCGGCTTTTTTTGAAAAAACTAAGGCGTTCATCCGGCCGTAAGTCGCTTTAACGCTGCCGCTGTTTATTTGCGGCGCTTCCGCAACGTCAAAATTAAGATGCGGATTTTGCCGGAGAATTTTTTCGTATTCCGAAGCAAAGCCGAAATACATTCCCAATTTTTGAGAAATAAAAGCGTTTTGGGCTTCCGCCAGGCTGGCATTCCAGCTGTAGCTTGCTTTTTGAGGATCGGAAAATTCGTTAAAAAAGCGGAGGGCCGAAGCCGTTGGATTCAGGGGCGCGTTGAATTTTTCATTAAGCACCGCTTTTTTTCCGTCTTTTTCAACAATCGGATTGCCGGTTTGAAGAATTAATAAAGAAATGATGCTTTTGGCGTGCCGGATATTCTTGAATTCTCCCAAAGCCGCGCCGCTTTGGCTAAGATTGCCGGAAGCGTCGGTGCGGACAAGTTTTTGCGAAGAATTCAGAAATTCATCCCAGGTTTTCGGCGGCTGGGGGATGCCGGCGCCGGCAAAAAGGTCTTTATTCCAGTAAAGAACCAGCGGATCAACGCTTATTGGCAGGCCGATAATATAGCCCGCGCTTTTTTCATCGCCGGATTCAAGATAAATATCAGCGGCTTCAAGAAAAGTGTCCCGAAATGTTCTTTCCGTTATTCGGCTGAAAGGAATGGGTAATATTTTATTTTCATGTTTAAAAATTAATTCATGAGGAAGAAACCAGACTTCCGGAGCGTTGTTCGCGGCTAAGGCCTCCAAGATTTCCCGTTCATAAATTTCATCGGGGATTTTTTTTAAAGAAACATTTATTTTTTCGTTGGCTTGCTTAAAATCTTCGGAAATTATTTTTTCCCAGCGCGCCTGGCTTTCCGGCAGCCAAACGGAAGTTTGGCCGATTATTCCGTTTTCGTCGCTGCGGGGACTGATTGGAATGGCGCCGGTAAAAATGCCGAGCGTGGCGATAACCAAAACGCCGATTACGGCAAAGATGATGATGTTGGCGAGATTCATCCCGTTAGTGATAGGAAATGATTAAAATCATTTCCGTAAATTATTCTTGTAATTTCTAACTATCTTCATTGATGATATTTTTAAATTCCGTTAAAAAATAAAGGTTTTAATCACTAACGGGATTCATTAAGAAGTTTTTTTAAAAAGAAGCCCGTAATGCTGGTCGCCGGCGTTGAATTCTTTGGCAAAAATAAATTTTTCTTCTTCAAAAAGCCGTTTGGCTTCTTCTCGCCGGATGCGCTGGGCCGGCAATGGCCCTCCCGGGCTGGCGTTTTCATCCCATTCCACGATCACGGCCCGGCCGCCTTTTTTCAGAATCCGAGCTGTTTCTTTTATTAAAGCTTGCTTGTCGTCAACTTGAAACAGGATATTGGAAATAATTACGGCATCCGCTATTTCAGCGCGCAGTTTAGTTGAGCCGCTTATTTCCAAATTAGCCCAGATCGCTTCAATATTCAAAAGATTTTCCAGGCGCGCTTTTGATCTGATTATTTCCAGCATTTCTTTTCTGATGTCAAAGGCGTAAATTTTTCCGCCCGGCTTGACGGCTTTAGCCAAAGGAATAGTGTAGAAGCCGGCGCCGCAGCCGAAATCCGCCGCGGTCATGCCGGGTTTTAATTCTAAATAGCTGATTATATTTTCTGGATTTACAAACATGTCAATGAAGCGACGGCGTCTTTGGCATTTAGTCGCATAATGCGGACGCCTTGAGTTTGCCGGCCTAAAACCGGAATATTTTTAAGGCCGGTGCGGATAACCTGCCCGTTTTTAGAAATAGCGATAATTTCCTGATTTTCTTCGTTGATTATTTTAGCGTCAATCAAGGGGCCGGTTTTGGCCGTCACTTTGGAAGTTTTAATGCCGGAGCCGCCGCGCTTTTGCAAACGGTATTCTTTCAAGGCGGTTTTTTTGCCGAAGCCGTTCTCGCTGACAACCAGAAGCAGAGTAGGGCTTTTAGGATCAACCGCGTCGGCGCCGATCAGTCCGTCGTCTTTTTTCAGCCTGATGGCGCGAACGCCGCCGGCGGTTCGGCCCATCGGGCGGAGATCCGATTCTTTAAAGCGAATGGCTTGTCCCTTTTTAGTGCTTAAAAGAATATGATCTCCTTTTTGAATGATGTTAACCCAGCGCAAAGTGTCTCCCGGACCGAGTTTAATGGCGATAATACCGGAACGTCTGACATCTTCAAAGTGCCGGTAAGTTACTTTTTTTATTATACCATTTTGCGTAACCATTACCAAAGAAGCGTCCGCGTCTTTTTTGTTTTTTGGCACGGCTAAAACCGAAGTGATGTTTTCGCCGGCGGCCAAAGAAAGAAAATTAGCGATGGATTTTCCAGCGGCGGTTCTTTTTCCTTCCGGTATTTCATACATTTTAAGCTGATAAACTTTTCCTTTGTCGCTGAAAAAAAGAAGGTCATCGTGAGTGCCGGCGGAAATAAATTCGCGGACCGCGTCTTCTTCCTTGGCGGCTAAGCCGATAATTCCTTTACCACCTCTTTTCTGCGCTTTGTATTCCTGCGGATTAACTCTTTTAACATAGCCGCCTTGGGTTAGAACCAATACTGTTTCCTGTTCCGGAATCAGATCTTCCGTTGAGATGGAGCGGGGAGCGTTGGCCATTACTTTTGTTTTTCTTTCATCGCCGTATTGCCGGCTTATTTTTTCCAAATCTTCTTTCAGGATTCGGCGTATTTTTTTCGGATCTTTCAAAAGAGCCTGAAGGTCTTTAATGAGATTCAATTTTTCTTTAAGTTCATCTTCTATTTTTTGCCTTTCCAGGTTGGCCAGGGTTTGCAGTTTCATTTCTAAGATGGCGTTGGCTTGGCGATCGGAAAACTGGAATTGCTTGATTAAGTTTAGGCGCGCGTCCTCGCGGTCTTCGGAAGATTTTATAATTTTAATCACTTTGTCTATGTGGTCCAGCGCTTTTTTCAATCCTTCCAGAATATGGGCGCGTTCTTTGGCTCTGGCCAGATCAAATCTTGTCCGTCGTTCAATCACGATGACGCGGTGCTTGATGAATTCTTCCAAAATACTTTTTAAAGAAACAATTTGGGGTTGGCGGCCGTCAATCAGCGCCAGCATGCTGAGATGAAAACTTTTTTCCAGATCCGTATGCTTGTAAAGGCTGTTTAATATTTTTTGCGGATAAGTTTCATTTTTAAGATCAATGGAGATGCGCAGGCCTTCTCGGTTTGATTCGTCTCGGACGTCTTTTATTCCTTCAATTTTTTTGTCGCGCACCAAGTCGGCGATTTTTGAGAGGAGTTCGGCTTTATTGACCATATAAGGAATGGAAAAAATGACGATTTGAGGCTGGCCGGCTTTTTTCTCCGTTATTTCCGCTTCGCCTCTGGTGACAATGCTGCCGCGGCCCGTGGCGTACGCTTGATAAATGTCTTTTTGATTGAAAATTACGCCGCCGGTCGGAAAATCCGGTCCTTTGACGTGTTTTAAAAGGTCGTCCGTGGCGGCTTTTGGATTATCAATTAAACAAACCGCGGCGTCCGTTATTTCTTTAAGATTATGCGGCGGAATGTTCGTGGCCATTCCCACGGCGATGCCGGTGGAACCGTTTAAAAGAAGCTGGGGAATGGCGGCCGGCAGAATCACAGGTTCTTTTTGCGAATTGTCGTAATTCGGCATAAAATTAACCGTGTCTTTTTCAATATACGTCATCATTTCTCCGGCGATG
>Ga0209542_10010647_pt1 | contig 16533 bp, 18 predicted proteins | sample RifCSPhighO2_01_FD_184028 | JGI IMG/M metagenome (GOLD analysis project Ga0209542, IMG submission 184028) | Soil microbial communities from Rifle, Colorado - Rifle CSP2_plank highO2_0.1 (SPAdes) (version 2) | ecosystem: Environmental > Terrestrial > Deep subsurface > Rock core/Sediment ...
AAAGCCCCCGCGACCCTTGCACGAGTATCCGGCGTCATTTCCGATATCGTGAAAGACGGACCGGACACTATCATCAAAATAATCCCGGAAACTGCTAGCACGAAAACAGGGAAGTCGGCTAAGAAAGAAACCGAATACACCGTCCACCCCCTCCGCACTATTATCGTCAAAGAAGGCGCCTCCGTGCAAAAGGGCGAGTTTCTTACCGACGGCTCTGCCGACCTCGAAGAGCTTTTCGCGCTCGCCGGCAAGGAGGCTGCACAGGAATACATCATCCACGAGATAACACGTATCTATGAATTGCAGGGTGTCTCGACCGCGCGCAAGCACTTGGAAATAATCGTGAAGCAGATGTTCAGCCGCGTTTCCATCATGAACGTAGGCGATACCACTGTGTCCGCAGGTGACATCGTCGCGGATTTCGAATTCGAGCGCATGAGCAGGGAGTCCAAGGAAAAGGAAAGTGAACCCGCACGCGGCAAACAGCTTCTTCTCGGCATCACCGAAGTATCGCTCACACGCGCGAGCTTCCTCTCCGCCATCTCGTTCCAGAACACGCCGCGCAAACTCGCCGAAGCGGCAGTCGGCGGCGCCGTGGACCGCCTCGTAGGTCTCAAAGAAAACGTCATCATCGGCCGTCTCATTCCCGCAGGTACCGGATTCAAGGGCAGTAAGAAGCACAAGATGATAGAACAAATGGAAGCGGAATTCGCCGCCGCCGCTCCCGCAGAAGCGGCACCGACCACAGAACGCGATCGCGACAGGGTTGAGCGATAAAAGTACCGTTGCGGAGGACGTTTTTCGATAGTAAGGTGCGATGGGCACTTGATCATGAGTGTGGCAATTTTCGGAGAGCCGAAATGAACGAACCCCACGGTAGAAAGCTTCCTTACGATGGCGGCGCGAACGCGCTTGCTATTGGAAGACAGGTCCAGAAAATATGGCGCATTGGCGAAAAACCAACGGTAGGCGGTCCACCATTGTTCAGTAGACATCCCATTATGTGTTCCCTCATGCTGGCGGCAATTTTTGGGCAGAACAATGGCGACGGACGGCTACGTATGCCTGATCCGAGTACGGGAGAAGAGGTTCTCCTTCCTCGGGACTGATTACGCTGAAAGGGGACGGAGGGCGATCCGGCGCGATCGCCCTCTTTGTATTTAAAAAAAGCTCCGCCGGAGAATGGCGGAGCCGAAGGCGGGGCGCGGGCATTCGTGGCCTTCGCTCGCGGGTTCAATGCGAGACCCTTTTCTTCTTCGGGTCCGGCCAAACGTGGAAGGTGTCACCGGCCAACTGCCGGTTGCCCTTCTTCTTATTGAGATAGGTCACGCTGAAATGCCAGCTGCCGTCGTCGACTCGACGAAGGTCTAGCTGGAGCGAGCCCCTCCCGGTTCCCCGCCTGTTCATAAGCGGGATTCGAACTTGGCGCGCTTCCATTCTTGCAGTACGTCTAGATGTGGGCATGGCCCATTCTCCCTTGCTATGGCTGTCGCACAGCCGTGCGGGGAATCTAGCACACCATGGCTCCAAAGTGCAATCAGTTAAGATTAGGCGCATAATAAGCGTATGTCGGATACCGTTCAGCAGATAAAAGACAGACTGTCCATCGTCGACGTCGTTTCGCAATACGTGAAGTTGGAGAGGAGTGGCACAAGTCTGCGAGCGCGGTGCCCGTTCCACGCCGAGCGGACGCCGTCTTTTTTCGTTTCGCCGGAGCGTGGCACGTATCACTGTTTCGGATGCAATGTCGGCGGCGATATTTTTTCGTTCGTCCAGGAAATAGAAGGACTTGATTTCAAAGGTGCGCTTAAAGTGCTTGCAGAAAAAGCCGGCGTAAAAATCGTCTACGAACGCTCTCGCGGGGGAGGTGCAGGCAAAGAGGAAAAGGACGAGCGCGACAGACTTTTCGAACTTCTGGAAACGGCTACTATCTTCTATTCATCCCGCCTGAACGACGCGGCGAAGCAGTACCTCAAAGAGCGCGGCATCTCGGGAGCGTCAGCAAAAGAATTTCGTCTCGGACTCGCGGGCGAGGGATGGAACGACCTCATCGATTATCTCAAGGGCAAGAAATTTTCGGAGAAGGAAATGCTGGAAGCGGGTGCGGCGAGGCACAGTGATCGCGGGGGCGTGAGCGACAAATTTCGCAATCGCATCATGTTCCCGATAGCCGACAGTGCCGGGCGCGTCGTCGGTTTCTCGGGCCGCATCTTTGGAGAGAACGCCTCGCCGGAAGCTCCCAAATACCTCAACAGCCCGGAGACGCCGCTATTCCATAAGTCGCGTATTCTCTACGGTTTCGACAGGGCGAAGCTCGCCATTCGGAAGCACAACTGCGCCGTTTTGGTGGAAGGTCAGCTCGACCTCTTGGCAAGCCACCAGGCGGGGTGGGGAAACACCGTCGCCGTTTCCGGCACCGCCTTCACGCCCGAGCATGCGACGCTCATCAAGCGGATAACGGATAATCTCGTCATAGCACTCGATGCAGACGAGGCGGGCATCAAAGCGGCCGGACGCGCGGCACGCGCGGCGCTCCAAATCGGGCTGAATGTGAAAGTTGCGCGACTTCCCTCAGGGCTCGACCCGGCCGATCTCATTCTGAAAGAAGGAAAAGACGCTTGGAGCAAGGCGATGCGCGAGGCGAAGGACATCATCACTTTTCTCCTCGACGTTCTGCAAGAACATGCAAAAAGCCCCGACAATTTTCGCCGCAGTGTCGAGGGTATCGTGTTGCCGTATCTCGCCGACGTCTCTTCACCGATAGCACGTGAGCAATATGTGCGCGAGATAGCAAAACGCCTCGGCGTCTCCGAGCATTCCGTTTCGGAAGCTCTCGCCAAACTCCCCAAAACACCGCTCGCGGACCCTTCTTCAAGAACAGGCCCTCATTCTTCTACCGGCACACCTCCTCCGGCCCTCGCGAAGGACGGAAGCCTCGGAAGAGCGCAGCATGCTTTCTCGATACTGCTTTGGCAAAAGCAATTTCCGAAACCCCAACTGGATACTGAAGCGTATGAACTAGAGTTGCGGGAGTCCATCGGCGAAGATGCCCTCAATAAGTTGAAAGCGCTGCCGGAAAGCGATCAAGAGAAACTGCGGTTCGGGGCGGAGCGCCTGTATGGCAAGAGCGGCTCGCTCAAGGCCGAAGCAAAATCGCTCATCGACGTCCTACTCAAGGAGCGGCTCTCGCGCGAGCTTGCGGATGCTGCTACTGCCCTGAAGAAGGCCGAAGAGAGAGGCGATGAGAAGGAGGTGGGTGTGTATATGTCTGTGTGTAACATGTTAACAACTCGGATTGCAGAATTAGCGCGAAAAGTGTAGACTTCCTGGTTCTCGTATCACGAGCTACTCCTACAGGGAAAAGGGGACTTGTTTTGCGCGGTAAATTGAATATGGCTAAAAAAGCACGCAAAAAAAAGAAAAAAAGTGCAACAAGACGCAAGAAACGCGTTTTGCGCCAGCATGGCCGCAAGCGCGCCACACGTGCAAAGAAAGCGCGACATAGTAAGCGCGCGCCAAAAAGCAAACGAACAACTAAAAAAGTAGCTCAAAAGCCGTTCCTTCCGGCAAGCGGAGGAGGATTTCGCGCAGGTTCGCGCACGGGCCAAAAAAACAACACGAAAGTCGAAGCTTTGATACGCCTCGGAAAAGAACGCGGCTATATCACCTACGACGAGATACTGCGCGAATTTCCGACCATCGAGGACAACGTTATTCTTCTCGAGGAAATGTATGAGAAATTCAGCACCGCGGGAATCGATGTTTTGGAGGGAGGCGGCATGCTCGAAGATAATAGGGCAGACAGTGTGTTGGAGAAGAAAAAACTTCAGCACCGACGCGCGGATTCGAGCTACGACTCCGTGCAGATGTACCTGCGCGAGATAGGGCAATACTCGCTTTTGAACGGCGAACAAGAGAAAGATCTCGCGAAGCGTATTCTCACGGGCGACGACGAGGCGCGTTCTATCCTTGCGCGCTCCAACCTTCGTCTCGTTGTTTCTATCGCCAAGAAATACGTAAACCGCTCTCCCGACCTCACGCTTCTCGATCTTATCCAAGAAGGGAACCTCGGCCTTTTTAAGGCGGTGGACAAATTTGATTACACGAAGGGCTACAAGTTCTCGACCTATGCAACGTGGTGGATACGCCAGGCGATAACGCGCGCCTTGGCCGACCAGTCACGCACCATCCGTATTCCGGTGCACATGGTCGAGACCATTGCAAAATACAAACAGAAGGTGCGTGAACTCTCCCAGCACCTCGGCCGCGACCCGCTCCCGGAAGAGATTGCCGCGGAAATGGGTATCGAAGTGGAAAAGATATACACCATCCAGAAGATAAATCAGGACACTGTTTCCTTGGAAAGTCCGGTAGGCGAAGATGACGACGAACGCTCGACTCTCGGGAGCTTCATTGCGGACGACACCATCGCGAGCCCCGACCAAGACGCTTCGCGCCGTATCCTTTCGGAACAGATGACGGAGATATTGGAAGAGCTATCGCCGAAAGAGCGGAAGATATTGGAAATGCGTAACGGTCTCACCGATGCAGGCATTTGCTACACCCTCGAAGAGGTAGGCCGAGAATTCGGCGTCACCCGCGAGCGCATCCGCCAAATTGAAGCAAAAGCACTAGAAAGAATCCGCTTCCACGAACGCGCGAAGCAGCTAAGGAGCTATTAAAACATGAAATTCCCTTTCTTTCGGATTGATGAGTCGGAATTTTCCAAACAGGTCGCTGGCCACGATACTTTACCAGTTTGGAAAACATCGCGTGGAATCGCTGTACAAACGATTCTTGTTCTGCTGACGGTAGGGGTATTAACCCTGGCAACCCTGACATATTTTAATCTTGTCCAGGGTCTATCAGTTGCTGACGTTGTTTTGTCTCTTGTAATCTACGCCCCACTGCTCTATTTCACCTTCAGAGGCAGTGCATTAGCAACTGTTCTTTTAATCGCGTATTACACGCTGGATAAAATTGCGACGCCTCTCGTGCTTGGTTTAGCTCCGAACCTAATTTCGTTAGTTTTTTGGGCAATTGGTACAGGACCTCTGTGGGTAGCGTTTCAAGTCGAAAGGGCATACGAAAAATCTAAGAAGGCTCCCACAGCTCAATAACTTCCGCTTCCACGAACGCGTCAAGCAACTGCGAAGCTACTAGAAATATCCTCGCCTCGGGTTTGTCCAAATAGAAAGGCCGCGAGTCCTCCAAGGTCGCGGCCGTATTAGTCTTTGTCGAGTTCATACCTGAGCATTTCGAGCCAACGGCGGGTTGCTTTTGTAGGACGTATCTTCTTTTGTCTGCGGGGTTCGCGGTACCGATACGTTCGTCGAAGGTGGTAGACATAAAATGTGTCGTCTATCACTTCCATTTCCTTGTGCGTCACCATGTTGTGTTGGACGACAAAGAAGTACAGCGATTTTTGCATTTTGTAGGCGCGCACCTGCAGGCCATCACGTTGTCGCTGAAGCACTCCTTCCGCCATCCAGAGTGCATGCGCGACTACTCGAACCCTCTCCTCTCTTCGTGTGAGTACCCTTCCTGATGTTCGCCTGTCGGGGTCTTGTAGCTCCTTTGCTTTCACCTTCGGAAATCGCTCCCGAAGCAGCGAAAGAAGCGAAGAGCCCCCGCCTTCTCTCACGTCGCTAAGGTAAAATTCACCCATGGCATAGCCCTCATTTTTACCGTTGTACTCTATATCTGCCGGCATGCTACTCCTCCATGAATATTTGTCTAGAAATACCCCCGCCTCGGGTTTGCCTAGCCCCGTAGCCAAGTCCGAAGGCCCTGTGGTATCGGGGTCCAAATATGTAAAAAACGAACGGCCGGTGGAAGGGCCGGCCGTTAACTGATTTTCTTGTTTCTCATCACTATTCGCCGTACGCACCACTGGAGCCAGTTGGGGAGCAGCTCGTAGTTGCGTACAAGTGCGTTCATACCGATGCTTGTCGAGAAACTCAACAATGTCGGCCAAAGAACGCTCTCGAATAGCTCCGGCGTTTCGTTCCGAACGTGAGCGCCGTAGCTCACGAGGAACGTGACGGTCGCGGGTACGACGCTTCCGAACGCATACGCGTAGAGAGGGCGTTCGATGCTGTCGGAGATTCGTTGGGCGATCCCCGCAGTTAGCGCCGTAAGGCCAAACGAAACCACTCCTTGAACGACACCGGCGCTAACGCTGACAAACACGCTGTGGTTCCAGTTGGCGTATGCGACGACCGGGCCATTGACCGCAGCGGATATCAACCCCGCTTTCCAGTTGAAGAAGTACGCAAACATGCGGCAAGTTGCCGCAACATCGCGAAGCGACATCATGGCAACCTCCCTTGAATGAGCTACGCCGCAACAATCCTATACTCCGACCTCGGGTTTGTCCAAAATACCCACAGCTCATCTTACATACATTCTAAGTCGCGCGAATTAGAATATAATGGCCGTATGAAAGAGGCTGAGCTGGAGCGGCAGCTAAAAATGTTGGCAAATCGGAGACGGCTCGCCATCCTCGACCTCTTACGTAGAAAAAGGGAAATGAGCGTATCAGATATCGCAGAAGCAATCCGCCTCTCGTTCACCTCGACGTCCAAACACCTCACGATGCTCGAGCGTGCCGGGTTTGTCGAAAAGGAACAGCGGAGTTTGAACGTCTTCTATCGCATCGCTGCGCCTCCGCCCAAACTTTACACGGCGGTGTTCAGCACTTTCTAATTCGCGCGAATAAGCACATAGTTATCGGACGCGCGAGGTAACTCCGGAGCTATTGAGCGACGACTTTTTGTTCAGCAACACTGGTCTCGTACTGTACAGTCGCTTCTCTTTTCTGCTCGCGTCTAAGCGCGTACGCATCGAGCGCTTCGCGGATGAAGCGCGGAAGCATTGCCAAGAGCGTGATAACGACACCGGAAAGCACAGAGCCAAGGACGATTGCAGCCAAGGGAGCCGTGACCTGATCGGAGAGAAAACTGACAGTGACCGGCGCCGTGTTCTCAAGCGCAAAGATGACGGTCATGCCGCCTATAAAGATACCTAAGAGAAGGATGGATACCATAGTTAATTATCGTTAGTTTATAAGCCAACACCTTAGAAGACGCATCAGTATGTGTCTTATTTCATGTGCAAGTGATGAAGGACAAAACTAAATTCTCCCCGCCTCCACGAACTCGCCAAGCAACTGCGAAGCTACTAGAAATACTCCCGCTCCGGGTTTGTCCAAAAGACGAGCGGCCGGTGGGAGCCGACCGCCACAACGATATGTTGCATTTCTCGGACTTCTTTCTTAAAGCTCGCGCCTCGCTCTGTATAGGTCAAGAGATACTTCCACGCAGAATGCAAGGAAGGGAAGTCCGACTGAGCTAACGACGCCCACCAGCGCGACCACCAGAATCATCCATGCCTGCATGCTCGCCTCCCTCGGCACGTGGAGCAGACCTCCACGCTTCTGCCGCTGCGCGGAATCCTATACCCCCGCCTCAGGTTTGCATAGCCCCGTAGTGAGCTTTGCTCTACTACTGGGGTCCAAAGAGCGCCTTCACTCGCCGATTTCGCGCCGAGCTTCGGCTATCATTTTATCGAGCTGTTTTCTCGTAAGTAGCTTGAGCGACATCAAGTCTTCAGCGGCATGGCAGAAAGTCGTATGAGCATACGTTTGCAACTCGCTATTCCTAGCAGATTTAAGGTTGTTGTGTACGTTCGTATACACGTCTTCTCAAAGAGGGTAGTGAAGGTTTTCATTGGCCAATTTACCAAGGACGTTAAAAAGTTTATCTGTGACAGCAGTACGAACTTGCGGGGATATTTGCAGGGACGATGATAAGGGCTCTACTTGTTCAGCCTTACTCTTCTCGTTCGGTGGCAATTCTTTGAAATCCATCATATCAAGGATGCTACCCTCCAACCTTGGATTTTCCAAGCAGGTTCTTGCGGCAGGAAAGCTTCTCAATACGGCGGGTTTGTAGTACATTGGCGCATTATCGTTGGTATGATGAACATCATGCACTCACCGCATACTATTGAAAAAGCGCGTGGTCTTACGCTCGAAGAAGCGCACGAGTATGTGCGCGGCGCTCTTCGGGAGACGCGGCCTGAAGATATGCGTGCCAGGTGCATCGACGGCCGGTATCCGCAAGGATCTCCCGCTATCGCGATGCCGGGAGGGGACGCCGGGTTGCTCGCAGTCGGGCTCGCGACCGCGCGTCGCCTTCGTTCGGAAAACGTCAAAATATCTAATGAAGAAGTACGTGATGCTGTTTTTGATGTGATAGGCGGCAAAAAGAATTTCAACTACCATACGGACGCTCACACTATGGAGAAAAGCGGGGAGGCTCGCTTCGACGGGTGCGGCCATTGCCGCCTTTTAAAAATGCACACGGACGACTATCTTATCGATGAAGAACAGGGAAAGTTTTTCACGAAGACGCTTGAAGAGGTAAGTGCCGCCGGTGTTCAGCCCGACGTCCTTGAGGGGCCGCATGCAGAACGTGCCGTGATGCTCGTCCGCTCGAAAAACGGCACGAGCGGAAGAACGTGGGCACTGGATAGCCAAGCCAAACAAGGCGTGCATCCGACGCAGGTCTTCGTGTACGAAACCGACCTTGCGAACAAGCGCTTCAAAGCACTTTCCGAAGCTCTTGGGAGAGCGGCGGGCGCAGAGCAGGGGAAGATAGCGGAACATATGAGCGAAATAGCGCAAACACAGCTTGAGCTGACGGCCAAAGCCCTTGCGTCGGGTCTGCCCGTATACCAGGTCACCGTTGATGACCATTCGGGCGAGTTTACGGTGCAAAAAGCTGCCTAAGTCGGTATATAAAAAAGAGACGCGGGCCGATTATGGTCCGCGCTCGAGTTTGAACTGGATCAGCTGTGTCCAATCTGACGATGGTCTCTGCCGTCTAGGTCTTCTTCTCGTAGAGGTCGAACAGCCCGCCGACGATGTTGGCGAAATCGTCGCACAGCTGATCGAAACTTCTCGAAGCGTCGAGGAACAATGGTGGGTTTTGTCCTGTACCGTCGAAATACCCACCCTCCCCGATACGTTCGAGGTAGTAGTCGACGTAGCGTTCCAGCACTTTCTCGTCCAGTTGGCGATATCGCTTCGCCAAGGCGTTGATAAGCTGTTTACGCGTCCCTTTCAGGAGCGCGTAAAACGGACGAACGATGTTCTGAAACGGTAATGTCGTCCCGACGTTCGTGTGGTGCTGCTTGCTGACGCCTTTGCGCGCATGCGCGCTCAGGCAATCCGCGGTGGCACTACAGTCAGCGTCGAATCCGTACCGCAAGCCGATCGCCATATCGCCTTGCAGTGCCGCCTCGAGGTGATCGTCATTATACTGGGCCATGTCGCCCCAGTAGTAGTGTAGACGAGCCATCGGGACTATCCGCTGCTCGTCCGGAGTCCAAAGAAACGGTGGATTCCGGCACGGGAACGGTGTTCCCGGATACCGAATGTCCTTCCCCTTGAACCGTGACTTGAGCTTCTCGGGCACCGCCACATAGACCTTGTCCATGATGGCGAATCCAGGGCCCGCCAGAACTAGGAAGATCGCTGTCATTCTTTCATTCCTCTTGCCGTTGCGTGTTTCAACCGGAAACATAGCACAATGTACTAGAATCTTTGTTCACGGCTGGCAGCAGTATACGTATTTTTAATCTGAAGCCAAGCGGCAACCCACAGATGCATCATGAAGAAAAGCCCAGCCGCGCACCACGCGCGACCGGGGTTGGTGGGATTCGTCGTGGCGGTAAGCCTAGACGAATCCGAAGATCGCAATCTTCGCAGCTTCCACGGCCGCAAAGAAGGCGAGCATCCGGACGATAGCCGCGCAAGGGCGGCGCTCGACCAGATCGAGGAACGTGTCAATCATTTTCTGTCCTCCTATGATGACCCCAGCATTATACAACTGAAACGTGTTCCGTCAACTTCTGCTATACTTGGCTCGATGATGCCTCCTATCAAGCACTGGAGCCACTCCTCGCTGATGTCGTTCTTGAGGAATCCGCTCGCGTGGTACAAGCGGTACGTAGAGGAAGTGTACGACACTCCGTCCTCGCCGTCCTCCGTCGTCGGACGAGGGGGGCACGTCGCCCTCCAACATTTTTATGGCGGTATCGGAAAGGAAGGCGCAATACAGCTCGGCCTCGAACACATCCGCAACGTCCCGGATTTCGAAATTAACTTCGGAAAGGCACGCTCACGCGCGGCAAAGAAGAAAAAGCGCCTCGCGATGGAGCGCGAATATCTACAGGCAATTTCTTTCTATCTCGCGCGGCCGCCTCGCCACGATGTCTTGGGCGTTGAGGTTAAGGGCATCGTCGAGGTCGAGGGTCTGCCACTCCCGCTCAAAGCGGTATCGGATCTCGTCGTGCGCTCGAAAGTCGACCGGAAAGCGGTCGATATCGTAGACCACAAATTCGTCGATTCATTCAGTTCGCTCAAGAAAGACAAGCCGATGTTCGTCATTCAGGCGATTTTCAACTACTACACGGTGCGGGAACTATTCAAAAAACCTGTGCGGCGCTTCATCGTGCAAGAATGTCGGAAAAAGAAGAATGCCGACGGCTCTTCCCAGATGCGCCGCTATGTCATCGATTTCGCCGACTACAAGGAGGAATTCGCGCTTTTTCACAGGCTCATCAAGGACGCCACTGCCGAAATATCGCGCCCGCGCGCATGGCTTCCGAACCCCTCGGATATGTTCGAGGGGGACAATAGTTTCGACATCTACCGCCTCGGATTGATAGACGAGTGACAATTTGTATTTTCAATCTCAAGCGAGGTGGCTGTCTCGTTTTGCCGTCTCTCGCAGCGTGACGACGCGAGAGTGAGCGCTCCGTCAGCAGACGGAGACAGCGACGGCGAAATGAGATAGTCGCCGAGCGACTCTACTAAAGCTGTGCGTCGATGGCGGCCTTAAACGTGCTCAATTGCTCGGCTCCCGGAATAAGCGTCGTGCCTGTTATGAAGCCTGGAGTGCCTTGGATGCCGAAGGATGCACCTTCCTGCTGATTTGCTCCGATAAGCGCCGTGTAGGCCTCGCGCTTCGAGGCGACCTGCTGCTTGAGTTTGTCAGCGTCGAGTCCGGGGATCTTTGCACTAAGTGCGAGGATGGATTCCTCGTTGCCAAAGCCCGCGTGTTCTTCGTCTTGCGCGATGAACATGGCCTCGTGCCAGTCGTAGAACTTGTCGGGATAGAGGTCCCACACCGCGTGCATGTAGAGCGCCGCTGTTGTCGAGTCGGGCCCAAGGAACGCATAGTCCTTGAAGACGATCTTCAGCTTGCCCGTCTCGACATAGTCTTTTATCAAAGTGGGAAGTGACGGTTCGATAGGAATTTGCGGAATGCCGCCGACGTCAACCGCCTTGCAGAACGGACACTGATAATCGAACCAATATGCGAGCGTGACCGGCGCATTCTTGTCTCCCACGACGGGGTCGGTCATGTTTATTTTCACGTCTTTTATATCAACCGCCGCCGCCGGAGCCGCGACCTGTCCCCCCGGATTGCCGCCGTTCCCGCCGTAGTAAAGAGCGCCGGCTATAAAGGCGCCTGCCACTACGATAGATAATGGAACCGAGAACTTCTGAAGTGCATCCATAGTATTCAGCTGATCATTTGTAATGTACCGGGGAGTATACCACAACAGAGCTGGCAGCCAGCAGCCAGTAGCCTGTAGCAAAAGCATCGAAAAAACCAGGCTTGGCCACAAGCTTCAGGCTACCGGCTCCAGGCTGTGCTAGCGACTGCGGATCTTGAGCTTGGTTTGCTTCTTTTTGTTTATCTTTGGCAGGCGGATCATAAGGATACCGTGCCGCTCGGAGGCTTCTGCCAAATCGACGTCGACTTCTTCGGGGAGCAATATCGTGCGGGAGAACGAACCCCAGTAGAGTTCGCGCTGGTAGTAGTGTTCTTCATCCACTTCCTTTTCGTCTTGCCGTGTGCCGGATATGGTGAGCATTTCGCGCGTAAGAGAAATATCGATGGTGCCGGGATGTACACCGGCAATGAGCGCCTTCACGACGATAGCGTCGGGCGTCTGATATACATCTACCGCAAGCTCACCAGCAGGCTCTTCACTGCTGGGAGTGCTGGTCTCGTCTTTGGGCGCAAGGTGCGCGTGTCTCTCCGCGCCTTCGCCATGAAAGACCGCCCGCGTCGCCTTCGGGTCGTCAAAATAATCGTCGTAGTCGTCCGAGGAGCCGGTAAGTTTGGAAAAAAAGCTTTTTACCATACCCGGTTAGTACAATTTCGAATAATTCCTGCCGCAGATCCAGCCGCGAGTGTTTGCAACATGACCAAGTCAATTTTTCTCATAATACATTGGGGATTATTCATACAAGGCGATTCGAAATTGTCCTACCGGGCATAGTTATCTTGAGAATTTCGCTTTGAGTATCGGGTGTATCCGTTTGATGTATTCTAGCACGGCGAGGAGAGCAACGAGCCCGAGCCACACAAGCCCGAACGTACGCAAGAGGTGCTCTTCAGCCGTATTCAGTATAAGAAAGTTGAAAGCGCTGTGCAAAGCGATGGCGAGGATAACTCCGGCCGCCGCATATGAGCGCTTGGCCGCCCGTGACTTGTAGAACGAGAGCGCAAGGGCGACGCCGATGACCGCCGAGGAAAGCACATGGAGGAGCGTCGCACCCACGAACCGGAGGTTTCCCGTCATTATCGTCTGTGTGACGGTGTTCCCGGAAAGGGGGGAGAGGAGAAAGAGGGCGTTCTCGATAGCGGCAAAGCCGAGCGCGACCGCGACCATGTAGATAACGGGGTCGATCGGCTCATCATCCTCGCGGCGCCATAGAACGGTGACGCGCGCGGCGAAATATTTCATAACTTCCTCGATTGCAGACCATGCGGTGAATATCAGCATTTGTGTTGCAAGGAAGGTGGCGGCGTATTTCTGAATAGGGATAACGACGGCGACGGTCACCATTCCGGCAAAAAACGCGAGCGCGATGAGCTTGCGCGGCTCGGGATGCGGCGCATCCTCACGCCGCCAGAACCACAGCCAGGCGAGAGCGGGGAACATCCCGCCTGCAAGCGCACCCAAGATCGGAGCCAGTTCGTTCATACGGGCTTGCCCTGAGCGGAGTCGAAGGGCCACTTGGCGACCATGAGAAGGTCGGCGTCTTTCTGTGGAAGCTCTTTCCAGATAGATTCAGTGACGAAGGGCATGAAGGGGTGGAGGAGGCGAAGGGAAGTATCAAGTATCGTGTATAGAGTATGGCGGCGAGAGGCGGCGGCTTCGCCGCCGCCTTTAAGTATCGGTTTTGATTGCTCAAGTATCTCCGCGGCGAAGCGGTCCCACACGAAATGGTAAATAGTATCGGCGGCGAGGTCGAGCCTGAAAACGTCGATATTTTCGGAAACGGCCTTTGCTACAGTCTGCGCCTCCTCTATGAGCTTCAAGTCTTCTGGGAGAATGATGGGTTTCGTAAACCCATCATGGGCATTTTCGAGCACGAAGCGGGCAATATTCCAGATTTTATTGGCGAAATGTCTATATCCGCGCACGCGGTCTTCCGAGAGCTTCACGTCGTTGCCCGGGGCCGCGCCGATGATGAGCGAGAGGCGCGTCGCGTCGGCCCCATACTTCTCTATCATCGTGAGCGGGTCGATGATATTGCCGAGCGATTTGGACATCTTGCGGCCTTGCCCGTCACGCACGAGGCCGTGCAGGTAGACGTTTTTAAACGGGACCTCGCCGCGCAGGAACGTACTCATGAGTATCATGCGCGCGACCCAGAAGAAAAGGATGTCGTATCCCGTTTCAAGCACGGAAGTGGGGTGATACGTTTTCAGGTCGGCCGTTTCTTCAGGCCAACCAAGCGTCGAGAACGTCCACAGGCCGGACGAGAACCACGTATCGAGCGTGTCGGGGTCTTGTTCCCAACCTGCGCCGGGGGATTCGGTACTCACTTTCACCTCGTCTCCCTTAAACCACGCAGGAATGCGATGGCCGAACCATATCTGCCGCGAAATACACCAGTCGCGCAGGTTGTCTATCCAATGCCGGTAGATCTTATCAAAGCGTTCGGGCATTATCTCCGTTTGTTTTGAATCCACCGCCTCGCGCATGCGCTCTTTGAGCGTCATTTTCTTTCCGTCAGGGAAAGTGACCTCTTTGTTCACCGCGATAAACCACTGCCGCTTTATCTGCGGCTCGATGATGCCGCCGCCGCGACTATTGGTGGAGACGTTGTGCACGTAGCCCTCTTCTATTTTTGAAATGAGCCCTTTCGCGCGAAGTTTTTCCACTATCATCGGCCGGGCTTTCTTGATGTGCTGTCCCTTGAATTCTCCTGCGATATCAAGAAGTATCCCGCGGTCGTCGATGACGCGTTCGATGTCGAGCCCATGCCTCTGCGCTATCTCGAAGTCGATGGTCGAGTGCGCAGGCGTTATCGTCATTGCGCCAGAGCCAAAGCTCATATCGGCCGCCTCGTCTTTGATGATGGTCGCCGTTATCGGGCCGTTTATCCATTCGAGGTCGATTTTTTGCCCGTGTTTGTATTCTTTGTACAGTTCGTCGTCGGGGTGCATCACCACGTACTTGTCGCCGAATTTCGTTTCGGGACGCACCGTGCCGATGTCGAACGGGCCGTATTTGAAATGATAGAACGAGTCTTTCTGTTCGACGTACTCTATTTCGTCGTCCGATACAGTCGTTTGCAGTTTCGGGTCCCAATTCACGATTCTATCGCCGCGATATATAAGCCCCGCATCGTACATTCGCACAAACGCCTCCATCACCGCGGCATACCGCTTCTCGTCCATCGTATACGCATAGCGGCTCCAATCGAGGCTGGAGCCCATCTTTTTCGTCTGGTTGATAATCGTCGTTTTGCTCTCCTCCACGAACGCGTCAATGCGACGCATCAGCTCTTCGCGGCCGAGGTCATGCCGTGTTTTTTTCTCGCTCTTGTAGATGTCCGTTTCCACCTTGGACTGCGTGGCGATGGCGGCCGAGTCCGTACCCGGCACCCAGAGCGTCTTATATCCGCGCATGCGATGGTAGCGGATGAGGATGTCCTCGATAGCGAGCATTGCCGCATGGCCCATGTGAAGCGTGCCTGTCACGTTCGGCGGGGGCAACACTATTGAATAGGGCTCGGCATCGGGCTTCGTAATGCCTTTCTCGATACAGACATCGGGATTGGCGTAGCCACTCTTTTCCCACAATTCGAGCATTTCGGGCTCACGGTCCGATGCGTTGTAGGGTTTAAGAAAAACTTCAGGGGCTTTCGATGTCTCCTCTTTTGGCTCCATTGCGCTACTTTAGCACAACTTGAGGTTCCCGTTCGCTGCAAGATTTGCAGGATTAGCGAATTCTTTTTTGAGCGCGTGGAAGTAGCCCGCGAGGGCTATCATGAGCCCGTTGTCGGTTGAGAATTCGGAAGGGCAGACCAACAGCCTGCAGCCAACAGCCTGTAGCTTGGAGCTCAACTCATCCCTGATGTGCTTGTTGGCCGAGACACCGCCACCCATAACGACTGCATTTGCACCGTATTCTTCGACGGCGCGGAGAGTTTTGTAGACAAGCACGTCGGTAACGGAGTCTTCGAATTCGCACGCGAGCTTTTCTCTGTCGAGCAACCGAAGTTCGCGCGCTTGCACGTAGCGTTCGACCGCGGTTTTCAAGCCGGAGAAGGAAAAGTCGTAGTCGTCGGAAGTCATCATGGGCCGCGGCAGTTTGAGAAGGGCCGGTAGCTTCTCGCTTCGTGCATATGCGGCGAGCCGGGAGATTTCCGGGCCGCCTGGGTAGGGAAGTGCTAAGAGTCTCGCGACCTTGTCGAACGCTTCGCCCACGGCGTCGTCGCGCGTACGCCCGATATATTCGTATCGTCCGAACGACTTCATCAGGATAAGTTCCGTATGCCCGCCCGAAACAAGGAGCGCGAGAGCAGGGAAGTCAACCTTCGTTAGTTTCCCCAATGATGGGTTTCGTAAATCCATCATGGATATGACGATGTGGCCTTCCATATGATTTACCGGCACGATGGGCACGGTCCATTTTTTTGATAGTTCTTGTGCGAATGTGATGCCCGTCCAAAGACATGGTTCGAGGCCTGGGCCGTGGGTGACGGCTATCGCGTCGATGCTGGGATGGGATACAGATTCGTGGGCATCGTTCAAAACCTGGTCGAGAACCGCCGGAAGATTTTTTGCATGCTCACGCTTCGCGAGTGCGGGAAAGATGCCACCGTACTGCGCGTGCACTGCTTGCGAGGAAGTGGAGTTCCCGAGAACATTGTACGAAAAATCGGGGCCAAACTTCCCTTCCGCTTCAATAAGAGCGATACCGGTATCGTCGGCCGAGGTCTCTATGCCAAGAATTTTCATTGTTGAATACTACGGGAAAAAGCGTTATTCTGCGAGGCGTAGATATAAAACAAAGCGCGGTTAGCTCCGGTGGATGATGCGGCATATCGGAGACGGGTGCGTAGATGGGTTGTGAGGTGTACTTTATGCGCGGTTAGCTCAGTGGTAGAGCATCGTCTTGACGTGACGAGGGCCAAAGGTTCGATCCCTT
>Ga0209542_10010648_pt1 | contig 16533 bp, 17 predicted proteins | sample RifCSPhighO2_01_FD_184028 | JGI IMG/M metagenome (GOLD analysis project Ga0209542, IMG submission 184028) | Soil microbial communities from Rifle, Colorado - Rifle CSP2_plank highO2_0.1 (SPAdes) (version 2) | ecosystem: Environmental > Terrestrial > Deep subsurface > Rock core/Sediment ...
TTTGCCCCTTGCCATTGTGCTCCATCACCCTACGCAACAAACTCGTAGTGATGCCGGTATACAGAGTCTTGTCAGCACATTTTAGAATATAAAGGTAATACATATAGTTAAAATCCTCCCTCGCTCATATACTTTACTCAACTAAAGTACTTTAGCGCACTAAAGTAGCGAAAAAATACAAAAATAAATCTTCCCCGGTAATTTTGAAAATAATTTTTTTAAATGGTCTGGCTGGGATGGAACCCAGAGAACCGAGGACCTGAGAAAAAATTGATTTTCTAAATTACCTCCTACACCAATTCCTTCAGCTCTTGTTCGTATTTCTTCATAACCTGCATACTTGCATCCATCTGGCTCATGCCCCCTTTTACTCTCTCCTCTATCTCCTTTGCAATACTCGTAAAAAGTCCGGGATTTTTCTCTAGCATACTCACAAACATATCAATCTGCGCCGGAGGGACGCCTTGCGTCCGAAGCATTTTTTTCAACAGTATGTTTTGGAAATTTTGAAACATATTATGTTATTTCCCTTCCGGAAAAATATGAGGATGAGCCGCTAGAAATTTCCTAAGTGATACGGTGTCTCCCAGCATGCGAAGCGCTTCCGCAAATAGGCGCTGGTCGGACATTGGCCCGAAAGGATTTCTAAGTATATTGTATTAAATTATGTAAAATAATGATAGTATACTTACATCATGCAATTTATTTTTTACTTACCGGCAATTTTGTTCCTGGCTTCAGGATTACCGCAGATGATTAAGCTACTCAAGACAAAAAGCTCCGAAGATATCAGTGTGCTGATGTATCTCATCACTTGCGCGGCTATAGTCATCGTCGTCATTGACGCTTATCTCAATCGGAATATCAGCATCATGGTATCAAACTTGGCCAGCCTCGCCATCACAGGCACGAATACTTTCCTAGTTATTAAATACAAGAAAAATGATACCGGACTTTAGTCCTCTTGTGCACGAATTAGTTTTCTAATTCTTAATGGATGGTTCCCGTCAGGGTTAATCACGTTATCTGATAATTCATATTCAATACCCAATTGTGTTTTACGTAAATCTAGTTCACTTTTAAATTTCTGCTTAGAATATGAATCACCAAACTCTATTGGGTAAAGGTAAGCTGTCCCTCCAGGTTTAAGTTTAGCAGCAATAAAAAATAAATGATCAAAGACTCTTTCAGTACTAACACCATTTATGGGTTGCAAATCCATGTTTGCACCGGTGCTATAAGCAAATTCTCCATAAGTATCAATAATTAAATCGAATTCTTCATAATTAGAAAGTTCTTTAATGGATCTCCATTTTAAATCATTTGGGTGTAATTTTTCTGGCAAACTTTTTGTTCTTATTCTGTTCTTATTTTTTTGATTCCATCTCAATTCTGCTCTAAAAGCTTGCTTAGAAAGACCGGTAGAAAATACTTCTACTTTATCCCCAAATTTCTGCCTAATTTGATTTGTAAAAACAGTCATGCCTGCTCCAACGTCCAATATCTTAACTTTTTCACCAAGTTTCTTTTTTGCAATTAACTGAGGGATAACCTCATCAATAAAAGAAATTCCATGAAGCTGGTTTATTGAATCATTACCAAGCACTTCAACTTCTTGAGCTGAATCACGACGATCTGCAGTATACTTATAAATATCACTAATCAGATCATTGTCTTCAGCAAATGGATGCCGTTTCGGCTCTCTTTTGCGAACTTGTTTCTGCCAGTTTTTTGCTTCTTTTTTTATTTCACTTTTATTTAAAAAACGATTTACATTTTCCATACAATTAACAAATTTTATATGATTTTGAACTTAAATTCAATCTACCACGATTAGTTTGCTCGGATGTCTATGTCCGTTTACAATACGGACTTTTTTTAGCGGAACTTTGAAATACTTTGCAACAAGTTCAAGTACGCGGGTATTTGCCATATTACGCTCTGCTTTTTCTTTAACCGAAATTTCAAAATGGTCCTCACTTTTCTTTTCAAAAGATTCCTTCCGTGCCCCGGCTGTGACTTTGATATGGATATAACTTAGTTTATTTGGCATTTTGTTTTAAGCGCTACAAGATCAGCCTTAGTCAAACTTTGATTATTGCCCTGATTGAAACTATACATTATCGCTTTAGGGTCTTCCACATGATCCAAGCCAAGAGCATGGCCGAGCTCATGAGCGAGCACCCGGACCAATTTCTCTCTGGAGCTAAATTCGTAAATATCTATTTCCCTATTTGATCCATCGGAAAAATATACGCCTTCTTCAAAAGACTCCCCGCGGGAAACATTGATAGTATTATACTTATCCACCGAGAGGTTAAGGGAAACGACCAAACGGTTCAACACCACGGCCAGGGCATTTATTTCCTCTATTTTTTCATTAAGACTTTTTTGTATTATTTGTAATTGTTTTGCTTCATTTTCCAATGCTAAACGTGTTGTCTGTAATTGGTCATATTCTTTTTGCGGAGCTCCGCCTTTCTTGTTCCAAGAATTTACTTCTTTCTCGTACATAATCTGTGCCTGATTGAAAGCCTCCACCCTTATGCTGAAAATGTCTTTTTCTTTTTCATATTCCGTTTTTAATGCGGTGAATTTTGCTTTAAGCATGTCATATGAAGCTCGGCTGTCTTTCACAACAATACCAAGGCTCGCGAGCTTGCTCGTCGCTTCTTGGCGATAATCATAGATGAGATTGATTTTTAAAGTGTCGCGGGAAAAATCCCTCGGCCATAGTCCTACGGGTGAGACCTCGGGTATATAAGCAAAAAGGTCTTTCCCTGCATATTCTCCCTGAGGATTCTCCCAGATAGCCTCCGCCTCGGCAAGCGCGCTCAAAAAATATTTTTGTGAGATATTAAACTTTGTGTCAAAAGTACCGAGAGTATAAAGTATAACCTCTTCGCAAGGAGTAGCAGAAAATCCAAATCGTACCATGACTTCGTTTAAAAATGGAGGAATACGGTCTTTAATAGTATCCTGAAACTGATACCAGAGCCCGCCTAAAATAAGAAGAAATATGAGAGATCTTAAAAGTTTTTTTACTTTCACACTATATAGTTTAGCAAAAACAGGCATTGTTTGCATTATTGCCCCCAATATGCAATAATCGCGTAATGAGTCTAGCAATAGAAATCTTGCCCTATGCGCAGATTATTCTTTCGGTAATATTAGTAACGGCAATCCTGCTCCAGCAATCCGGAGCGGGACTGGGAGGTGCTTTAGGCGGAGGTGATACCGGAAGTTTCCACCAAACTCGCCGCGGTTTTGAGAAGTTTCTTTTTTACTTATCCCTTGTTTGCGGAATTCTTTTTGCTTTATTGGCATTCCTCAGTATAATATTGAAAGCCAATAGCTAAAGGCTCCCTGTTTTAAATCTCTTCATATGGAAAATTTCTATAATCGCATACGCCGATTAAAAATTATCGGCAAATTGCCTTCAAAAAAAGAAATAAATTCGGTCTTCGCTTCTTTTTCAAAAAATGAAAAGATAATTTTTATCGGACTGGTAGTATTACTGCTGTTTAGCACAGTAGCAATATTGGAAAGTATAAATAAATCTTTCATGATAGAAGTGCCGCGCCAAGGGGGCTCTGTCTCCGAAGGTATTGTCGGCACTCCCCGCTTCATAAATCCAGTCTTGGCGAATTCCCCTGCCGACCGGGATTTAGTTGCGCTTATTTATTCAGGTCTGATGAGACAAAGTCCTGATGGAACCCTAATTCTGGATTTAGCGGAAAAATATGAAAACTCCAAAGACGGCTTAACCTATACCTTTACTTTAAAAAATAATTTATACTTCCAAGACGGAAAACCTGTTACCATAGACGACATATTATTTACCATAAATACGGTCAAGGATCCAATTATTAAAAGTCCATATAAGGTGAGTTGGGACGGTGTAAATGTTGAAAAAATAGATGAGAAAACCATCAGATTTACTCTTAAGCAAGCCTACGCGTCATTTTTAGAAAATGTGACCCTCGGCATTATGCCTGCGTATCTATGGAAGGGTTCTCCTATAGAACTAAATGAAAAAAACACGACCCCTGTCGGATCAGGACCTTATGCAATCAAAAACGTAAGCAAGCAACCTTCGGGAATCATAGATTCTTACGAATTAGTACCATTTAAAAAATTTGCATTAGGTGAACCGTATATTAAAAATATAATTTTACGTTTTTATCAGAATGAAGACGACCTCATCAAGGCTATTTTGGATAAAGAAGTAAGTCAAATAAGCTCTATTACACCCGCAAATGCCGAAATTTTAAAAGAAAAAAATTATCAAATTTATTCTGCGATTCTTCCAAGAGTATTCGGACTCTTTTTCAATCAAAATCAAAACCAGCTTTTCGTTGACAAGATCGTAGTCCGCGCCATCAATCAGGCAATAGATAAGGAAAGAATTCTGCAAGACGTACTTTTGGGATATGGAATTGTAATTGATAATCCAATCCCACCGAATGTTATCCAATACCAAAAATTAAATGGTAAAAATAATGCGTCGCGTGAAGAAATAATTAAAAAAGTGCAAAGTGATTTAGCCAAAGCCGGATGGAAAGTCGGTGCGGACGGATTTTTGGAAAAAACCAAAAATGAGAAAAAAAAGAAAATAATCACAAAGCTGGAATTCTCCATCTCCACAGGCAATGCGCCGGAATTAGCCAAAACAGCCGAACTGATAAAACAAGACTTGCAGGCTGTCGGCATAAAAGTTGATATAAAAACTTTTGAAATAGGTAATTTAAACCAAGGCGTAATCCGTCCGCGCCAATATGACGCTCTCTTGTTCGGGCAAATCATAAATCATGAATCGGACCTTTTCGCTTTCTGGCACTCCTCACAGAGGCGTGACCCGGGACTCAACATCGCCATGTATACTAATGCCAAAGTAGATAAAATTCTAGAAGACGCATTTATCACGGCTGACGAACTACAGAGAATTAAAAAATATGCCCAATTTGAAGACGAAATAAAAAAAGATATGCCGGCAGTTTTTTTATACAGTCCGAATTTCATATATGTAGTGTCAAAAAATATCAAAAGGATTAATATAGAGCATATCATTTCACTGAAAGATCGCTTTCTAAACACTTATTCATGGTATATTCAAACAGAAAATATCTGGAAAATATTTAAAAAATAAATTATATGATGAAAAAAACAAGATTATCTTTCAGCTCATTAAGTAAAGACCCTAATCCGGGAGAGAGCGGATCTGCCCGCCTAACCGTGCCTATCGGCAAACAGACAGACAGGGAACATAAAAATGTAGAAAGAGCGGGAGACAGAAAAAGACCGATGAAAAGCTCTACCTACCAATATTCCAAAAAAAGATTCGGACAGGGAGGCAGGTCGCGCTCTTTTGACGCGAAGAACCAGTATAAAAATACTAGTAGCGGGAAAAACGCGAATATTCCCCCGCCAGCTCCCGGAATAATTCGTGTCATTCCGCTCGGAGGAGTGGAAGAAATTGGTAAGAATATGACTGCAATAGAAATCGGAGAAGATATAATTGTCATTGACGCCGGCATGCACTTTTCAAATGAAGCTACACCCGGAGTGGATTATGTCATCCCAAATACGACCTACCTTGAAGAACGTAAAGATAAAATTCGCGCGCTCATCATAACGCACGGGCACTTGGACCATATCGGAGGCGTACCCTTAGTTCTCTCCCGCATCGGCAACCCGCCAGTTTATTCCAGAAACCTTTCTATCCTGATGATGAGAAAGCGCCAAGCTGAATTCCCACACTTGCCAGCCATGAAAGAAAATATAGTGGAAAAAGATTCCATTATAACTTGCGGAAAAATAAAAATAAAATTCTTTGGGGTCACTCACACTATCCCCGACTCAATGGGTATAATTGTGGAAACAGAACATGGGTGGATTGTAACTCCCGGAGACTATAAGCTAGACCAAGTAGACGGAATCGTCTCCGTAGAAGAGGAAAAAGAATATGCTATTTTTGATAAGGCAAAAGTACTTCTTTTAATGACTGATTCCACTAATATTGAAAACGAAGGCTTTTCTCTGCCGGAGATAAAAGTGCACCAGGGGCTTGAAAGTCTGATAAAAAAAATAAACGGTCGAATTATTATAGCCGCTTTCGCTTCACATATTACCCGGCTTGCGCATGTGGTGAAATTCGCCGAATCTCTAGGTAGAAAAATAGTACTGGATGGACGTTCCATGAAAACAAATATTGAAGTGGCCATAGAAGCGGGATTATTTGCTCCTAAAAAAGGCACCATCATACCAATAGAAGAAGCGAATAATTACCCGCCGAACAAAGTCGTTATTCTGATGACCGGCGCTCAAGGTGAAGAGTTCGCATCACTTAACCGCGCGGCCAATAAAACTCACACCAAATTCTTGCTTCACAAGGGAGATACGATAATACTTTCCGCTTCCATTATCCCCGGAAATGAAAGAGCCGTAGAAAAAATGAAAGATGGCCTGACCAGGCAAGGCGCACGCATCATCAGCTACCGCACCGCCGGCGAAGATTTCGTCCATGCGACCGGACATGGAAATCAGGAAGACGTAAAATGGCTCCATCGGAAAACGCACCCAAAATTCTTTATCCCGATTCACGGCAATCATTACCGCCTGGTACTGCACAAAGAACTTGCGGTGGAGCTCGGCATGCCGGAGGAAAATGTTGTCGTCCCCGACAATGGTTCAATTATTGAAATATCTCCTGATGGACAAAAAATAACTGTGCGCAAAGAGAAAGCACCGAGTGGCATCATGATGGTAGATGGTGTCTCTATTAGTGACACACAAGACGTAGTCATTCGTGACCGCGTAATGCTCGCCCAGGATGGAATGTTCGTCATCATCGCTTTAGTAGACCAAAAGACTGGAAAATTAAAAAAATCTCCGGATTTAATCTCCCGCGGATTTGTTTACCTGAAAGAAAATCAGGAACTTTTACGCCAGGTAAGAATTATGATTAAAAAAGGAGTGGAAGACAGAGCAATAAAAAATCTTACCCGTACAACAGATGGAGGTCCGGTAGACTTTGATTATATAAAAAAAGACTTAGGGGAAAGTATCTCAAAATTTCTATATCAAAAAACTGAAAAAAGGCCTTTGGTCATCCCTGTGATATTGAGTGTATGAAAAATAATAGAAAAATAATATATTTCGCGGGCTTCCTGTTCTCAATACCTATTGCACTCTCCATCTATATAAACTCAAGTTTCCTTGCCACACTCATTAGTGAAAAGTCAGTAGGCATAGTTTATGCTCTGGGATCGGCAAGCTCAATAATCGCGCTAATCCTGGCTTCAAAAATATTCCGAAAAACCGGCGGATATAAATTTCTGCTTTTAATAACTTTTCTAAATGCTTTAACCTTTTTGTCTCTCTCTTTGGTAAAGAGCCCTGTTGGCCTGATTATTATTTTTATTTTGGGTATCTCTTTAAATACTCTCATGGGATTTTCACTAGACGAACTCTTGAAAATATTTTCAAAAGATTCAGCAATGGGGAAAATTAGGGGTACTTACCTCTCCATCTGCCATTTAGCCTATATTTTTGCGCAATTGGCTTCTGGCACCATTTTAGGACAATTTTCTTTTAGAGCGATTTATTTTATCGGCTTTATTGTCATGATGCTGTTTTTCTTTATTTCGGCTTTCAGTCTAAAAGGCATGCCGGACCCCGAATATGACAAAATGAGTATCATAAAATATGTAGGAAAATTTTTCAAAAATAAAAATCTGTTGCGCGCGTATAGTTTGAATCTATTATTACAACTCTTCTATTCTTGGATGGTTATCTACACCCCAATATATTTGTCCGCTCATATGGGTTTTTCCTGGAGAGAAATCAGTATTATGTTTGCCATAATGCTCGTACCTTTTATCATCATCCCAATTCGCCTCGGAAAATATGCTGACAAAATCGGGGAACAAAAAATATTAATGGCGGGTTTTGCAATAGCCTCACTCGCAACTTTAATGCTCTTTTTTATTCGTGAACCTATAATGTGGATATGGGTAGCGTTATTGTTCACCACCCGAATCGGCGCCGCAAGTATAGAAGTTATGAGCGACTCTTATTTCTTTAAACATATAAAACCCGAAAATGAAGAATTCGTGGGAGTTTACCGTACCGCACCGCCTCTTGCTTACATCATCGGTCCGCTTGTCGCATTTTTAATTTTTATTTTCATTCCGTCTTTTAATTTCATCTACCCGATTCTTGCGGCTCTGATGCTTTGCGGACTTTACCTTTCTTCCACAATAAGGAAGAGTGATATTTAATTTTTAAATTTTAAATTTTACAAAATCTAACTTTTTTTTCTTAGCAAGTAATTTTTGTAAATTTTTTCTTTAAAAGGCCGCAGACGGACGATAGAAACATTTAAACCTTTATTTTTTAAGTCTTTTTTAAGATTTTTAACGTAAGCTTTTTGATCATAACCAAGCGCAATAATATCCGGACGCTCTTTTATAATGTGCGGAATATGATTTTTAATGCCTGACAAGACCACTTTATCTACAAGAAAACAATTTTTAACCAAAACTATTCTTTTTTTCTCATTCAAATGCGAAAAATGATTTTTTATCTTAAAAACATTTTTATCCCGCGCTATGGAGACGACAAGAAATGGCCTCTTGGCCAATTTTCGCGCCTGTTTAAAAAAATCCAGATGTCCTTTATGCAATCCGTCAAAGGTTCCAAAAGTCATTATCCTAGTTTGCGGATTTTTCTGTGACATGAGGGTATTATATCAAAATTTTAAAGGATTTTTTAGCATCAGTATTGACGAGCTCCAAATGCTTTCCTGTTGTGATAATTTTAAAGATATTAACTTGCTAAATCTCTCGTGTAAAGATTATAATAGTACTCTATGACGATTACAATTACAAAAAGAGACGGAACGAAAGTACCCTTTAATGCCGACAGAATCAACAAATCCATAGAAAGAGCTTGTTATGGGATAACTGACCCCATAAGTAAGGTCATACAGATAGCCACAGAGACACAACTCACTTTATATGACGGCATCACTACCGAAGAAATGGATGCCGCGACCATTAATGCCGCTCTCCAAAATGCCCAATACGGCGCGGAGTTTGACAAGATAGCCACTCGCCTGCTCCTGAAGGTAATCTATAAAAAAGTTATCGGGGATTATGATAATGACGAGTCTAAAAGCACCTCTCCGGAGGAATTTGCAAAACTTCACAGCGCTCATTTTAAAAAATACATTCTAAATGCGATTGAAAGGAATTTACTTAATAGTAAAATGGCGACATCTTTTGATCTTGATGCATTGGCACTGCATTTAAAAATAGAAAATGACGAATTTTATAAATATTCCGGACTCTCTACGATGCAAAATCGTTATTTAATGAAAAACGAATTACAAGCTCCCTTGGAAACTCCGCAATATTTTTGGATGCGGGTCGCGATGGGAATGTCTCTCAATGAAAAAAATCCAACAGAGTGGGCCAAGAAATTTTATGACAAAATGTCCAAGCTGGAATATCTTTCCGCTGGAAGCTCCAACATCGGCGCCGGTACTCCGCATCCGAAACTTTCAAATTGTTTCCTGATGGAAATCCATGACGACATGGAACATATCGGAAAAACTGTTTCAGATGTATTACTTTTATCCAAAGCAACCGGTGGTATCGGACTTGCTGTTACCAAACTCCGCGCGGAAGGTTCAGTCTTAAAATCAAATAATACCGTTTCTTCCGGTCCCGTGCCTTTTATGCACATTATTGATTCCGCAGTGCGAGCAGTTCAGCGAGGCGGAAAGAAAAAAGGCGCACTTTGTTTCTATATGGAAAACTGGCATTTGAATTTCCAAGATTTTCTGGATTTGAAGCAGAACAATGGAGATGATTACCGCCGGACCCGTACTGCCAACACGGCTGTATTTATATCGGACGAATTCATGAAAAGAGTGTTAGAAGGAGCGGATTGGTATTTATTTGATCCAAATGAAGTAAAAGACCTAAATGAACTTGTTGGAAAAGAGTTTTCTGTTAGATATAAAGAATACGAGGAAATGGCAAAAGCTGGTAAACTCAAGATGTATAATGTAATTCCCGCCCGACAGCAATATAAAAATATCCTAATATCCCTTGAAACCACCTCGCACCCTTGGCTTACTTGGAAAGATTCAATAAATATCCGTGCGTTAAATAACAATACCGGCACTATCCACTGCTCCAATCTCTGCACCGAAGTGACTCTACCTACGGATAGGGACAACGTAGCGGTCTGCAATCTAGTTTCAATCAATATGGCGCGACACATCATGGGTGGCCAAGTTGACTGGCACCGACTGGAAGAGTCTGTCCGCTTGGCTACCCGTCAGCTGGACAACTTGGTAGATATAAATGAACTCCCTATACCGGAAGCCATCAGAGCTGATAATGAAAATAGAGCGGTAGGTTTAGGATTAATGGGTTTTGCCGATTCAATTGAACAACTCGGGTATTCCTATGAAGATAATGAGGCTTATGATTTTGCTGACCAAGTTTTTGAATTTATCTCTTATATGTCCATTGATGAATCCGCCAACTTAGCGGCAGAGAGAGGAAGTTATAAAAATTTTAAGGGTTCGGGCTGGTCTAAAGGAGAAGTTCCAATAGACACTTTGAAAAAACTTGAAAAAGACCGCGAGCGCGAGCTCACGGTGAAAAAAGAATCTGCTAAATTACTTCCGTCGCTTGATTGGGAAACTTTGCGAGGAAAAGTAAAAAAAGGAATGAGGAACGCTACACTCTTAGCTATCGCTCCAAATGCCAATATCGGACTCGTAGCGGGAACAAGTCCCGGCATTGACCCCAGATTTACCCAAATGTTTTCCAGAAATAAAATATCCGGCAAATACCTGGAAGTAAACCCAAATATGATGGAAGCGCTCCAAAAAGAAAATCTCTGGGGAAAGACTCGTGAAGCCATACTGGAAAACCATGGTGATATTGAAATGATTGCGGAAATTCCTGACCACATCAAAAGAATCTATAAAACTTCATTTTCTGTTTCTCCTTACGCATATATAGAAGTGGCTGCTCGTGCCCAGAAATGGGTGGATATGGGAATCTCCCGCAATATGTATCTGGAAATTCGTGATATCAACGAAATTATGAATATCTATACCACCGCTTGGGACAAGGGCCTAAAAACTACTTATTATCTCCATATGAAGCCCCGTCATAGCGCCGAGCAATCTACGACCACTGTCAATAAAGCCGAAGCTCTCGGCAAAAGAGGCTTCGCCGTATTAAGAGATAAAGAAGTACAAAAAGTAGAAAATAATACGGAAATAGTAAAAAAGGAAGAACCGACACCAATTCCAATGGCTCCGAATATGGTCATGAAAGAAAAAGTGCCGGTAACACAAACTTCGCAAGTAGAGATAGCAGAAGACCCACAAGAAAAATTCTTGTGCGAGAGCTGCCAATAAAGTCGGGAAAAGGTCTTGCCTTAAGGGAGCCCAAGGCAAGACCTTGAGGAGACTTAAATTATTATTTAATTAAAACGATATGATTTTAGGAAAAGCATCACCAACTGATATGAATTTGCATCCGATGCACTATAAATGGGCCTATGACCTTTACAATCAGGCAGTCAGAAACAGCTGGTTCCCGCACGAAATACCGCTGGGTGAAGACTTGGCGGACTGGAAAGTAATGACCGAAGATGAACGCCATGCGGTTGAATTTTTAATGGCATTTTTCAACCCAGCCGAGCTTATCGTAAATAGATCGCTCGCTTTGGGTGTCTACCCATATTTAAAATCCCCTGAATGCCATCTGTACCTCGCTAAACAGATGTTTGAAGAAGCTAATCATTGCGTATCTTTTGAGTACGTACTTGAGACATTTCCGCTTGATCGCACCCAAGTTTATGGTCAGCACCTTGAAATGCAATCAATGGTCAACAAGGAAAATTTCATAAATAAATACCTCATCCGAATGACAGAAGACACATTGGATATTGAAAGTCCGGAAGGCAAAAAGGATTTCTTGCGCAATTTAGTCGCGACCAATATCGTAATGGAAGGCACGTGGTTTTATTCCGGTTTTATGGTAGCTTTATCCTTCCGTCAGAGAAATCAACTACGCAACTTGGGCTCAATGATTACCTGGGTGCTCCGCGATGAATCCCTGCACTTAAAATTCGGCATTCAGCTGATTCACACCGTTCTTGAAGAAAACCCGGAAATCCTGACAGCGGAATTTGCGCAGGAGATTCGGAATATCATAATTGACGGGGTAAATCTGGAAATTAATTACAATAAAGATATGTTCCCGAAAGGCATCCTCGGACTCAATGCCGACTATGTAAACCAATATGTGCAATATGTGGCAGACCGCAGACTAGAAGAACTCGGACTCGAAGCGCATTTCAATGTCACCAACCCTGCTAAGTGGATGTCTACGGCTACCGACGTCTTTGAACTTGTAAACTTCTTTGAACAGCAAAATACTTCCTATGAAGTGGATGCTCACGGACACAAAAACGAAGAGAAAAAATAATAGAAATCAAAATCAGTTTTTAAAATGCAATCTATCTGGCGAAGCTTCGCCAGCGAACTGCTCGTCAATCAAGAAAATAATAGTCGGAATACCTCCTTTATTTTCTAATTTTCTGCGCAAGGCATTTAAAAAACTATTTTGATTTCTACCAGACTAAAGACATCGCCCAAGGCAGAGGAATAGATAAAAGCATAAGGATAGCTCCAAGTAAACCGAGATTTTTATAGAAATTCACACTCTCCCCCATGCGAGCCATCGGGTCGGCAATTTCCCAATACCTGTGCATCTTGACAAGAGTACCAAGTAAAAAGAGCGTTAACAGAAGCACAGAAAGCTGTACATAAACACCCAGAAGCACTCCTGCGCCACCTAGAAGCATCATAAGACCGGTTGCTAGCACCATTTCTTTCGGCATTGGTACACCTTTAGACTGCGCATATCCTGTAAGCATACCAAGGTTCTTAAAGTGGTTATAGCCACTTCTTAGAAAATAACCCCCTAGTAATACTCTCCCTAAAATAAATAAATATTCCATAATTTTTTATTAAGTTAAATTAGTAATACTCATATTACATTATACACTAAAACATTCATTCTTAAAACTATCTATATCTACTTAAAATTAACTCCCGCCAGCCTTTTACTAAGTTATAATCATTTTGATGATCTTTTTTTAATTCTTTGGGACGCAAATCAAATTCTCTAACTATGTTTGCCCAATACTCTCTTGCTTGTCTGTATTTAATTTGTTCAGAAGTCAAATTTTGGATTTGAGGAACAATATTTTCAACACTCACAAAATGGACTCGGTCTTCTGCATTTAATCGACGAGTCATTTCAGTTAAAAGTTGTATTCTCTCTGGTATAGTAAGTGTATTGCTGTTCTCCCAATCATGCTGATGACCTAATTCATGAGACAAACTACTTCTTAAGGCAGACAACAATTCAGCATCGCTACCATTAAAGCCTTTAAAGAAACTAACTCGCTCCCGTTCACTATTGGCAAAAACCCCATCTAACCCACCTCCTTGAGCATTTGCTGCAACTTGAAAACCGCTTTCTCGTTCTTCGCGATTAAAATATTCAAAATTCCTAACGTTTCCACGCAACCAGTGAGAATTAAAAAATTTGAATGATTGTTCCACTATTTCATTGTTCAATCCGGGAAGCTGATTAAATCCTTGGAATTGAGCATGTTCTCTATTTTCTTGATATGCCCGCCTAGCTGTTTGTTTGAGATTGTCTTTATCCCAATACAAAGTCATCTCTTTCAGTGAATTTTTAAAAACTGGCAACGAAATTCTATTCTCTAATAAAACTTGGTCTGTAATGCCTGAAGTCGCAGAGATTAGTTGATTGAATCTATCCATATCTACTACAGCTCGAGTAAGAATAGGCATTGAGTTTCGGCCGTATATGCTTTCTAAAAATGCTATATTTTCTTTAAAAGTGGGGAGTAAACTCTCAACCAGTTTTCTATGTTTCAGCCAATATGTCAAAAGTTGTTTATTTGTAGGATCTTTTTCGAAAAGTCCAATTACCTGAGCCGCTTCGGCTATTGTTGCTAAGCCACCACTAACAGCAACTGCAGAAAAAGCTAATGTGCTCTTTCCAGCATAACCCAATAAATTTCTTCTAGATCTTTGAAATTCATTTAACTCGTCAGGACTTTGCTTTTTACCCAATTCGGGTGGCGTCATGTCAGGCTCTAAACTTGGACCATTAAATTTTCCTATGGGCATATCGGAAGTATAACTGTAAGATTCTAGATAGTCAAAAATTATCCTTTATTTTTTATATTCCACAATCTTCCCTACTCTAATCTCCACTTTGTCGGCTTTACGGAGATTCTTTATTGCAGTTTTTTGCAAAATACTAAAATGTTTAATTTTATCCAATTTTTTATCTATATACCATAAATCTTTATCGGAAATTTCCCAGCCATTTTTAAAAGTACTTAAATTAAGTAATGCAGAATATTGCCTTAAAGTTTTCTGGCCGTTATTTAAAAAATACTCATGAAAATAAGACATAACCAACTCGCGGATATTTTTATAAATAGGCTCACGATACCGCAATACCGCATGATTGGTCTTGGAAAGCGCCCCCCAGAGCCCCCGCACTTTAAATGGAGCTATCACATGGTCATAATCATGTTTTGTCGCCTTTAAGTGGATTACGTACGGTGGAAAGCCTTGTAGGGATAAGATATATGCGCCCAATAATGCCCCCTCAAAACAATGCGCATTTCGTGCTCTTAACGTTAAAAGTGGAGATTTTAATGTCTGTACGTTTTTCTTGCCATCCTTCTCAAAATTAAATTTCAACCCATTGATAAAATCCTGCACCTTAGCCGGAGTATCCAGCTTTTGCATTAGAGATTTTTCTTTTGGGGAAAAGGAATTAATTTTTTTGATTAGCAATTTTTTTTAATTTTTCAACGATTGTTGAATGATAAATTGTTTCATATTTTAAAGTTATACCGTCAAGCAAGCCTTTCCATGGAGCTTCGAATGTTACCGGAACGGCTATCTTTACAACCTTGTGGTCTGATACCATATCTGGAGAACTGGGTACGGACGGTTGTTGAAAAATATTTTTAAATTGGTTTATATTATGATCAAAATTAAAATCCGAAACCTTCGTGATTATTGAATCTAAATATTCCCCAATTGAGTACAAGTTACTTATTTTATCCAACTCATCAGCATCCAAATCTCCAACGAAATGATGGATATTTCTTGCCCAGCTATTTGTAGCAATAATTTTTTTAGTAAATTGATACTGTCTAATTTCTTTATAATCAGATATTATATCTTCCGCACGTCTAATTTCTTGAAGAATAATTTTGGCTGCATTTCTCTTATTGTCTCGTTTCTGCTTCCAGTAAATAAAATAAGCTAAGGCTCCTACTACAAGAGTAATTAAACCTATATTGTTATTCAGGAAATCCAATATTGTATTCATTTAATTTATTTATTATCACTTCCTGGCTTCTTTAAATCCGCCATTTGAAGTGGGCTGTTAATTTTTGGTGGAGTCATGTCGATTTCACCGAATGCTTTTTCATAGGTTTGAACTTGTCCATTAATCCAAATTGCAATACTTTTCATAACTTGAGGGGTCGTTGCAAAAGAATCAAGATTATTTCCTGAAGTAAGAGCAAACGAGAAAACGTCTCTACCGTGAGCACCAATAGCACCATCAATGAACTTTTTAGGAAGTTGGTTCATGTCAACTTTAGTTGGGTCAATCATATAATTTAATTTTTTAGTTTATTTTGTAATAATATCAGTTGTTAATTATCGAATTTACGCACTTACTGTTTGCTGTAAAAACGACCAACCGTCCTTATTATTAACAATGTCAAGAAAATTCAATATTGATTCTAAGTAGCCGCAAGGAGCAAAAGCAGATTTTGTTATACAATCACCTATTAAATCAACATAAAAGACATTACCTGAGGTTTTTCCTAGCCTGTTCAAAGTTAGAGTAGCGCTACAAAGTCCATTAGAAAGGGCTCCTGTCGCTATAATGCCCGTGGTGGACGCGGTAACACTAAATACGCTAGAACCTAGTGTCTGTTCGCAAGATTTTGAATTACCGTATTCGTCTGTAATTTCTTTTACCATCTAGATATTATATATCCCTATTCCTGAAAGTCAAATTTTATAGATTGAATCTATATTATTATTTCGAGAGACATGCCGTAAGCACCGAGGTCTGAGTCCATCCGCACTCCCCATTTCCCTGCCTTTCGCACTTGGCAGTTTGATAACAGGCATATTCTTCTCTATACTCACAAGTAGAAACAATATCTTTTTGGTCAGAACAAATTTGTGAACTGCATCCGCCAATAAAACAAGAGCCCAGAGATATTGTTGGATTTTTATAAACAACGACAATAGTTATACTAGTTGTTGTAACATCTTTTAAAGAAAAAGTATAACCTTCTAAGCTCACACTTTTACTAGTTGAAGTTCCGAGATGAATTTCTTTAGAAACAGTA
>Ga0209542_10010649_pt1 | contig 16533 bp, 17 predicted proteins | sample RifCSPhighO2_01_FD_184028 | JGI IMG/M metagenome (GOLD analysis project Ga0209542, IMG submission 184028) | Soil microbial communities from Rifle, Colorado - Rifle CSP2_plank highO2_0.1 (SPAdes) (version 2) | ecosystem: Environmental > Terrestrial > Deep subsurface > Rock core/Sediment ...
GTTTTTCCTAGTCGCTTCTATCGCTTCCAAGGCCGGAAGTTTTTCATAGCCGGCGCCGGAATAATCAAGCGTTGTTATCTTTGCCGCTGCGTCATTTCCTTTTATGAAACCGAGCAGGGACCCGGGGTTGGTAAACACCTGCAAGAAATCTTTGTTGGTGGCCCTCCACCAGGGATCTTTTTCGTTCTGGCCGCCGTGGGTCCTTGTTACCGAAAGATTCACGAATGCGCCGCCTTCGGAATCAACATCTACCCGAGCTTCAATCTTTTCTTTTACGAACGCATCGCTTTTCCCGCCGGCGATATTGGCGTTTACAACTGCAAAGTACGCTCCCCAAAAACTCGAGGGAAGCTCGTAAACGTTCCCATCCAAATCCGCATCGCGAAGAAACAAGGCAATCTCCTTATTTTGCGAGAAAAACATAATGTCTTTTTTTTGCATATGCTTCCTAAGCGCCTCAAAAAGCTCCACCTTTCCTTCGTCTGGTAAGTTAGAGATTCTGTCCAAAAGAATCGGCGCAAGCACACCTAAAATTTTCTTCGGGTTTTGCCCCGGCTTTTTATCGCGTCCGGCCTCGACCTCGCGCTGAAGCTCGCCGAGAAAATTATTCTCGTTAATTTCGAGTCCATAATCCGCAAGTTCAACCGGTCCGACAAGTCGGATAATGCTTTCCAAGACATTGATGTTTATGGCGATCGCGCCATAAAATTTCACCCCCCCTTCCTCATAAATTTTGGACTTCTCGAGAAAACCGATCACCGTTTCCGCCGAGGTTGGAAAATCAAAAAACCAATTCGCGTCGCGGGCGCCCCAGTCTTTGGTGACCGACTGGAGCGGCTCGGGTGGAATAATTTTTGCGGTGAAGTTCGTGGGGTGATCCGGCCAGTAGATATCGCCCACTTCCAGGTTAGACATCTGACCGCCGCGCACCGAGAGCACTCCATAGCTTCCTAAAAATCCCCCGCCGGGCCTCATCTCCGAAGGATTATTAAACAAGAGCGCTATATTCCTATCTTCGTCCGGAGCAAAAGCATTCTCAAAAGCTCCGAGGAAATTATCGAGCGAGCGAAGTTCGGTAAGATGCACAACGTATCTTTCCCCTATCGCCTCATTGAATTTCACAAAATCATCGGAGATACCCTCTAAATTTGCGGCCGCATTCCGAACCGATTGTGTTTCAACCATAATAGCGTGAAGCAGGACTCGGAGCGTTCGAAAACCATCGAGAAAAGCCTTTCCGTCGCTTTGGAAATAATGAAAACCGTTGGTTTTAATATCATCTAAGGTTTGGGCAAATTTCAGAAGATTGATATTCAGACTGGCCACGCCTCGAAGCGTTGCCCCCGCGTCTTTCAAAATAGGAAGCGCGTCCGTAAAAAATCGCAATGAGAACTCGCCGCTCTCGGCGCCGAAAATTCTGGCCCAGGAAGAAAGCTCTTTATCGTTAGCCGTGAGACCCTTTTCCGCCTCACCAAAATCAAAACCGCGGAAGGCCTCAAGCGAAACAGCAAAATTCTCTAAAATTCTGGCGCCTTTTTCCGTAAAAATCGCTTTTACTTTCTCCAGATTGAAAAACCCGATAAAAACCAGAGAAATTAATCCGATACCGATAAATATCGCGGCAAATTTGATTGCCGAGGAATACCACGTCCTCCTTTTTCGTAAAGGAGCAAGCGGTATATGGCTCAAATTTAGTCGCACGCGATGATTCCCCTTGGAATAAGCGAACCCCGGCTTCCTCACGTCTATCATGTACAACCCTACATTTTTGGCAGGAACTTTATTTGGCATGAAATTAAGAAAACTTTAAACCGGATTGATAAATAATTTTTAGGAATTCATTTTTGAACCTCTCTTTTGAAAATCGAGCGGCAGAACGAGAAATCGCATCTCTATTGAATTTCATTCGATCAAAATCTTTTACTGCGCGAATGATTGATTCTGGGGACTGTTCTTCAAACAACAACCCGGTCTTCCCCGGCGTTACTATTTCGCCCCCTTTGGCGTAAGCCAAAACCGGCAAGCCGCAAGATTGCGCCTCTGCCGCCACGAGTCCGAAATCTTCTATCTGCGGAAATATAAGCGCTCGCGCTTCGTTGTACAGACGGCGAAGTCGTTCGTCGGAAACATTTCGGACAAATTCGATATTAGGGCTCTTAGCAAGAGATTGAAGTTTTTGAAATTCCGGACCGCTACCGACAATTTTGAGTGATAAGCCCAATTGATTAAAGGCGCGAATACCAAGATCGAATCCCTTGTAGTAAAGAAGTCGCCCTGCCATAAGAAAAAAATCCGCGGGCTTCACGGTTTTCTCGTGATAGAAGACGGACGTGTCAACGGGCGGGTAAACGACTTGTGCCTCCCTACAATAATAACTCGAAATCTTGTCGGCTATATATTTCGAATTAGCCAGAAAAACATTGACCGATCGGGACGACTCGGCATCCCAACCTCTAAGAAGCCCCGCTATGGGCCTCACTATCACTTCCTTTATGGGCCACGGAGCAAAAGCGAGGTTTTTAAGGTAATCAATCTCCCAGGCGTATCTTAGGGGGCTATGGCAGTAGCTTATGTGGTACGGCAGACGATGACTAATCCCGGGACGATGACGCAGACCAAAGCCTTTGGCATAACCGGCCGTGCTCGAGATTATAAGATCATAGTCGTTGTTAACCGCCATGGCCCCCGCGGCAAGCGGCATGAGCGGTATAAAAGCCCTGTGATGATTTCTTATGAAGGGCTTGTCGAGTATACTCGTTTTTTTTAAATTTTTACGGAAAAGACCGAAGGTTTTCTTGTTGTCATAAAGAAGAGTATAGAGATCGGCACTGGGAAAAAGTTCAAGAAGCGCGAGCAGTACCCGCTCCGCCCCTCCGAACTGATTAAGATAGTCATGTAAAATCGCAACACGCACTCCCTAATTTTACCTCTTTCTATCCTAATCGAGAATAAGACCACGAACTCACCACTGACTACTCACTTCACTGCCCTTCGAAGGGGCTCGGGACTTCGCATGATATTTGTAGCGTACTAACCTATGACAACGATCGTTATCATAAGTCATATGACTTTTTGTTTAAGCAAAGCAGGGTTCCTAGTCGGATTGCCCCATCTTTAGACGTTCCACGAGCTGATTGAGGATCTGGGTTAGTTGGGATTGGAGATCGTTCAACTTCTCCTGAATGAGCCTGATCTGTTCTCCGTTATTGGTCGTAAGTCGTAAGTTGTCAGTTATAGGTTGTAAGTTAAGCAGTTCATTGATCTTTGCCCTGGTCTTCGGACCCACGTAGCCATGGGCAGGATCGTTAGGATCGCATAATATGGCGTACTTGCACTGGAACCTCTGGACTGCGGATCTTGTGAGAGGCCCGAACCGGCCGGTAATGAGGCCCTCGGGGTAGATATCCTTGTATCTGGAGAGGAAGGATTGGAGGTTTTTAACGTTGTCGCTTGTCTGGCCGAAGTAGAGGGGGCTGGTAAAGTTAAAAGTTGAAAGTTGGGGGTTCGAGGGAAGGAGACGGGACGGACGGCGCGGAAGGAGTTGATGTCGCGGCCAGAGGGAGAACGAGGACAGATTCGGGAAGTTTGAGAAGAATGGAGTCAGAGACCGTGGGAGAGGGATAGGCGTAGGAGCTGTTCCAGAAGCGGGCGTAGATTGTTTTTACGACATCGGATGTCGTAAGATTGGGGATATTGACAGTATTTATTATACCAGATCATTGAAGGGGGGGGATAGGAAAGTTATGCACACCCTTACGCCTTATCCCATTCTTCAGTCGAAATATCGGCTTGGCGCAAGATTTCAGAGACAAGGTGTTTTGAAATATCTTCTCGATGAGGGTTCGGAATATGCAGTTTTAATTTATTTCACCATAAATAAATGACGGCCGCCGGAATAGGGGCCGTCAAAGCCTAATCTCCGAAATTTTTGAACCAGTCTTCGCCAAGAGATATTTTTAAGCATGCCTCACTAATTGCCTTCGATCAATCTTTATTTCAAGGCCCGGTATTTTCTCTTGAGAACTGACCTTCAAAAGCAGCCAATCCTCCAAAACCCCCCGAAGTTCCTCTCGACAGTCTTCTAAATTATTCGCGCTTGCCCAGACACCTCTAAACCCGGGTATTTCACCGAAGTAAGTACCATCCTTGAGGAGTTTATATACGGCGGTTTTCAATTTTTTAACAACGTATTCGCTGAGCATATCAATTTAATGATAACAAAGTTTTTCGACTTGGCAACCCAACCGTCACAATTCAATTAGGGTCTTTCGCAATCTCGTCAATTTGAAGACTTTCAAACCCTTTCAACCGTTCCAGCTCCCCCTGGTTCAAAGCAAGTTTTCTCTGGATAAATTCTTTGTTCAGCATAAACGGGGGTTTTATACCGCGCAGTGTTCGGTGAGCAAGGCAATGCTTCTCCGCAAAAGCTTGTATTCGAGTTCTCGCAAATCGTAACTATCCATATAGTCGCGATGGCGACGAGGATCGTGACGACCGCCGCCGGAGGGGTTACCAAGGTAGAAGTAATCGCCACCTCCCAGAAGGGCTCGGACAAAGGTTCTTTTATCTTTCCCCTCTCCTATTCGAACCCCGCCGACCTCTGGTATGGGGACATAAAGATGGAGGACCCCGGAGCGTATGACTTGAAGATCAGGTCCGATGACGGGACGGGAGCGACGTCGCTCCGCCCCGCGAACCCCTTCTCCGTCGCCGCCCCCGGTATCATCGCCGATGCGAAGACGGGGAGACCGGTAGAAGGAGCGCGGGTCTCCATCTATCAGTTCTTCGCGGAAGAGAACCGTTTCGTCCTCTGGCCGGGGGAGATCTATACCCAAGCCAATCCCCAGGTGACGGATAATGACGGGGTTTACCGGTTTATCCTCCCGCCGGGCCGGTACTACCTCAAGGCAGGGCGGTATGGATACCAGACTCTTTATACGGATATCACCGAGTTCAAGAGCCACGGTATACTGGCCTTGTCTTTGCCGATACGGGAGAGGCCCCATATCAAGATCGGGAAGCGCAAGCTCTACTTTCCCATGTTCCCCGACTTCTTCGGCTCGAAGAGGGCAAAAGCGATTCCTGTCGAGAGCGCCTCACAATCATATGAACTCGCCTCCCTGATCAACAAACCGGCGCCGGTGTTTGACTTGCCGGACGTGAAAGGAGAATCGGTAGATCTCCGCTACCTTCGCGGCAAACGCACCGTCCTTACCGTCTGGTCAACCTGGTCGCCTCTCGCCCAGGCCCAGGTACCGGTTATAGACGAGGTACAGCGCATCCTCAGCAACAAAGATAAACTTATTGAAGAAATCAGAAATTTGCTTGGCAATGAATCAAAAACTCTTGAAGAAATCCGAAATATCGGCGCAGAGGTAGTGGACACAAAATTTATTCTGATTTCTCTGCAAGAAAGTCGAGGAGTTGTCGACGCATATATCCGACGAGGTAGCTATGCGCTCACGGCCCTAGTAGATGCCGAGGGAGGATTCGCCGACCAGTATCCCGTCCTTACCTTGCCTCAACATTTCTTTATTGATAGAAATGGCATAATCAGGGACATATTCGTGGGATTTCTTGATAAGGAGATGTTTCTCGAAAAGGTGCGGCAATTGTAAATAGCGCTGTTTGGAAAGTAGCTCCCCAGCTATGCATTCTCTGTCGCTCTCTCCTATTGCTATCGGAGCGCTGTCTCTCGGCCCGGTCGGCCCGCGAGACACCCCAGAAAACATCATAGCTGGGGGGTCTGCTTAAATGTTTCCGAACGGCGCTACTGTAAGTGATCGCTATCTGTAAAAAATTCTGTTTTGGACCCGGAAATCTACGTACTCGAGTTTTTCCAGATCAATTTTTTTATCAAGATTCCGCAGTAACCCTCCTAGATTTTGAGGCACGAATTTTAAACTAAAAATAAGTTTCGGTCCCTCACTGAGTTCTACTTCCCATTCTTCGAGAGAGTAGTTCTTGACTGTTATAAGATTTGCGCTCCCCCTCCCGTTCTTTATTATTGAAATCGTATCGAAAACGTTTCTTACCCAATTTTCTTGAGGAAGTATATTACCTCCCAAAAAACCGGAAAACGGATTTTCGTTGCGGATTTTAAGAAACAACGAACCCTCTGCTCTTGGAGTTCGGCCAAAAATGACGCCGCTGTGATCGAAAGCAAAACACCCGGTATTTTCATCGCCGCACCAAATTCCAAAAAGGGACCTCTCGCGGAGCTCTATTTTTAAAGCGCGCCCAGCCCAATCCGGCTTAACGAGAACCGACTCAAAAATAGAAACCGTCCGAGAAGTTACATTGCGATTTTTTGCAAACTGCCAGAAAAGCATGTGATCCGGCGCGAAGAGGGCCCGCCACGGATAGGAAGGAATGGCATTTGGGACAATTATTTCAATTACCTCTTCCGGCTCGAAGAGCTTCGAACCGGATACTTTGATGTTTTTTACCTTAAAAAAACTTCCGTAAATTAAGAAATAGAAAATTCCAATCGACGCCAAGATAATAAGAGACAATATTGCGCACCAAAAAACAAACCCGTGGCTTATTTTGGTTTTTTTATTCTTTGTTCCGGAAACGGCGGAGATATCGTAGTAACGCTTTCCCATGGTGGGTGGCTTCGGGTCGGTTCAGGACACACCAATCTCTTTTTTCCCTACGTAATCTTGGAGCGCTTTGGGAATCTTGACGGTTCCCTTTTTGGTTTGGTAATTTTCGATAATCGCCGCGATCGTTCGGCCAATCGCAAAAGCGGTGGCGTTTAGCATATGAACATACTCTTTTTTGCCATCCTTCGTCTTATATTTCGCGCCAATACCGCGCGACTGAAAATCCGTGGTGTTTGACGAAGAGTGCGTCTCTCGATAATCCCCCTCTTTCTTATTCTTCGGACCGGATTCGCCAGGGAACCATGTTTCGATATCGTACTGGCGCGCATCCGTCCAGCCCATATCGCCGGTGCATATTTGAACCACGCGGTACGGCAACTCCAATTTTTGCATCAACAATTCCTGCATTTTCAGAAGTAGTTGCAGTTCCTCCTCCGATTTGTCCGGATGGGAAAAGGAAAACATTTCTACCTTATCGAACTGATGGACGCGAAGAATTCCCTTCGTGTCCTTGCCGTAAGAACCGGCTTCCCGCCTGAAACAGGTGGAAAAACCAACGTATCGCTTCGGCAGATCTTTCTCGTCGAGCGTTTCATCTATGTGGAAAGGCCCGATCGTGTGCTCGGCGCTTCCCGCGAGATAAAGTTTGTCCTTGGGCAAAAAATAACGTTCTTCTTTCTGCAAGACGACCCATTCCCGTAAAAACTTCCGGGCGAATCATCACGGGCGGGACAATCGGGATAAAACTCTCCCGGGCGAGTTCTTTCAAAGCAAGATCCACAAGCGCAAACTCGAGAAGCGCCGCCTCTTTCAATAAATATCCGAATCGGCTCCCGGCCACCTCGGCGGCTTTTTTTACGTTTACGATTCCGAGTTTTTCTCCCAACGTAAGATAATCAAGCGGATTGAAATCGAAATCCGGTTTCTTCCCCGCCTCGCGGATCACGATATTCCCCGCCTCATCGGGACCGACCGGAACGTCATCAAAGGGGAGATTGGGAAGTTTCTCCAAAAGTTCCGTACGTTTTGCCGTAAGCTCACCGCATTCTGATCCAAGGTTGGCAATGCGGTTTTTAACGAGCGCGGCCTTGCTAAGCAAGCTTTCGGTTTTCTCGGAAGCGAGTTCGCGGCTCACCGTGTTCTGCTCGGACCTCAAATGTTCAAGGCCCTGGGTTTTTTCGCGCCACTCCGCATCGACGCGCAAAAATTTATCAACCAGTTTTAAATCGACGTTCTTTTTCTGAACGCCTTCTTTCACTTTATCCGGATTGTTGCGAATGAAATTTATGTCTAACATATATTACTGCAACTTAATTACCACTTTATTACGCAACGGAGTTGCCAGTTACCACTTAATTCCACGCGGAGTTATAAACGGATGGTAATTAAATAGTAACTACGTAGTAATAAAATTGTAATGTATCGATTATTTCGGCCTCATAAGAGGAAATATTACCGTCTCCCGCACTGGTCTATCCATAAGCACGGCAAAGAGACGCTCCGACATTCCGAAACCTGCTGCGGGCGGCATCCCATATTCGAGCGCTCTTAAAAAATCTTCATCAAGACGCTGCGCCTCCTTATCGCCCGCTTCTCGAAGCTTCATCTGTTCCTCAAAACGAGCGCGCTGATCGACGGGATCATTTAATTCGGTAAAGCCCTTGCCCAGTTCCGTTCCGAGAGCCACAATTTGAAATCTTTCCACTCTGTCTGGATCAGAAAACAAGCGTTTTGCGAGGGGTTCGACGTCAACGGGAGGATTGACCAAGAAACAGGGACTTACCAGTTTCGGCCTAACAGTTTTTTTAAAAATGAGGTCGATCAGCCGGCCCCGACCGGCGCTTTTCTCCGGAGTCAGACCCAGAGCAAAAGCCTTTTTCCGCAGATCCTCGCGGGAAACTCTAGCCAAATCAAGACCGCTCTCATGTTTAAATACCGAGAAATAATCAACTTTCGGCCATACGCCATTCCACTTGATTTTCCGGCCGCCAATTTTAGTGACATAACCGCCAAAAAGTTTTTTCACGACCAAAAAGTACATTTTACGCACAAACGCCATCATATCGTTGTAGTCCGCATAAGCCCAATAGCATTCCATCTGCGTATAATCCTGAAGATGCTCTCGATCAATCCCTTCGTTTCTGAAAATCCTGCCGATCTCGAAAACTTTTTCATAGCCGCCGACCAGAAGTTTTTTCAACGGAAGCTCGAGAGAAATTCTAAGGTAAAAATCAGTATCGAGCGCCTTGTGATGAGTTTGAAACGGTTCCGCTTCGGCGCCTCCGGGCACGAACTCCAAGACCGGCGTTTCTACCTCGAGAAAACCCGCATCTTTCATGTAACCTCGAATCGTTTCCCAAAAAATATTTTTTTGCCGGAAAATTTCGCGCACTTCTCCGTGCGTCAGAAGATCCAGGTAGCGCTCGCGCAACTTCGTTTCGACGTCCTCCAAGCCATACCAGGCGTCTGGAAACGGCCGCAAGCTCTTTGCAATTATCCGCGCCGCGGAAGCCAGAATACTCTTCTCCCCCCGTTTGGTTTTAAAAACTTTTCCACTGACCTCAATAAAATCTCCAATATCAAGCGCGCGCTTTAAAATATCAAAATCCTTGGTAACCCCTTTTTGACACACAACTTGGATGGAACCCGTTTCGTCAAGGATGTTCCCGAAAACAATTTTTCCCTGATCTCGAAGGGAAACGGTCCTTCCCGCTACCGTTACCGGCTTTTTTGATTTAAGAAGCGCCTGAAAATTATTAATCGCTTCAGCGGCCCGTATCGTGCGCTTTACTTTCGCCGGATAGGGATCGGCGTATTTTCTATATTCCTCAAGTTTTTTCCGTCTGTTGGCTATAAGATCGTTAAGCATCGTATTATCGCTCTAATAAATCTCGAATCCCAACGAATGCGTGACGAATATTTGATTCTATTCGGTCGTATTCGATAGGGATTGGAGCGTCATGCGTTCGAGCGTTTAGCGTTGTGTTCATTCGAGGTCTATTCGAGAGAGAAACGTTTAATCAATCGACATTATCTGATACGCCACTTCTCCTTTCGGCACCTTCGCGTAAACGAGATCGCCAACTTTTTTTCCCAAGAGCGCTCTCCCAATGGGAGACTCATTGGATATAAATCCCCGATCCGGCACCGCCTCATTCGAACCAACGATACTGTAAACGGCGGTTTCGCCATTTACCCTCACTTTCACTTTAGAACCGATACGGACGGTCGCTGCACTTGCGGATTTTTTTATAATGGAGGAGTTTCTTAAAAGTTCTTCAATTTGAGCAATCTTCTGCTCTAAACGAGTCTGCTCTTCGCGGGCTTCCTGGTATTCGGAGTTTTCAGAAAGATCGCCGAGTTCTTTTGCATGCTTAAGGCGCGCCGCAATCGCTTGCCTGCCCTCGGTTCTAAGCAACCTTAATTCTTCTTGAAGCTCGTTATGGCGTTCTTGGGAGAGATAGGTTATATTCATGTTACCGATGCGAAACTACCTGCCCGCCATGGCCATTATATTTACATCTGCTGTTTACTTTGTTTTCCAACATATTTATATTTTATCTGCCAATCAAATGAATAGGTTTTGGCGGGCGGGCGAATTTATGCGAATGATGCGAAAAAAATAATCATAAACAAAAAATTTGTAGATTTGCATGTGTTCGTAGGTTAGCATCGCATTTACTTTAATCGGTTCTTATAATACCACATAAGAACATCCCTCGCCACAGGAACCGCGTTTAAGCTTCCTTCTCTGGCATTCTCCACTAAAACAAGTATGGAAATTTGAGGATTGTCGTAGGGCGCGTAACCGACAAAGAAAGCGTTGGTTTTGGCGTTGTTCTCCACCTGAGCGCTGCCCGTTTTCCCCGCCGCCGAAACAGGCAGATCCGACAAAAGGTTTGCGGTTCCGTAGCTTTGCGAGACAGCATCGCGCATAGCGCGCTGAACTTCTTTCATCCACCCGCCCACATCTTCGGAAATATCCCCAATCGCTTGAGGCGCGTTCTCGAAAATAACTTCGCCGGCGCTGTTTTTTATATTTTTAGCGATTCGAGGTTTAAAAAACTTGCCCCCAGAAGCAATCGCGTTTATGTAGTTTAGAAGTTCCAGGGGGGTAACAAGCAAATCGCCCTGACCGATACTTACGTTGTATGTGTCCCCCAGCCGCCACGGAATACCCGTTGTTTTCTCTTTCCATGACGGATCGGGAAGGAATCCGCTTTTTTCGGATACGATATCAATGCCTGTCTTCTCGGAAAGACCGAACTTTCCCCACCAATTTTTTAGTTTTTCAATACCCAGTCCCCTTTGAGATCCGAACCCTCCGCCGATTTCGTAAAAATAAACGTTGCTGGAACGAGCAATCGCGGAATAGAGATCTACCCAGCCGTGAGGTTTCCAGTCAAGAAATCTGCTGGGATTTTCGGGGTTATAAGGATTGGGAATTTCTATGTATCCGGCCGAAAAAATATTTTGATCGGGACTTATAATCCCTTCGGAGAGCGCTGCCAACGCATGAAGCGGCTTAATTGTAGAACCGGGATTATAGAGACCGGAAACCGCCCTGTTAAAAAGCGGCTTGTCTCTGCCGGCAAGATACGCGGAAATATTTGACGGTTCAAATCCTGGAATGCTTATAAGCGCCAAGAGCTCCCCGTTTTGGGGATTCATCGCAATACCGACTCCGGAACTTCTTCCAAGACTTCTTAGAGCGGTCTCTAAACGCCCGTAAAAATATTCCTGGAGGTCTTTGTCTATGAATGTTTCAACTAGCGCTCCCTCCCTTGGCGGCTCCGAACGGACTTTTTCTTTCCTATTGCCGGACGCGAATTTAAGATAAACTTCTTCCCCGTTAATCCCCCGCAAATAAGAATCGTAATAGGCCTCGAGCCCTGTCCTTCCAATGTCGTCATCAAGGGAAAAATCGGAATTTTCTTCCAGATCTTCCTCTTCCACAAGACCCGTGTATCCGAGAACGTGAGAGAAAGCGGGCGAGCTCTCGTGTGCTCGTTTGAAAGCGGACTCTATTTCCACGCCGGATATATTGGCGCTCGATAGAGCAACGAGAACGTCATGGGAAATGTTTTGCGCCAACAAAACCTTGGGACTAGCCGCCCAGTTTTTTTTAGAAAGCTTTTCAAAAAAATCCGCTTCGGTAACGCCCAAGATCCCGGAAATATTCGAAAACGTTTCCCGTCTTCTTTCCAAATCCTTGGGAAGAGCGTCGGGAGCCAGATAAGCGTTAAACGACGGCTTGTTTTTAAGAAGGGGCTTGCCGAACCTGTCAACGATAATACCGCGAGGAGCGTGCTCAACCTTGGTGTCGCTCATATTCAAAACCGCCCTTCTGGAATAAAAATCATGTTTCACGACGCCCAATGCCGCGAAACGGAAAAAAACAAAAACAACGGCCAATATCGTAAAAAGAAGAAAACTCTTGAATATCTTATCGCTTAAGGGAACCTCAAGAATATCTTCTTCGGTCGTCTTATCAGCGAGAATATCTTCCAGATTAAGTTTTTTGTGAGACATCGTATTATCGCTCTAATAATAATCGAGTGTTAACGAATGTATGACGAATATTTGATGCCATTCGGTCGTATTCGATAGGGATTAGAGCGTCATGCGTCCGAGCGTTTGGCGTTATATTCATTCGAGAAAAATTCGTTTTTATTCGAGGTTTATTCGAGCGAGAAACGTCGGTTTTTTGTTTTCCTCATTCGAGTCCTATTCGATGTTATTCGACATTTATTCGAGCGAGAAACGTCGGTTTTTTGTTTTCCTCATTCGAGTCCTATTCGATGTTATTCGACATTTATTCGAGCGAGAAACGTTAACACCGCCCACAATAATAATCCTACAACGATATTATATACCGCCTCTATTAAGAAAACTGGGTGGAATAGAGAGGTCCCAAAAAGCGCCCCCGAAATAAAATAAAATAAAATAGTTCCGACAAGGATTAAAACAATATAATCAATAAACAGATTTCCGGTCAAAAAACTTTTTATTACGTAACAAAAAATCAGGATACTGAAGAGAACCAGCATGTAATGCGACCAAAAATTAAAAACCGTAAGAGTGAATAAAAAAAACGCTATGGCGGTCAAAACCAAAATCAACCCCTTCGATTTTTTCGAGGCAAGCAAAGAATCGGTTTTTCTTGCGGCGGGCAAAGAGAGAAGGAGAAGACCAAGCGCTAAAAATAAATTAGGCGCTATGCCAAAAACATCCAAAAATCTCAAAGACATCAAAACTCCAAAAAGACCGGCGAGAGCGGCGATAAATAGGAGTTTGGGAGGGTTTAAAGTCATTTTTAATGCTACGAAATACGAAATTGTACCTGCGCTACGCCGAAGGCTTCGGCGAGGCGAGCGAAAGTACGAAAAAGGGAAGAGTTGTCGTAATTCTCATTTCGTATATTCGTAATTTTTTCGTATTTCGTAGCCATTTATAGGTATTTCGCCTTGTTTAAATTATGTTCTTCGAGCGTTTTTGAAAAAATCGTCTTGCCGGTTTTCGCGGCCGATAGATAATAAAAGTAACTGCTGGACTTTGGTGTTGTGGCCGCCCTGATGGCGGAGAGACCCGGATTTGAAATAGCTCCCGGCGGCCAACTTAATACTCGATACGTATTGTAGGGTGAGGACAGATCCAAATCGTTCCTTCCCACCCGCGGATCTTCACACTCCCTTATGGCGCCGTTACACTTTGCGTAGCTAACCGTCGCGTCAACCTGGAGAGGCATCTTATTGGCTATACGCTTCAAGAGAATACCAGCGACTATCTGGCGATCCTCAAATTCCGGGATTTCCCTTTCTAGGATTGATGCGAGAATCAGCGCCTCATACCAATTTTTCCTATTCTCCAATATCGGCCAGGCCTTTAACTTCCATGCGTCCAGTAACTTATCCAGTATTTCCTCCGCTGATTCGTGCATCTTAAAACGATACGTATCGGGAAATATAAAACCTTCGAGAGAATTAATTCCATTCAAAAACTGATATTTTGCCGCCAACCGCCCCAGATCAATATCTCGCAAAGAATTCGACGAGAGAACATTGTCGTTCCTTAAAATATATTCTGCATCTCTAATCGTGGAGCCCTCCGGAATAGTGACCGTCACCTCGTCCCTCCCTCCCTCCGTCAGCACCCCAACGATCTCCGGAACGCTCATTGAAAATGAGAGTTCGTAAATACCCGGCTTAAAATTCTGGGCGTAACCGCCAAGCAATGCGTAGACCTTAAAAACGGAAATTGAGCGGACCAGCGATTCTCTTGATAGCGCCGCGCCTATCACCCGAAAACTATTTCCTTTTTCAATTTGAAAACGAACAGAACCCTCTCTCGCAAAACTCGGCTGAAGCCCGTAAAAAAAATAACCCATCCCCAACGTTAAAATTATTATTGCCCCCAATACAAACAAAAAATTAAAATTAAAAACGCCTCTCCCTTGAAGATGGGGATTCATCTGGTTTAGAAGATAGATCAGTTTTTAATTTCAAACATCGACCTGTTTTATGGGGAAACCCCGCATTATTTTTTTAGAAATCGGGGTAAACAAAAAAGAACCCGCGAGCCAAAATAGGCCCTTTAATTTTTATCGGGATTCAATTTGTATGTGTTCTATTATACCCACGAGCACCGAGAGAGTCAATAGGCTTGACCCGCCATAACTCAGGAAGGGAAAGGGCACGCCGGCGACGGGCAAAAAACCCAGGTTAGACCCCATATTTATAAGGAAATGCGCGATGAGCACGATACATCCTCCCAGGGCAACAAATTTCATATCGTTTCCTCTGGCCTTGAGGCCCAAGGCCACTATCCGGGCTATTAAAACAATGAAGGCCAGGAGCACAAGCGCCCCTCCCAAGACCCCCCACTCCTCGACAAATGCGGCGAAAAGAAAATCCGTCTGGGCTTCCGGCAAAAACCCAAGTTGCACCTGGGACCCCGACCCGAAACCCTTACCGAAAAGCCCCGCGGATCCGATAGCTATTTTTGACTGAATGACATTATAGTTTTTTCCCAGAGGGTCTGCCTCCGGAAAAATGAACCCCGTGATTCTTTCTTTCTGGTACGGTCTTAAAAAGAAAAGCCACATCAAAACCGCGATAAGCATTGCACCGAAAATTACGAGCGCGAATCTTTTTATGTGAACACCGCTCAAAAGCAGAAAACCCATCCAAATCATCATTATTATAAGAGCCGATCCGAGATCGGGTTGCACGACGATAAGGACAACCGGCAAGACAGTGTAAGCCAAAGAGGTCAGAATGTTTTTAGCCATCCACGCCTGCACATACCGTCGGGAAAAAAATCCGGCAAGGACAAAAATAAGCGCCAACTTGGCCATCTCCGCCGGTTCAAACTGAAAATCTCCCAAAAAAATCCAGCTCTTGGTACCGCGAACGGAGTGGGGTTGCAACAAAGAAACCAGAAGAAGCGCGAGAGAGAGGACGTAAAAACCGTACCGAAACCAGTTCTTGCCTATAAGCCAGCGCCAATTCACCGCTCCCCCGCCGAAAATAAAAAAGAGAGAGATTCCGAACCACAGAAGCTGCCGATAAAAAAACCGCGGATCGGAACTCGCGAGAGAAAGCAAACTCGCCGCAACCAAAAAAAGCGCCGCCCCCAAAAGAACCCAATCGTACCTTTTAATAAGCGCGAGACTCATTATTGTTTTTTTCTTTGGGGAGTGTATTCTCTTATTTTTTTAATAATTGCTTTTAAGTCTTTTAAGCGCGCACTCGCCCCCCCCACGAGCACCCCATTAATTTCTTTTTTACTCAAAAAATTATTGATGTTTTTCGAATTCACCGAGCCGCCATACAATATCTTAACCTTTAACTTATAACTTTTAACTAATAACTTTTTTATAGATGTGGCCATCGTGACGGCGTCTTCGGGAGTGTCGTTTCGACCTGTTCCGATTGCCCAGACCGGTTCGTAAGCCACTATTAAGTTGTTAGTTGTTGGTTTTAAGTTATTAGTCAAGCCTTTTAAGTCTCTTTGGAGTTGATTTTTGACAAATTTTTGAGCCGAAGCAAGGCCCTTTCGCCTGACCGACCACCGTTCGCCAACGCAAAGAATCACGCAGAAACCTTCCTTAAGCGCTATGCGCAATTTTTTATTTATAACCGCGTCTGTTTCTTTCAAAAAACGGCGGCGTTCGGAGTGGCCTAAAATAACATATTTAACATCCGCATCCTTGAGCATCTCAGCAGAAACCTCTCCCGTATAAGAACCCCGACCGGGATCTTCCCACGCCAGGTCCTGTGCCCCTAATTTTGCCCGCTTTAGTACATGGCTTACCGCCTCGAGAAACAAAAACGGCGGCGCAACAACGATATTTTTCCGATCCGAAGCTCGCGCAAGTTTCAGGGCCTGCTTTTCGGTTAACGGATTCATCTTCCAGTTAAAAACGGTGGGCTTTTCCATAATTCCTTAATTATATCAATTATATCGGCGAGAAGAAATTCCGACATCCTCTCCCAAAAACGAAATCAAACATTACACACTTTTCGCGGTCGCGAAAAGTGTGTAATGTTTTTCAAGACCAGATCGAGTCCGATAACAAATTGATGTGGTTTCAAACACCGGTCGGATCGGTGAAAAATATCTTCACTGTCGCGAGAAGAATCTTGAAATCCATCCACAGAGACTGATTTTGCGCGTAGTGAAGGTCGTGCTCAAGCTCTTTCATAAATGGGAGCGCAGAGGCGCCCCTAATCTGCGAGAGGCCGGTTAACCCCGCTTTTGCCAATCTCAAGTCGGTAAAGGACTCCGGATACTGCGCCACCTCTTCCGGCTCGTGCGGCCTAGGGCCTATAAGCGATAGGTCACCCACGAGTACGTTCCAAAACTGCGGAAACTCATCAAGCCGAAACTTGCGGAGCCATTTTCCAACCTTGGTCAGTCGCGG
>Ga0209542_10010651_pt1 | contig 16530 bp, 22 predicted proteins | sample RifCSPhighO2_01_FD_184028 | JGI IMG/M metagenome (GOLD analysis project Ga0209542, IMG submission 184028) | Soil microbial communities from Rifle, Colorado - Rifle CSP2_plank highO2_0.1 (SPAdes) (version 2) | ecosystem: Environmental > Terrestrial > Deep subsurface > Rock core/Sediment ...
TTTGGAATGCAGGATATTTTTGTCAAGGGTGTGGAACAGATTTTGAGAGAGCTTTGAAATATGTGGAAAATCAAGAGTTGCATCATTATTAGGACGCCGTTGGCTTTAGCCAACGGAGGATGTCACAATTTTCGCATCTAAACATCAATCTCAAATTCCAAACAAAACTCTTTCAATACACTCTATCGGAAATTTTAAAGAAGCAAAATATGGTGGAAAATCAAATACTCTTTCACCAGCGTCGGCATTATTAACAAAATACTTCTTTCAAACACTTAATAAGAATAATAATTTAAATTATGAAGTAACTCTCGAAGCAACTCATCACGGCCCGTTAATAGAAACTCCTAGCATATTCATTGAAATTGGTTCAACAAAGTCAGAATGGGAAGATAAGAAAGCAGGTAAATTAATCGCAGAAACAATTATTGAATCAGTTAATAGTTTCAAAAAAAAATCTTATAAGATTGCTATAGGAATTGGAGGTCCACACTATTGCCCCAGTTTTAATAAAATACAACTTGGAGATAAATTCGCAATATCTCACATAGTTCCAAAATATAATTTGCCTTTAACCAAAAATTTAATTGAACAATTAATAAATAAAACACAAGAAAAATTAACTCACGCGATTATTGATTGGAAGGGTTTTACTAATTCACTTGAGCGACAGGAGGCAATTGAAAATATAGAATCGTTTGATCTTCAAATTTTACGAACGAGCGACGCGAAATAAGATTTTCTTTTTCTAGAGATTTTTCAAATAAATATTTCAAACTAGAAAAGGTATGAATTTTACTCATTTTTTTATCTTCTTTTGTAAGTATTTTTTCGATGATTTTTGTATTTTCCCATTTCATTAAATAATCTAATTTTCCAATATAAACATAAACTCCATTTTCATATGGGCTCTCAACAAAAATTCTATTTGTAGCATGTTCATAAAACGATTCAATTGAAAGAATTTCATCTTCTAAAAAACCAACAGAAACTAATTTTCCACTATCTCGAGTTTCATACTCTGTCTGATCCATACTCTTATTAAATATTGAGCTATTTATTTATTTCTATGTTAATTAAAGAAAAAATTTTCTTCAGGGTTTTCTTCATTTCCTTTTTCTTTTTCCAAATTTTTAATAACATCTCGGAAGCTAATTGCACCAACTAATTTTCCATTTTTTATCACGGGCAATCTTTTTACTTTTCTTTCTACCATAATTTTTCCAGCCTCAGAAATATTAGAATCAGCAGAAATACTAATGACTTCTTTACTCATATAATTTTTAAGAGGTTTATCAAGATTAGATAAATTTACTAATACATCTCTTTCTGAAACATATCCATTTATTTGTCCGTCTTTGATTACTATAACATTAGCAATATTTTTTTTAGACATAATTTTTGCAACTTGTCTTAAAGTGATATCTTCATCTACTACCACTGCTTTTGACATTACTTCAGAAACTTTCATTTAATAAAAAGTTTAGTTAAGTTTATAAATATTATTGATAATAGATAAATATGTTCGTTACTAAATTTAATTATAAATTATAATGCATAAGAAAAAAGAAGAAAAATCACTTGAAGAAGCTTTAATTGAAGTAGGATTAAGAATCGCAAAACGTGGTGAAGGAGCATTGTTTGTGGTAGGAGATGTAGAGTATAAACCTCTCGTTGATCAAGATGTTCCACCTTTTAATGTAATAAATAATCCTAAACTTTTAGAATCCTTGGCCTTAATGGACGGAGCAGTGATTATTGATAAGGAAGGAATTATGAAGGCTTATGGAGTTATGATTAAATCTCGAAGAACTTTTAAAAATTTTGGAACAAGGCACAGCGCTGCAATGTCTGCTTCTTTAGTTAAAACTAATTTAGTGATTATTATTTCTGAAGAAGATAAAAAAATTAGGATTTTAAAAAATGGCAAAATGGTAATGCAAATTGATGCATTACAAAAAAATGTTGAAGAATCAGTTTCAGCATCCGCAGATGTTTTAGAATCAGTTGGAGCAGGAACAATTGGAGCAATAGGAACAGCGTTGTTAGCTCCAGCAATAGGTCTTACACTTCTTCCCGGAGTAATTATTTTTGGTTCAGCTTATTATCTTAGTAAATTATTAAGAAGAAAATAATTTTTATTAACAAATAATTTTTCTAAATTTGAATCAACTACACCACGGCAAGGATTCGAACCTTTATGTCGCCAATAGCGATATTCGCGAAGCGATTTTATGTCGCCAATAGCGATATTCGCGAAGCGATTTTATGTCGCCAATAGCGATAAGCGATTTTTATGAAATTTTAATAGAATTTTAGATAGTTCGAATACGCCACGGCAAGGATTCGAACCTTGGCGCCCAAAAGGGCACGGATTAGCAATCCGTCGCGTTAACCACTCCGCCACCGTGGCATTTATGTTCTTGATGTTCTTACCATGGTGTGGATAAGGATTTCATCCGACTTCCGCCACCGTGGCATTTATGTTCTTGATGTTCTTACCATGGTGTGGATAAGGATTTCATCCGACTTCCGCCACCGTGGCATTTTATAACATTGATAAAGTTATAGCTATGTAATAAGATATGAGAAATTCTATCACTTATAAATTCTTCCTATCCTTTAATTTCCCGCAATTTTAAACTATAATAAAGTATATATTTGACTATGAGTTTATTTTAATAGAGGAGAGAATAGAAAAATATATGGTTTCAATTAGGAAATCTAAAAAATATGCTCCGAGAGAAATAGTCCTACCTAATGCCCATTACCATTTTTTACTTCCTCAGAATACTTCTCCAAATACCAGAACAATGTATTTAAATTATGCAGAAAAATCTCCTGTAGTTTATGATGTTTTAGAAGGTTTTATTGTTGAAGTTCAAAAAAGAGAAGTGATTATTTCTCAAGCAGAATCAATAGAATATCCTAAATTTTGTTTAGATAGAATATTAGTAGAATTGCCTGATGAAATTTTCAATGATGCAAAATTTTGCGGGAATATTAAAAATGTAGCTTATAATAGATTAACTGGACAATGGGTAAAAGACGCCAATATTGAAATTTCTTCAGCATGCGGGGGATTGATTAATGAGAAATATCTTGCCCATGAAGTAGGTTTAGCAATTGATAAATATTGTGCTGAAAATAATGCTAAACTTAACCAAGATTTAAGAAAACAACTTATTAGAAATATTTCAAATGGAATTTTAGATAAAGTTCCAGATAAATTAATTAAGAAAATAAGACAGAAAGAATTTTAAAGAAAGGGAATAATTTTTATACCTTCTTTTCTTAGAAACGATAAGATAAAATGGTTAATGCTAAAGCATTTTTAGGAATAACGGTTCCAATAGCTATTCTTATAACTCTATATTCTTTAATTGAAGGCCATCAGACTATTGGAACTATAGCTTTGGGGTATTCGATAATTGGTGGAATCTTTTGGAAATTTGCCAGACATTTTTAAATGTTTTATCCACCATATTTTTGTTTAAAATTTTCCAAATAGAAGCTAGGATATATTAAGATTAAAGAGATTATTGTACTCAATATCATTACTCCAACTCCCGTTAAAAAATTCTTTTCAACTGTGACATATGCTCCGGCAAATGTAATTGCTGTGGGAGGTGTTGCTCTTATAGTAAATTCCCATAATTTCATTTTATACTCTTTTGATATATAGCGGAGGTGGGATTTGAACCGCACGATCTCGAGGTTCCCCATATTTTTCTTACATGACAATCAAAGATTGTCCATCTTTAGGAGATGTTGTAAGAAGAACCTGTGACCTAAAGTCCGAAGACTTTACCTATTGTCATGTTCTTTTTATTATGGGCCTCGCGAGGACTCCAGACTCCTCTACTCCGCTTTGTTTATTACATTAAATTCAGACTTAGAGTGTTTTTAAGGGTTTCGAATAGTATATTTTTGAAAAGTATAATTTTTATAAACTCTTAATTAGACATATTTTGATGAGAATATTTTCAAGATTTTATCCTTCAAGGAATCATCAAACTACTATTGAAAATTATATTAATAACCATGAATTAAAAGAAGCACGTCAACTTTTAGATAACATCCCTTCTGGACAAAATCCTTTAGAAGTCGTTGAAAGAAGTATTACTTTGATTGAAGGATATAGAGCAATCGTAACTAAATATGAAGATAGTTTTATGAAAATATCCTCTGAAGAAGATAGAAATGATTCAATAAATCCTCAAGAGGCATTAGATTTACTTCGAGATTATCGCTAAATTTTTATACTCCTTTCTCCAATTTATTCTATGTTAATACTCGGGATTGATGATGCAGGGAGAGGTCCTGTAATTGGACCAATGATTTTAGCAGGAGTTTTAATAGACTCACAAATTGAAAAAGAATTTATTAAATTAGGTGTTAAAGATTCAAAAGTGTTATCTCCAAAAAGACGCGAAGCTCTTGCGAAAGAAATAAAAAAATTAGCTATAACCACAAATACTGTTTTAATTTCAGTAGATGAAATAGATAATAAAATAGGAGATAAATTAAATTTAAATGACCGAGAGGCAATTGCTTCAGCGCAGATAATAAATAAAATAAACAAATCTCAAAACTCATTAAAAGAAATAAATGTGACTATTGATTGTCCAAGTGTTAATCTCAAGGCGTGGCACGAATATTTAGAAAAATTTTTAATGGCAAAAACTAATTTAAAAATTTCATGTGAACACAAAGCAGATGCAAATCATGTTGCTGTTGCGGCCGCGAGTATTTTAGCAAAAGTTTTAAGGGATTCAGAAGTAAAAAAAATTAAAGAAAAACATGGGATAGAATTTGGTTCAGGATATTCTGCTGACCCTCAAACACGAAAATTTTTACATGAAAATTATGAAACCTATAAAAACAAAGGAATATTCAGAGAATCGTGGGCAACAATAAAACAATTCAAATCTTCTAACATTCAAAAAAAATTATTTTAAACTTCCAAATTCAAAAAATCTCCAGTAAGATATTCAAGATATCGCTTAGATTCTCTCCACGAATCTAAATCTTGCGGAATTGCCTCTAATTTATTAATTACTATTCCTTTCTGACGTTCTTGCTCATTTATTTTAGGAACATCTTTTACCCTATTTAACACATCTATTTGAGAGCCATATATACTAGGAATAATCATTTCCGCGTATGTTTTTGATATTAAATCTTCCATTTTATACTATAATTTTATTAAATAAACCTTTAAAAAACTTACTAACTTAAATTAATTATGACCTATATTAAAAAATTGGTGATTCATGGATTTAAGAGTTTTGCGAATAGAACAGAACTTCCATTTGATAAAACAATTAATGTAATAATTGGGCCTAATGGTTCAGGTAAATCAAATATTTCAGATGCTCTGTGTTTTGTTCTTGGAAGATTATCAAGTAAAAGTATGAGAGCTTCAAAAGCAGCTAATCTAATTTTTCAAGGAACAAAAGAAAAAAAACCTGCACATGAAGCTTCAGTAGAATTAATTTTGGATAATTCAAATAAAATATTTAATAGTGATGATCATGAAATAAATCTAAAAAGAATTGTAAAAAGGACCGGACAAAGCCTCTACAAAATAAATAATGACACTAAAACAAGACAAGAAGTTTTAGAATTATTGGCTAAAGCTGGAATAGACCCGAATGGTTTTAATTTAGTTTTGCAAGGACAAATTTCACATTTAGTTAAAATGTCTCCAGAAGAACGCAGAGAAATAATTGAAGAAATTTCCGGGATATCTATTTATGAAATAAGAAAACAAAAATCAATTAAGGAAATAGAAAAAACCGAACAAAAATTAAAAGAGATTAGCGCGGTTTTAAGGGAAAGAACTTCCTACTTAAAAAATTTAGAACAGGAAAGAAAACAAGCTTTACGTTATAAAGAATATGAACAACTAATAAAAAAATGTAAGGCATCTATATTGAAAAAAAAGGCTGATGAAAAAATAAAATCTCTTACAGAGATAACTAATGAAATAGAGAAGAATAAAAAATTTAAAGAACATATTAAAATAGAAATAGAAAAAATAAATTTAGAAATTTTGGAATTAGAAAATAAAATTTCTGAGATAAATAAATTTATTCATAAAACTACCGGTTTAGAAAGGGAAACATTAAATGAAGAAGTTACTGAGCTTAATGTAAAAATTGCTTCAGATAGAGCACGAAAAGAAAATTTTGAAAAAAAGTTTTCAGATAATGATATTAGAAAAACGGAACTGGAAACAAGTATTTTGGATTTAGAAAGTGAATTAGAAGAATTGAAAAAAGAATCACCAAAAATATCAAAAAGACAAGAAGAAATAAAAATAAAAAAACAAGAACTCGAAAAGAAAGGTAATGAAAAAGACAGACTTTCTTCAATACAAACTGAAATAAATAGTTTAAAAGATAGAATAAGGGATAAAGAATCCTTATTATCAAGGACAAAAACTGAATCTAAGGCGATTTATGCTCATATAGAATCTCTTTCAGGAAATTTGTCTGTTCAAACTTTAGAAGAGTGTAACACTGAAATTAATCTTATAAAAAAACAAATTACTGAACATGAAAATAAATTATCAGATTATGCAAATAAAAAATTAAAATTAGAAAAAGAACTTTCTGTTTTGGAATCGGAAATAAATCGTAACAAGAACCTTAAAAATAATCTTCCAAATTCAGAAACATGTCCTTTATGTCAAATAAAACTTACAAAAGAACATAGGCTAAATGTAATTAATGAAGCAGATAGTTTAATTGGAAAAACTAAATTAATTATGGAAAAATTAGAAAAAGAATTAATTGAGTTAAATAAGGAATATAAAATTTATTATGAAGCTAAATCAAATTTATTCTCTGAAATAACAAAAAAACAAAACGAATTAACAATATTAAATACCATTGAAGAAAAGAAAGAGACTATTACTCGTTCAGTTAATCATCAAAAAGAAATTGAAAAAGAAATTGAAATTTTGAATTCTAAATCTCGTGAATTTGAAAAACAATTGGGTGAAAAGAATTTAATTGAAGAAAGATATAATAAACTATTTTTTGAATTACAAGAATTGTCTTCAATGACAGATAAAAATTTGAATACAACTATTTTATATAGGGAGAAAGAAATTGAATCAATATCAAATATAATTAGAGGTATTGATAAAGATCGCGTTCAATTAAATTATGAAATTTCGAGAATTTCTAAAGACTTAAAAGAAAATGAGTTATCTTTATTAAAAAAACAAAAAAATTTAGAAGAATTGAATAATAAATTTAAACAATTATTTGAGGAAAGAACAAAAGTTCAGGAATCAATAAAACATAAAAATATTAAACTTGTTGAAAAACAAAATATTGTTTCAAGATTCGACGATGCAATTAATAATCATAAAGTAAATGTAGCCAGAATTTCTGCTGAAAAAGAGTCATTTGATTTTGAATTAAAAGAGTTTGGAGATATTGAAATTTTACAGGGAACTATTGAATCTTTACAAGAAAGATTAAAAAAATCAGAGCAAAATCTTTTTTCAATGGGAAATGTTAATATGCGAGCTTTAGAAACTTATGATGAAATTAAAAGTGAATATGATAAAATTGCAGAACGCGTAACTAATCTTGAAACTGAAAGGGACGAAATTTTGAAAATTATCGATGAAATAGACCGAAAGAAAAAACGAACTTTTATGAATACATTTAATGAGATAAATGAGCTTTTCACGAGGAATTTTTCGCAATTAAGTGTTAAGGGAAAAGCTTTTTTGGAACTTGAAAATAAAGAAGATTTATTTGCAGGCGGAGTTACTATTACCATCAAAGTTGCAAAAGGTAAATATTTTGATGTTACTTCTTTGAGTGGAGGCGAGCAAACTCTAATCGCGCTCTCATTAATTTTTGCAATTCAAGAATTAAAACCATACGCATTTTATATTTTAGATGAAATTGACGCTGCATTAGACAAAAGAAACTCAGAACTTTTAGCTGACCTTTTGAAAAAATATATAAAATCAGGACAATACATAACAATTTCTCACAACGATTCTATTATTTTAGGAGCTTCAACTTTATATGGTGTAAGCATGAACAATGGAATTTCTAAAATTTTAAGCTTAAATGTTAATGAAAATTCCGAAGGAAAAATCATCGAAAAAATAAATTAAGCTCTTTTTTTAAATTTGATTTTAATTTTTTTTGAAGGTTTCACTCTTTCTCTAATTTCTGAAATTTTAGTATTTTTTACAACTATTTCTAAATTTATATTCCCCCATTCTATTGTTTGAACTTTTTGTTTATCTTCAGGTTTTATTTGACCATTAAGAGTCGTATATCCAATACTACGAAGATTTGCATATATTTTTTCATTTAGAACAATTTTATCAATACTTAATCTTTCTAAGAATTCACTTAATAATATTTCATATTTAAACGCATCATACACTTTAGTTCTTTCATCTAATTGCCATCTTCCTCGTGAATCAAGTTCTTGGTAATTTCTATTCATTTTATGCATTTAAGCATAACCTTCTTAAATTATTATTAAATAGCTGTAACCTATAAATGTTTCGCTAATTTTTTATCAAGTAATTAGAAAATAGATTTATTTAAACTTTATTATATTAAAAAATAAAAAAAGAAAAGGAGAAAATAAAAAATAAAAAATAAAAAATTAAAAAAATTTAATAACTTTCTCCGAATTCTTCAGATTTTTCTGGTCGTCTTGTTAGCAAAACAATCAAAATAACTAATAGTACAACAAATATAATTGCCAATACAACAGTAAGAGCAACTACATTGTTACCTGCACTAGAGGTTACTGATCGTCCTTCAACTGTAGCTGAGTAAAGCGCTTTTTCAGAGAATCCATCACTTACAGCTGTAACACCGAAGTTAAATGTTCCTTCTCTGTTAGCTTTTACATTCACAAGTATTGTTTTACTTGAACCTGCTGGGACAGTAGTAAGTGTATCACTTAATGTTACTGTCAAAGCATCGCTCGCTTCTGGAACTAAGTTGTAGATAGCTATTTTATTTCCAGTGTTTACCAAAATCATTTCGTAAGTAGCTGTTTGTCCAACAGCGAATGTCTTACTTGTAGGATTTGATAAAACCTGTCCTTCTACATGAGATCCAACAATACTCAATGGTTTGATAACAGTTGTTTCTGCGTCATCACTTGTAGCTTTGATTACAACGTCATAAATACCAGGTGCAACACCGCTAGGAATTGTTAAAAACAATCTTCGTTCAACAGTGTCTTCGTTATCTTCAAAATCGTTGTGATCACAGTTTGTTGATAATGAAAAATCATCATCACAGTTTTCAACTGGATACAAGTCATCAAAGAAAACAACTTTAGATACACCAAGTGCAGGAATACTTACACTAACGAAAGTATCGTCTGCTTTATGGCTTCCTGTATTCTTAAGTACAACAGTTATAGGTAATGTAGAGTCAGCTTTTGCAACACTGTCAAAATCAGCTAAAAGGACATTAATAAGGTTAGCTTTTCTTTGAGCTTCCAAATTAAAGTCTTGTTCATAGCTTCCTTCGTCACTTTCTACTCTAACAACAAGAGTTAAATCTCTGTTGATAGTTTCATCATCATCTAAATCAGATGGGACGAAAACAGAAAGTGCAGTACTATACAAACTTCCGTCAACTAAATCACGGTTAAGTGATCTTTCAACTGAAGTCTGACTTTTAGCACCCTCAATCCACATAGAAACATCTAATGGACCTTGAGAGTTTTCATTAGCTGTGAATTCTATTCTTACTGGAAAAGTTTCTCCAGCAAAAACAGCAACTCCTGTATTAACCGCAGCATTAGAATTTACAGCAACTTCTGTTCCATCAACTGTAATTTTAGTAACGTCGATGTTAAGAGTTGTTGCACTTACTAATGTAACTGCTATAGCTACAGTAAATAATGCTAACAATAAACCAAATATAGGTTTCTTGTTCATTTTAGACTTTTTTAAATTTAGGTTATGTTTTTCCATTTTGTGGGAAAATATGATAATTAATGCAAATGGAACTGGTTTATAAACTTTCCGGTGACAACATAAAATAGGTATCAATAAGTAGTAACAACTTTTCACAAAACGAAATATTTATAAAATAATGTTATAACTATGTTATAACATGGTTCAACAACCAAAACAAAAGATATTTTATCGTCGGGCAATCCGCGTAGGTAATAGTTCAGGCATATTACTCCCAAAATCATTGCTCGGAGCAGATGTAAGAGTAACTTTAATTAGCCCTCCAATAAATATTAAGAAAGATTCTATGTCTATTTTATCACCTATTTTAGAAAATATTTTAGGAGTTTATTTAATTTCAAATGAAAATAATAAAATTGAGTTATTAGCAATTTCAATAAATATTAATCGGCATATGGAAAAAGGGAAATATGCTATTGATGTTTCTCCTTTGCAACATTTAAGAAAATCATTAAAAGAAAAACCGGAAATTAAACTGAAATTGGCTAAAGCAAAAACAATAATTAACGCAAAATTATTGTCTGAAATAAAAAAAGAATTTAAGATTTAGAAATATAAAAGAAATAATCATGAACTCTCCCAAATCTTCAATGCTTCAACACTATCTTTCAAAGGTTCGGGCGATTCATTAATTATAGTAATTTCTTTATTCTTTGGAAGTGTTTTCAATAATTTCTTTAATTCTTCTTTTGGAGTAACTTTATGATGTTTCTCACCTTTATCTCCATAAACAATTCCAGAAAAATGACAATTCCAGATTTTGAATTCTTTAAACTCTTTAACCATTTCTTCATAAGTCATCTTACCATTATTTCTTGCTAAAAGATGTGCAAAGTCCAAACAAAACTCACAGCCAGTTTCTTTAACCAATTTCTTTATTTCTTCAATAGAACCAAAGACATTAACCTTCCCCATTGTTTCAACAGCGATTTTAATTTTCCATTTGTTTTTTTCAATTTCTTTTAAAATATCTAAAACATTTTTCTTGATGTTTTCAAACGCTTTTTCTTTAGAACCTTTCCCATAATATCCTGGATGAAATACAACATATTTTACACCTAACAATTCTCCGATTTTACAACAAGCCAATATTCTTTTTTTACTCATTTCAATTTTTTTTGGCTCTTCAGAATTAAGATTTATCCAATATTGGGCATGAATACTTAATTGAATATTAAATTTTTCAGCAGTTTCCTTAATTTTTTTACATTCTTCTTCTTTGATATAAGGGCCGTATGTAAATGAAATCTCACACGCTGTAATTCCAAGTTTGTGCATTTCTTCTAAATTCTTAATTGCGTCCTTAACACTACCAAGTCCTGCCGGACCGAATTTAACTTTATTCATAAATATTAATAAGAAATTCAATATAAAAAGTTAATTAAGTCTCGCAATTCTTTCTTTCTGGAAAAATTCTTTCGCTTTATCAAAACATGGAGAACAATAAGTTCCATCATCAATAAATTTATGTTTAATCATTTCTTCATAAAAACTTTTATCAATTGTTGTCCATTCACTATCAATCTTAATTTTATGACATTCACAACATGATTTTATTCTATAATTTTCCATAATTTGTTTCTCCTTAAGCGGAATTATTAACGACAATTTCTCCAGTATTTACATTTCCAACACCTTCAATCTGTGTTACTTCCTTAGAAATTTCTCCTAAATTTTGCACAATATACTCGTGTAATTTTTGAATAATTAAACTTTGCATTTCTTCTTTTAATTGTCCTGTACAAATATTTGGATTATTCTCTGGCGAAGTCACAATTCCTAAAGGTAAATAACAAACCATTTCTTTACCCTCTAAAATTTCTGTTTTTTTCAAACCTCTTTTAATATCTTTCGCCAAAACACGAACTTCACATTTTTCAATATTATCAATAGTTGTTTTACCTAAAATGGTATATTTCCAACTGATATCCACAGGCTCATTAAGATAGCTGGCCCGCGAACATGCTCTTAATTTATAATCCCAACACGCGCGGTCATCACATTTCGGATAATAGAAAAAAGTGATATAAATTGTTGCGATTGCAACAATTATCAATATGCTTAAAATAATCACTCTTTTTACCATTTAATTATATGTTATAATTATTTAAAAAAGTTTGCTAATAAATTAATTGTCTAAAAACTTACAAATTCAATTCCTTCAGCATAAGAATCTGCGAAATTCTTTGCAGCGATAATTTGCACACCCATTTTTTGAGCAGATTTAGTTAAGATAGATGTTGCTTTTCCGTCGACAGCAACAATTTTAATATCATAAGAATTCTCCAAAGTTCTTGATGCTTGCCCGTTAGGAACTTTTTTAATTACATCAAGATTTTTATTAAATAAATAAGTTTTTTTTGTACCATTAACTTGCTCTAATTTTTCCATTAATTTATTATTATCAATTTCAACACGTGTAAATTTTATTTCTTTTTTCTCAATTTTTTCTGGATAAGAGGAAGAAGAAAATTCCTTGACAGGAATTTTCCTTCTTAAAGCTGCAAGAATTTCTTTGCCACTTAACTCTTCAACTTCTTTGCCATCAGGGGCAAAGGCGATAAATACTATGTTTGCATTGTCTATTACATTTTTTGCAATAAGTTTTCCGCCACGATCTCCATCAACAAATAAAGTAATTTCTTTTTCTTTACTTAATTCAATAATTCCTTGAGGAAGTTTAGTTCCATTCATTCCAATAACATTGTTAACTCTATTTTCAAGTAAATTAACAACATCTGCTCTTCCTTCAACGACGATTATTTCTTTGTCAGAAAGATCTCCGCTAGGAAGTTTTTCGCTTCCATATTCTTGGATTTTAGAGGCACGCGAATCTTTTTTTAGATTCTCAGAGATTTCTTTAGAGTTTCCGCCGTCCATTCCTTCAAGTAATTTCTTGGCTCTTTCTAAGATATAATCTCTTTTATTGCCACGAACATCTTCAATTTTCTCAATAGTTATTGTAGCCTCTGTAGGCCCGATTCTATCAATTGTTTCAATCGCAGCTGCAATTAAACTAGTTTCACTTTTATCAAGAGCTGTAGGAATTTGAATTTTCCCTTGAGTCTTGCTACCATTTCTTTCGGTTTCAACTTCTATTCGACCGATTTTTCCTTCTTTTTGTAATTCTCTTATTTCAAGTTCATTACCTAAAAGGCCTTCAGTCTGCCCGAAGAGAGCTCCGATTACGTCCGGTTTTTCAACTGGTCCAATTGCTTCAAACGTAGCATGTATCATATATTTTATTGATACAGGACTTATTTTTGCCATTTTGTTATTTTATTTAATTTAGTTATAACATTAGAAATATAGAATTCACAGGCTTAGCCGTCGTCATTCAATATAAATGTGAACGTGATGTGAACGTGATAAATAATAACACAATATCTCTAATATCTTTTATATAAAATAAATGTGGTTTAAAAGTCTTGTGGTTAACCCTAACCTTTCATTCCTTTCAACCGATTGTATTCTCGCATTCGACCCATTTTATAATATATGTCTAAAAGTTTTTCTTTTACATCTTCTTTTCTTTGCGGAATTTTTATAATGTTAAATAATTTTTCATAAATTTCTAATGCTTTTCTTAATTTTCCTTGATTTTCATAATTTTTTCCAATGGCTCTAAATGTGTTTTCATATAATGAATACATTTCCACTTTCTCTATTTCATTTCCGTAACTTAATGTTTTATTAAACGCTTTTTCAGCCATATTAAAATCACTAATTTTTATCCAAAGTGCAACTTCTTTCATATACAATTCTCTTTTTTCCCGAAAACTAATTGAGATATCTCCGGCTGAAGAAACATTTTTAATAGCGTCGTTAAATAATCCTTTTGATTCATTTACACTTGCTAAATTCAACAAAATAAATCGTTTCATTTCTAAAGAATCAACTGTTTTTAAATATCTATTCAAGTAATCTATTTTAACAAAATCACCTTTTCCTTTAATCGCCTCTTCTATTTCAGTTTTAGTCACCATAATAAAATATATAAAAATAATTATTTAAGCATTATTGTGATGATATTCTAATTTTTAGAATCATATTTCATATCAATAACTTGTTTCATTAAAGGATTGCAATATTCAATAGAAGTATTATGATTTTCACCAGTTTCATAACTATCTGGAGCATATTTAATTCCTTCATAATTATCTTCTTTTCTATAATTTTGCATTTTTATTAATAGTAATTTAAATTAATTTAAAATTCAATAAAATTAAGCCTTAGCTTTCAAATCAATACATACTCCAGCAGCAACTGTTTGCCCAGCGTCTCTAATTGCAAATCTTGCCATATGTGGATTATTTTTTTGAGTTTCAATTACTAAGTTTCCAATAGGTTTAAGTCTAACCATCGCAACATCTCCATTCTTTAAAATGTCAGGATTTTTTTGTGCAACTTGTCCTGTTTTTGGATCATATTTTTCTACAAGTTCGATAAATTGACAAGGAACTTGTGCTGTATGAACATGGAATACTGGAGTGTATCCTTTTGCAATTACAGTTGGATGATTGATAATTGCGATTTTTGCTGTAAATTCTTCAACAATTGGAGCAGGTGCAGAAGCATCACAAATAACGTCTCCACGAGCAACATCTTTTTTTCCAATTCCTCTTAAGTTAACTCCAACATTATCTCCAGCTTCTCCTTGAGCTAATTGTTCATGATGAGCTTCAACTGATTTAACTTCTCCAGGAACTCCTTTTCCAGATCGTCCAGGAACTACAATAATCTTTTGTCCTGGTCTCATAATTCCAGTTTCAATTTTACCAACAGGAACTGTTCCGATACCTGTAATTTCATAAACATCTTGAATAGCCATTCTCAAGGGCAAGTTTGTTGGTTTTTCTGGTTGATTAAATTTATCAAATTGTTCAAGGATAGTTGGTCCTTTATACCAAGGCATCTTATCAGATTTTTTAGCAACATTATCTCCTTGTAAAGCAGAAACGGCAATAAAAGCAATTTCAGCTGGTTTGTAACCAACAGTCATTAAAAGTTTAGAAACATCTTCTTTAACTTTATTATAATTTTCTTCTTTATATCCAACTTCATCCATTTTATTAATAACAATTCCTAATTGGCCAACACCCATTGTTTTCATTAACCATAAATGTTCTGTAGTTTGAGGTTGAACACCTGATTTAGCTGCAACAACAAGGAAACCAGCGTCGGCTTGTGAAGTTCCAGTAATCATATTTTTTACAAAATCTTTATGTCCAGGAGCATCAATAATTGTAACTTCATATTTTTGAGTTAAAATTTTCTTATAAGCTAAGTCGATAGTAACTCCTCTTTCTCTTTCTTCTTTAATAGAATCCATAACATAAGCAAATTCGAATCCAGCCTTTCCATGTTTCTGAGCTTCTTCTTTAAGCTTTTTCATTTCCTGTTCACTAACAGCACCAGTGTCATACATCATACGTCCAACTGTGGTTGATTTTCCTGCATCAACATGCCCAACGAATACAATATTAATTCCTGGTTTTTCTTTAGCCATTTTTATTTGAAAATATTTTTAATTAATTATTAGGTCGTATTATTTCAATGAAATTTTAGGTTTATAAACTTTTCTTTTTTTTATAACTTATCGAAGGAAAAAATCTCATTTAATTTTAAATTTAATTTAAATCTCATACCAATTTACTTTTACAATTATTATCTATCACAACTAAATTTAAAAATAGTTTTTAATTAAGCAGAATATGATTACAGACCATGTTACTGAGGGAGATATTAGTTATTATAAAATTCTTTTAGCTGTTGGTTGGAATTCAATAATTCCGGAGGAAAGAGAAAATTTTTTATCAAATCATTATAATGTTGAAAAGTATCTTCCAGGTAGGAAAGAAGAATATGGACTTCTGGGATATGAAGGAATAAAAACACATTTATGGGATGATTTATTTAATATTCATCTTGGAGCTCAAGCTGATTTAGAATCTTTTTTGGGAGCGAATGTTTTTGAAGGATATCTTTGTAGAGATAATGGAACTCCTTATAAGTTAACTAATAAAGGAAGACAAAAATTAAATCAATTAACAAATCTAATGAAGATAAATGATTCTCAACTTGTTGTAGAAGAAGCCAAAAAAAATTTGGAAGAAGTTAGGACGGCAGGTGTTAAAGTTCGTTACGGAGAATTTGCAGGAGAAGGAATTTAATTTTAATGCAAAAATATAATTGTTAATTTAATCTTTATCGAAGAGAAAATTATTTCTTGGCTTTTTATTTTTCTTTGATTTCTTTTTCAATTTGAGAAAGATATTTATTTGCTTCCTCAATAAAGAAGGCGGGGTTAGAATTTATTAATTTAAGATCTTCTGAAAAAGACATCAAGTAATTATTTCTTGCACGATCGCAATTAGATGCAAGTTCTTCTGCAATGTATTCCTGCCCTTGAAATTCTTGATTATAAGCCAGCAAGAAAACTATTTGCTTTAGCAAATAGATGAATTGCGTTAATTATTTATTTCTAGATTAATTAGGAAAAGTGAGCTTGTTTCAGCTCACTGAACCATCCAATG
>Ga0209542_10010652_pt1 | contig 16530 bp, 14 predicted proteins | sample RifCSPhighO2_01_FD_184028 | JGI IMG/M metagenome (GOLD analysis project Ga0209542, IMG submission 184028) | Soil microbial communities from Rifle, Colorado - Rifle CSP2_plank highO2_0.1 (SPAdes) (version 2) | ecosystem: Environmental > Terrestrial > Deep subsurface > Rock core/Sediment ...
TACGACGCATGCGGCATACAACGTTATGGGCATGATGGGTCGAGATGACCGCGGCAATTTCTCAATAACAAACGCAAAGCAGTGCAAGGATGAAATTGCCCGTGCAGTGGATTTTGCGGCTGACGTCGCAGGCTCCGGCTCTGTGGTTATGCATACCGGCGAGTTCGAGAGGCCATTGACAGATATGGTTATAGATGACCATACCGGAAAAAGAAATCTTTCTATCGATGAAAAAAGCGGAAGGCTGATGTTCAAGAAAAGGCATTCAGAGCAGTATGACGCTTCTTTTGTCCTTCTGGACGACAGGACCTCGCAGATAATGGAAACTGTGCAGAAAGACAGGATGGTTGCCTTTCCTGACTGGCTTACTTCAGAAAAGTCATATGAAGGCAAGGATGTAGATGGAAATTCCGCACACATCAAGACGGGAGATTATATTGATTATCAGGGAAGGCTGATTCCTTTCAAGTACCGCTACCACACAACAAAGGGGCCGGTGCCAAAATACGACAAGGAAACAGGCCGTTTCGAGGTAAGATACATGACTTTTGAGGATTTCAGGAAGGTTGCCGATGAAGAAAACAGGTGGTACAAGGAGATTAATGGTGTAGAGCCGGATTACTATGCGAAAAGATACCCGGAAGAGGCATTTTTGCACGCAACATTGCTTACCAATGAAGCTCACTCCCGTGGATGGGCATTGCAGTACGGTCGTGAAGCAGATGAAAGGATACAGAATATAGCAAAGCTTGAGAAGGCACATGAATTCTACAAAAACTTGGAAGAAACAACCCCAAAAGAGGAGCTTTGGAAGCTTATGAAGTCAGATACCTTTCTTAGGGGAATTGCCGGCGCATTTTTGCCTCCGGAAACAAAGCTCCCTTCAGAATGGCTGAAGGAAGCCCTATGGGAAAACAAGAAAAACCTTGAATTTGCAAAGCAGGCTTCCACTTCCCAGGAGCAGCAGGCAAAAGATACGGAAGAAACGAGGTCGCATTTGGTAACTCCAATTAAAAGGCTTGAGAAGCACCCGACAAGGTTTTATGCAGAACTCGGCATCAGGACATGGCAGCGCTCAAAAGACCCTGAAAATCCCCTGTTTATTGCGATTGAGAACCTTTTTCCTGAGCGATTCGGTGGCCATCCTGAGGAATTGAAGTGGCTTGTGGAAAAAAGCAGGAAAAAAATGGTTGAGTTCTTAACAACCCCTGAAGACAAATATGGGGTGGGGGAATATGGGATAGTGGACGAAGCTGTCCTGACAGGAAAAAAGACGCTTGTGAGAAAAAACCCCTTTTACCAGCAGGGCATGTCAAAGGATGAGGCAGAAAAGCTTGCAGAGCAGCACATTGGAGTTACCCTGGATACCGGCCATCTTAACCTTTGGAGAAAATTTTGGGAGCCAGTCCCGGGCCTTACCCTTGAGCAGAATGAAGCTGAATTCAACAAGTGGTATCTTGAGCAGGTAGAGAAGCTTGCAAAAACCGGAATGATAAAAAACCTGCATATTGTTGATAATTTCGGCTTTCAGGATGACCATCTTGCGCCAGGGCAGGGAAACGCCCCGGTCACGGAAGTCATAAGACTTATGAAGAAATACGGCTACGACAAGGCGATAACTGTCGAGCCCGGTGCAGACGCCTCAACAGATGTCTCTGATTTCCACGGGCTGATGAAGACATGGCGCCACTTTGGAAGCCCAATATATGGGATGGGCCAGCGTGTTGCCAGCCCGCAGCAATGGGGTGAGGTCCAGTATTCATATTTCGGCCAGAACAGGCCTCCGCAATACATATTCGGCGGCTATTCACCTTCAAACGACTGGACATTGTGGACAGGAGTGCCGATGGAGTGATTGCAATTTCTTTGAGCTGTTAAGTCTTGTGTATACAAAACATAAAAACCATATAACTGTAAACAAACATCAATTACTCAGTAAATAAACATATAATTTTAGGATTCCGAACCACGCCAAAGAGATAACTAAAATCAAGAGTATGGATACAAACAATATTAACCAACTGCCTAAACAATATTTAATGTATTTATGTGATTTAGTAAGAAGTAGTCTGATTTTCTCATCTTTGTATTGCGAAACGTCTATTTTCAACTTAAAGAACTTCATATTAAAGGCAAAACGAATTACTTTTGCAAAGCTGTATTTCTTATGAAACCTTAGATAAAATAACAAGGAAAACCAATAATAGTTTCCGATGAGCGAAGTTATAGCAAAGGCAAGTGCAAATCCAAGAATGTATACTGTAAAAAGAACACTTAAGATCTCTGTTATATTAACCATCTTTCTCAATAATTAAAATTTCTTTAACCTTTATTAAATCCCCGTTCCCATCATCAGCTTGAACATTACGCCGTTGTCAACCATCATGTAAAGCTTCATCTTGTCCCATTCCTTTGAGTCCATTCCGTGCGCTGGCACATTGCCGAAGAAGGCATCGAGCATGATGGCGCCGCTGCCGCCGGGCGTGAAATATTTTATTGATTTCATAGCCCTCTCAAAGCTCTGGTAAGGCACCATCCCCCGCGCTGCCTCGCCAGAAGAAATTTCCCCTGAGCCGGAGCCTCCATACATCCTAACCACAGTATCCTTTCCAAGATGGCCCCATATCTTGCCGTAATCCGCGGTTCTTGCACCATCATCATAGGGCATAAAATTTCTCTGTGGACTTCTATAATCATTCTCTTGTGTGCCTTCTGCTTTCTCGGAGTTGTCAGCAGCCAGGGAAACAGCCTCCTTTTCCTTCTTTGCCGTTTCTTCGACACCCCTTGCAAGCCTCTTTACAATTTCAGAAATAGCCTCAGCCTTCCTTTCTTTTCTTGGCAATTTGGCCTTCTTAATCTCCCTGTCTATCTTTTTTGCCTCTTTTTCAATCCTTTCAGCAAGCGAAGCATTCTGCCTTATGCAAACCACCCCTTTGTTGGATATAATATCCAACACAAAGTATAAAAGCCTTTTGGTTTTATGATAAGCGCATGGTAGGCAATATTCCCAATTACTCAGCTCTGGACTTGTACAGGAGCATATTCTACCTGAGAAACCCAATCAGCAGGGCGGAGCTCTCAAAAAGGCTGGAGCTCGGCGAGGGAACCATAAGGACGATACTAGATTCCCTCAAGAAAAAAAAGCTAATTGACTCAAACCGCGAAGGCCATTTCCTCAGCAAAAAAGGGATTTTGCTGCTCGAAAGGATTGCAAGGTTTATGGAGCCACCGAAAACAGTCAGGATGGAAATTTTTCCCAAATTCAGGGAAAAAGGGGTTGTACTTAGGAATGTTAAAAAGAAAATGGCTGATTACAAGGTAAGGGATATTGCGGTAAGAAACGGCGCAGAAGGCGCATTAATACTCAAATACGACAAAAGGCTGGAAATTGAGGGTTACAGTAAAGCCGACTTTTCTTCTCTGGAAAGGGAATTTTCACTAAAACCAAAAGATACCCTGATAATCGCCTTTGCAGAAAGCTACAGGGATGCTGAAAATGCATGCGTCGCATGCGCGCTCTTTCTCACAAAGCTTAAGGACCTTCTTGGGAAAAATATTTAACCTCCAAGCCATTAGCTATGCTTATGGTGGAATTTGACAAGGAAGAGGTAATGAAGCTTAAGCCAGCTGAGAGAATAAAGAAGCTGAAGGAAATCGAGGAGAGCGAAATAAAGGAAATCATGGAGGTAGAGTCCTTAATCAAGAAATCAGAAGAGGAGGTCAAGCAGCACAAGGTGGAGGTTGAAATTCCCCCAGTGCATGAAATTGACATCTCGCATCTCTTTGGAGTTGAGGAGGGCATTGAGGGAACCCTTCAAGGCGCTCCCATAGCATTTGATTTTGATGTCAGCTATCTATCTGCTGTCAGCTTCGAGGACTACCAGCAGATTGCAGGCTATATCCCGAAAACCAACGTCAACCTCACCCTGTTTATTGACACCACAAAATACAGGAGCGTTGGCGAAATTGCAATTGAGGTCGCTTCCCCGAGGGCGTGGCTTATTCAGGTCAAGAAATACAACATCAGATAATTTTAAATACTCTTATTCTAAGTTTGCATGTATGCAAAATAAGTATGAAGAGATAAAGAATGCCTATGACAACTTTTACCGCTCCCTTCTGATGAAGAAAAGGCTTCCATTGAAGGATACTGGAATAGGATTCTGGAATGCAGCGGATTCAAAAACCGCCTGGGAAATCCTTTCAAAGATTGGAAGGCATGGAAAATTCATCGACCTTGGCTCAGGCGACGGGAAAATCGTGATGCTCGCCTCGCAGTTTGCAAAAAAGGCAGTTGGCATAGAGTTTGACAGTGAGCTGCACGGCAAGGCGCTTGACATTGCAAGGAAGCTGAATATCCGGAACATAGAATTGATAAACGGCGATTTCCAGGAACACTCGATAGCAGGCTATGATGTTGTATTCTTAAACCCCGACAAGCCTCTCCACAGGAATAAGGTCGAGGAAAAGCTTCTCAATGAGCTTACAGGGCGCCTTGTTGTTTTCGGCCCCCATTTCCACCCGGCAAACCTTAAGAAAGTTGAGGTATCGTTTGTTAATGATACTGTTGTTGGTATGTATAAAAATCCTAGGAAAAATGCATAATTCCAATATTTGAAGAATATTCTGCATGCCCAATCCTGAATGACGAATTGTTGCTAACTAGAATGAAATCCTCTTTCTTAAGCTGATTGTAAAGAACATTCTGCTTTAGCGCCATGATGCCGTCATAATGAACTTTTCTGCCGTCAAGCTTGGCCCTTCTTAGGAGAATAACATCTACAGGGCTGTAAATCACTGCTCCTTTGAGCATCCCTCTGAATATTTTCGCCCATTCCCCATCCTCTTCTTCCATAATCTTCAGGTTCTCTTTTGCAATCTCTATTGAATCTTCGCACCCAAAGGAGCATGGGAAATGAAACAGCAAAGAAACATCAAAATGCCTCATTGCAATGTTGCTGTGAAATCCAAAGGAGAATCCTATTGAATTTTTCAGGGTGTTCAGGGTTAAATCCTCATTGCCCTTTGAAAAATTGTCGCAGAAGAACCTGCAGCAGCATTCAGGATAGCCTAAAGCAATTCCGAGATTGTAATGGTCGTTTTTGGCTTCAAGCGATTTTAGTTTTTCCGCTTCATTTCTGCCCTTTGAAAGGTAAAGAACATAATAGCCCTTCCTTGCATCGTCCGCCTTGATTTTCTCCCCGAAGTCAGAATAAGGGCCTTCATCCTTCTTGAGAATCTTGAAATCTGATTTTACCGTGCTTATACCCCTGTCATTAAGAAATTCCCCAACATCCCCTGCTTCATCCTCCCTGACAAGAATCCTTGCACCTGGCTTCCTGCCCTTAATCAAAGCCAGAATCTCCAATGACTTGATGTTGGACTTGAAAACCTTCTGAAGTTCTGAAAACATGAGAAATAGAAATGCATGTCTTTTAAATAAATTATGCACCCTTCAGGCCTTTTGTATGGTATGACGCCTTATCCGGACCTTTTGCATCGTATGCTGGTTTCAAGGGTTTTAGGCCTGTATCCTCAATTCCGACTTGAGAAGCCCTGGAAAAGCCAAGTGAATGCTCAAGCCGCTCCCTGGGATTGGTGGTTCTATACGAGTTTCCTCCCGCGTATTCTTGATGGGTATTTTCTCTGGCATACTCAATCGACCTTGCCAGCGCATTTTTCCCGCTTACATGGTCGGAAAGTTCAGGAGAAGAATCCCTGTTGTTTTTCATGGCAAGCGCTATCTCTTGCGCATGGGTAACAATATGCGGCTTTTCTTTTTTGTCGCCATCTAACTCATCGCTATCGTGATTTCTGTAATTGCCTGAATAGTGATTGAGGTATCCAATAATCTTTCTTGCAATGCCCGAAGCCCTTTTTAATGCATCGCCAAATCTTTCAATTCCCGTGTACACTCTTTTTTCATCTTTCTGTGGCTTGCTCAGGCCGTAAACCGTCTCATCAGCACCCTTCGCAGGCCTCAAATACAATTCGGGTGTGCTTGAAGCAACTGCATCGATGGATGCTGGCTTCAGGAGATAATCAAAGTTAAGCTCATCGCTTGCGGCGCCCTGAGTTTTGGTATCATAAGAAACCGCCCCCTGTTGATAAGAAGTAACGCCCACTCGCTGATAAGAAGAATCATTAAATCTCATCTTGAGTACAAAGGCGAGATAATTTGCAGGGTCTATTTGGGTGTCAGTTTCGTGCGGTACTTCATCAGCATATTGCCTTGGAGTGCTTGAAGCAGAAATATACCTAATCCTGCCTTCCAAGTCCGGATTGTCCTTAATTGCGTGTTCCATTTTCAGGTTAAGGTAATCAAATCATATTTTTAAATATTTACATCTTTACCGTCCAGAACTACCCCTTCACATTCCCAATCGGAGAAAATCCAACAACTTTATGGGAGATTCCGGCTTTGTCTATTGTGTCGACAACTTCGGAAATGCTCTTGTAGGCTTCGCCTGCCTCCTCTGCAAGCCCCGACATAGAAGTTGCCCTTACATAAATGCCATGCAGTTCCATCTCCCTCTGCAGTTTGTCGCCCCTGAATTCGTGCTTTGCCTGTGTTCTGGACATTGTCCTGCCGGAGCCGTGCGCAGTGCTTCCAAATGTCTCTTCCATTGCGCGATGAGTTCCTGTAAGAAGGTAGCTTCCTGTTTCCATTGAGCCCCCAATAATAACCGGCTGTCCAATCTCCTCGTATTCAGGCGGCAGGTCGCCAAAGCCAGGGCCAAAGCTTCTCGTTGCCCCTTTCCTATGCATAACAACCTCTCTCAATTTCCCGTCAATTTTATGCTTTTCAACCTTCGCAATGTTATGAGCAACATCATAAACCAAATTCATTTCCAAATCTTCGGCCGATGTCTTAAAAACACTAGAGAAGCATTCGCGTATGCGGTGAAGTATGACCTGCCTGTTTGCAAATGCCATGTTTGCAGCGCACGCCATCGCCTTATAGTAGTCCTGAGCCTCTTTTGACTGGAATGGCGCGCATGCCAATTCCCTGTCTAAAACATGAATTCCATATTTTGGCATAATCTCCCCAAAAGTCTTCAGGTAATCAGTTCCAATCTGGTGCCCAAAGCCTCTGCTCCCGCAATGGACCATGACGACAACCTGGTCTGGCGTTACTATTCCCATCTTCTTTGCGGCCTTCTCATCAAATATGTTTGCGGACTTTGCAATCTGAATCTCAAGGTAATGGTTTCCAGAACCCAGAGTTCCAAGCTGTGCAATTCCACGCTGCCTTGCCCTATCGCTTACCTTTGAAAAGTCCGCCTGCTTTATGCAGCCGTGCTCTTCAATCCGCTTTAAATCATTCTCCCAGCCATAGCCATTTTCAATGCACCACCTCGAGCCGGTTTCTGCAACCTCTTTAAACTGGGACATGTTAACTGAAACAAATCCCTTCCCTCCAACTCCAGCAGGCACGCGCTTAAACAGCAAGTCAACAGTCTCCTTCAGCTTTGGCTGGAAATCCTTGAATGTGAGGTTTGTCGTCACTAAGCGCATTCCGCAATTTATGTCAAACCCAATTCCGCCTGGAGAGATAACCCCCTCATTCACATCAAAAGCTGCAACTCCTCCAATCGGAAAGCCATATCCCCAATGCCCATCAGGCATGCAGTAAGCGTACTTTTGGATTCCCGGAAGGCATGCAACATTTGTAACCTGCTCAAACACCCCTGCATCCATCTCATCCAATAGCTTCTTGGACGCATAGATTCTCGCAGGGACATTCATCCCTTTTTTGTATTCAGGCGAAATCTCCCAGATGTAATCTGAGATTTTCTTCATTTCCGGTTTTTTTGTTTCTACTTTCATATGTCCAGTATTATCGTTGCCTTGTAGCCTCCTTTTGTTTTTTCAATCTTGAACATGTGCATCGTGACTGCCTTGACGTCATTCCTTAGCTCCTGCGTTTCTTTGTTTATCTTATCGCCCTTCAAAGCACCCGTTAGTTTATAATCCTTTCCTGCTTTCTTTATTGATATGTCGTACCTTGAAAACAGGAGATTATCAGCATCCTTGAGGTAAATCAGCTCTCCAAGGAAATCGAAAAGAAGCCCTTCGAGGCTGTTGCCCTTCAAGGAAATTTTTTTCTCAATATTTGGCTTGACATCCTTAACTTCAACCATCTGCGCAGTTGTTGCCAATGCAGCGTTCTTGAACAATTCAGCGGCATCCTTCCCATAGGCAAAAAAGCCAACATCTGCTGTGTGGTCAAAGTATTCGTATTTCTTCATGGTGCGGATTAGGGCAGCGTATTTTAATAGCTTTTGAATTAAATCAGAAAGCTTTAAATAAGTAAAATTTGGGTAACTGCTTGGTAACAATGAAGTTTCAGATTCCTAGAAAGGCAAATCCAAACATTGAGCTCTACAACAAGGCAGACATGGACATTGCAACCCAGTTTGCCAAGGAGATAAATGAGGAGCTGAAGGCATTCCTGCGCGCAGTTGTGATATTCGGCTCTTCAGCAAGAGGCACCCAGACAAAAAAATCCGACATAGACATGCTGCTGGTGATTGACGATACCTTAATCGACATCACAAATGAGCTTGTCGAAGCTTACCGCCTTATTGTTCAGCGCCATATCATGAGGGTTTCCCCAAGGCTGCATATCATTTCATTGCGCTTCTCAACCTTCTGGGAATACATACGGAATGGAGACCCTATTGCAATAAACATCCTGAGAGATGGTGTTGCTATATACGATACTGGCTTTTTCGAGCCATTGCAGATTCTCCTTAAAAAAGGCCGCATCAGGCCGACGCAGGAGAGCATATGGAATTATTACGTCAGAGCTCCAAACTCCCTCCATAACTCAAAATGGCACATTCTCCAGGGAACAATAGACCTTTACTGGGGGGTCATAGACTCTGCCCATGCAGCATTGATGAAGCTTGGGGAAATACCGCCGAGCCCTGAGCACGTTGCTGATTTGCTTGAGAAGAAGATGGTGCACAAGGGCCTGCTCGAGGAAAGATATGCCCAGACCATGAGAAAGTTCTACAAGCTTTCAAAGGACATTACGCACCGCAATATCACCCAAATCAAGGGCGAGGATTACGACAGGTACCACAAAGAGGCCCAGGAGTTTATAGACAGGATTAGGAAATTTATTGAATGATTCTAAAGAACAAGAAAGAAATAAAAAATGTGGAGAAGCTTACCTTCTCCTTACGATAGACACAATCGCAAACACAAGCAATATAGCGATTATCACAACAAGGATAATCAGAACTGCCGTGTAGGTTGTTGAGTCCCTTAAGCTGAATGCTGTTGGAGCAACCGGCTGTGCGGTTACAGGTATGCTTCCTGTGGTGCTTACAGGCGGCACAGTCACAACCTCAACTTCCTCTTCCCCATCTTCCTCCTCCTCTTCCTCTGCAGGCGGAGGTGTTACAGTTGTGGTCTCCTCGCAGTTCTGCACAGTTAAGGTAAGGGTCTTTGAGTCAGACTGCTTGGTTGTGTCGTAGTAGGCTTTTACGCTTATCGGGTAATTGCCTGCTTTAACGCCTGTAGCGTCTAAGCTTACAGTCTTTGCATAATCATTGTCGTCTGTGCCCTCGTCAAGCTCCAGGCCAGTGTCCCTGACGTTTAGGTCAAGGTCTGAGTTCTTTACCTCAAGGACAACCTCGTCCTCGTCTTTTGAGCCTATGTTAACAATGCCAACATCAACAGTCGCGTCCCTGCTGCATTTTACAACAGAGGGGCTTAGTTCTGCGCTCTTAATCAGAATCTTGTGGTCGTCCTTTTCAACCTCAAGCTGCAGGTTCCATACCACAACGTGCTGCACGTCAAATTCATCCTCGCCCTCAACGCGAATCTCTACATCGTAGACATCTTCGTCAACCTCAAGGGGGACTTCAAATTCAATGTCAACAGAATTCTCATCCTCTGGGTCCAGGTCAAACTCATCAGCTTCCTCATCCAGGTCATCATCGTCGTCAATGCCGAAGATTGTTACCTGAACCGAAATATCCTTGATTTCGGTATCATTTACATCCTCATCAAAGGTGTTCTCAATCTCAATCGAGAATTTGACAGTGTCTCCCGGCTTTGCCTCCTCGCTTATCTTGGAGTCATTGTCAAGGTTTTTGTCTGTCTCTGAGCCAACCGTAACATCAAGGTCCTTAATCTCAAGCTTTGTGTTGTTTCCGGTTCCCTGCGAAACATCATTAACGGTAAGAATAAATGACTTAACATCAGCGGAGTTTGCGTCAGCTGCCTGAACGGCAACCGCAAACTGCGTGCTTGAAGTTGTAACATTGAATGCTGGCGTGTATGAGAATGTTGCCTGCGTGTCGGTAACCTTTGTAAGCGTAGCTCCGGTAGGCCCCGAAAGCAAAGTGTAGGTTGTCAAGCCGCTGTCAGGCGCAGTATTTGTAACTGAAAGTGTAAGTGTGGCACCTTCATTTACAGCCTGGTTAGAAATTGCTGATACTATCGGGTTCGCATAAGCCAAACCTGAAAAAAGCACTGCCATCAGGCAGATAATGCCGATAAAGATTCCTTTTTTCATATATATTCCCCCAATGTTTTTTATTGATTTTGAGCTATATATGCGATAACTAATCTTGAAGCCTTTATAAATGTTTTGGTTTTTTACTACTATCTAATAGGGATAACTTTTCCTTGGGATTAGGTAGGCAATCAAAATGACAATCAGCAGTAAAGCAATAACGCTTCCAAGCACAAGGAACAGGGTATATTCCCCTGAATCAAAAAATGAGCTTTCTATGGATGTGGTAACTGCAATTGGGGTTGCCGTCGCATTTACTTTAGGCTCGGTTGCGTTTTTTGGCACTTTCAGTGTTGGCGGAGGTGCTACAGTAGTGTTAGTTGTTGGCTTAGTGGTTGTGGTGTTCTTTGACGGCGTTTCTTCGCATCCCTCTACCGTCAGGGAAATTGTCTTGGAGTCATCAAGTATTGTGGTATCATAATACGCCTTTACAATAACCTGGTAGCTGCCTTCATCCTGAGTTTCTGGAACAGCCAAGGAAAATGTCCCGCTGTAGGTATTGTCGTCGTCTGGGTCTGAGTCGACCTCTATGTTGGAAGTCTGTAAATCTATTTTCAGCTTTGAGGAACTTACTGTTACCTTGACATCGTCTTCATCTTTCTCTCCTATGTTGATTACCTCATAGTTAAGCTGGGCATTCTCGCCGCACTTCACATCGCTGTTCGAAAAACTGGCGCTTACTAATTTAACCTCATGGGTGCGCCTCTCAACATCAATGGAAAACTCAAATGTATCCGTATGGATAACCCCGTCATCATCCTCTCCCTTTGCCTCCACAATCACATCAAAATTGCCGCCTTCCGCATCGTTTGGAAGCTCGAATGTCAGGTATACAACATCATTGTCATCTGCCTCAAGGTCAAACTCATCAGCCTCTTCTTCCATGTCCTCGCCGTCATCGATTCCTTCAATAGTTGCCTTTACCTCAATGTCCTTAATCTCGACATCCTCCTGGCTGGTGAATTTGTTTTCAACCCTTATCTCAAGAACAATTTTGTCGCCTGGAACTGCTTCCTCGTCAATAGTCTCGCTTTCCTCTGCTGATTTGGATGAAAATGAGCCAATGGTAACGTCAACATCCGCAATATCAAGGTTGCTTACCACATCTGCATTTACCGAAATGACATTCCCAAAGTTCTCTTCGTTGCTGTTGATTGAGATGGAGCCAAGGGATTTATTTCCATAAGTTTCTGTGTTAGGTATCGTGATGTTGAGAGAAACATCCTTTGTATCTCCTGGATTAAGGAAAAAGCCGGAAGTTGTGTTGAACAATGGCAAGTAACTGCTGGATATGGTCGTGCCCAGTGCTATATTATTCAGCACGGTATTCCCGTCGTTCTCAATCGTGAATGTCTTTGCATAGCTCTTGCCCCTTTTTGCATTTGAATAGCTTAGTGTTGAAGGAACGTCTATGTCGCTATTAATGTCCTCTACCTTTACCGTAATTGTTGAGTTTGTCTGTGTGCCGCTATAATCTGCGGTGAGAATTCCGGTATAAGTTCCCAGTGATTGGCCGGTTGGAACATTTGTAATTGTTATAGTAATATCTTTAGACTGCCCTGCAGTCAGGGAAGTTCCATTGGGTGAAATTGCAATATCTCCTGAAAGAGTATTAGAGCCCGAAGTCAAGGCAGTTGTTGTGAAGAAAATGCTTGAAACTGTAGTTGAGCCTGTATTGGTTATTGTAAAGTTATTCTGCACAGAAGTTGAGTAATTCCTCACCCACGTCAAAGTTGGCGATGTCTGGGTAATCAGAGCCAGCACAATGCTTACAGCCAACAGCAGTGAGATTATTATTGGTATTCTTTTCATGGCAACCCCCTGAATAAACCTATAGAAACCCCTCTTTAGGCATGTTGTGTAGTCCCTGTTTATATATAAAACTTTGGTTGGCTCCGGTGAAAAATGCAGGTTAGCAGCTTGCCCCCGTATTTGCACAGTCAGTTTCCCTAAGCTTCCGTCTTCTGCAGGCAACTTCAACTGTACACAATTTGTGTACAGTTCAAGGGAACGGATAGAAAATTGAGTGTATTATGCACCATTTATACAATATTATTAGAATCTTAATGCATAATGCAGAAAGATTTGAGTATACATAGTTGCAAAATACATAATTTTTACATTAAAATTAGAAATTCATAGCATAATAGAAACATTTATTAAGATAAGCAAGTTATAGCAAATGACACAAACATTTAGACAATAGATATGTCATTTGTATATACGAACGGACAACTATTGTCCAATAATTATTGTCCGTGAGTATAGGTGATTCGTATGGTAACAAAATACGACGTATTTGAGTATGTGTATAAAAAGGGCAACCCTGTAAAGCCCCTAGAGATAGCCCAAGCTTTCAGGAAAGGCAAGGCAGATTACCAGGCAATCTACAAGATGCTTATTAATCTGGCAGAAAACAAATTCGTTGAAAAGAACAGATACGGGTTTCAGGCTTTGCGATCAAGGAGGAATGACCTTGCTTACAATATCATAAAATTCTGCATGTCTAACCAGATTAATCATAATGATCTCCTTGATAAAGGCCTTGCAGAGTTCGTCAGCAAGGCATTCTTGAAAAAAAGGTTTGCCATAAATGATTTTAAGATGGATCCTAGGAGAGTTGTGAAATATGTTAACATTCTTTCAAAATGCGGCTTGCTCATAATCCTTTCAAGAAAGCCCTTGGAAGCAACGATTCCCTACAATTCATTTTTGGGCGATTTGATTGCTTATTTCGGCTATAAAGTATTGGCGGCAAAGCACAAAGAGGATGAATATTACGGGGAGATTGGAAAAGAGCTAAAAAAGTTCAGCCAGTTCAGCAAGACTAACGAAGAGAAATACAAGGAGATTATAGATGATTTTGAGACTCGATTCATTCAGCACAGTCTTAGCATAGAAGGGAATCCAATAACCCTTCCTGAGACGATAAAGCTTCTCAAGAATAAGATAGTGCCAAAAGACGTCAGCCTGGAAAGCATACAAGAAGTCCAGAATTATCAGAAAGCAATGCAGAAGATGGTGCAGGACACAGTGGAGCGAAGCCCGCTGACAAAGGCGCTAATCCTCAGCTATCATTACCTCGCAATGTATCATCTGCCTGAAATCGCAGGCAAAATACGGCAGAAGCCCGTTTACATTGAGGGAAATCCTGATTATACCGTTGCAAAAGTCGACGAAATCGAGAAAAGGCTTTCTGGGCTTATGGAAGAGTATAACAAATTCATTGCCAAAAAAAAGCACGCTCTGAAAGATATCCTGCAATTCGCAGCTTATTTTCATAATGAATTCCAGCACATTCACCCCTTTTCAGACGGCAATAGCAGAACAACAAGGCTGATTACTTTCCACCTGCTAAGGTCGCAAAACATCCCCGTATTTGATATTCCCCTTGGCCTTCTTGAAGAGTACATCTTCTCAACAAAAGGCGCCAAAAAAAGGGGAGATAAAAAGCTCATCCATGTTATGCAAAAGATTGTCCTCTACAACCTCAAATCAATCAATGAAAAGCTTTCATAATGGCAAATCCTCAAAGCAGGAAGTTTCAGTTGGCATGGTTTCTTCCGGGACTGTGCTTAAGTTTATTTATCACTAGGTACCGATATATAATAGAAAGACTTAATCTCCTTAAGACAGGATAAACTTTGAGCGTATAAACCTCACGCAAGCATGTCCAGTGTGAGGCAAACTAAAGATTTGCTTGTCAAGGATTACTTACTAAGCGGTAGTATAAAACCGAAAGATTTTTATATGGCTAATCACTTCTCACTAAATCATGCAAGAATATAGGGTTAGTAACCGAAGTGCAAGATCTCTTGATAGGGTAGTTAGTTCCGGCGCTTTTAAAAGTCCGGAAGATGTATTACGCCATTTAATTAATGCTTATGCGAGCGAATTAATAATCCACACTGCTCAAGGTATTGACCTGCAACCTGCAGATGGCGGAGCACACAGAACTCAACAGCAATGGATTGCACTATACAATGCTCAGGAAGGAGAATTCAAAGGCAAAAGAATGATTGCTTCTTATGATGTTATTGGGGCGCCAAGCTCTGCTTCACCAAAATTGCTTGCGAGTTTACAAAAAGATTGTGTCGAATACTGGATTATAACAAGTACACATAACAGTTATCAGCGAAGCACATTAGCTGGAAATGTTATTCATAATTACCAAAGCACAGTTGTAAGGCCTAAAATAATATCTCTTGATGAGATTCCGGTTCTTCAAGGGGAGCCTGCCAGCAAAGTAGTTGAAATGCCAGGTGGCCTTTTATACATCAGAGCGCTTGCCAATGATAGGCATGCAAAACCAGCAGCATTGTTAAATGGACTTGTAGCATTAGCTCAAAGAGAACCCGAGGATATCTTTTTCCACACACCAGACCAAGACTCAAGAAACATGGATTCCGAAAGGGCTGTCAGGTTCGGCGACGGTGGCGGGGGGTTCCATGTAGGTGGCGGCAGCCGCTTTGTCAACGGCAATGGGCGTTCCCGTGGGGTGTTCGTAAGTCCGCGAAGCGGACGCGCAAAAAAATAATCTTTTTAAACTAATCTTATCCTTAACCTTCTGTCTTGGTTCGAAAACGCCAAGGCCACACGCCAGTTTATTACGGCTTAAAGAGCCATAAAATACAGCTGCAACACTTGGTAGGAAACGAAGAGATGAAGCAGCAGTGAATTAATGATAAATTGGCTACAATGCTGGGGCTGTCAACAGAATGACTAAACTTTTGTAACTATTACTGCCACTGCACAAACGTTGTGTATATGTTTCCTGCAATTCTATAAACTTCAGTACCACCCGTACTGGTAATATTTTTCCTCCTCGAAAGGCAGCTTAACCTCGTTGATGTCAGAGCCGTCCTCAATGTCATTCATCATTATCTTCTTTGCAGATATGGTGTACAAGACATCATCCATGTACAATGACCTTCTGACTGCGCTTGGGGCGTTCCAGTAGTATCTGTCATCCTCCTCGCCGTGTGAAATCTTGCCCTTAACCTTTACTCCCTTTCCCGGGCTTACCTCAAGCACATAGGCACCCTGCCAAATCCTCTGCCTGTAATAGCCCTGTCTTTCATCATAGCTTTCGCCCTTAATCTCCCTTATCGGAATCACAACAAGGTCATTTCTCTTGTCAAACAAGAATGCCTTGTGGTCGCGCAGAGCTTCTGAATCTGTCCCACTTTCTCCTATTTCAATGCTGTCAACCTGCTCCGGATTCTCAACATCAGAGACGTCAAATAATGCAACCTTTACGCCTTTGATTGACACTCCGCCCCATTCATTTCCCTCTGTTTCCTTTCCTATTCCTATAATATGGTCTTCATCGTATGGGTGCAGGTAGTCTGAAAATCCCGGAATCTTAAGCTCGCCAAGCACCTTGGGATTTTCAGGATTGGAAAGGTCAATAACAAACAATGGGTCAACCCTTTTGAATGTCACCATGTAAAGCCTGTCGCCCAAAAACCTTGTAGAGTATATCCTTTCATCCCTTGCAATCGCCCCTATCTCTCCAACTGTGTCCATGTCCTCATCGAGAACATAAACATTGTTGTACATCTCTGCCCTGTTCCTTACATAAAGCTCTGTTGTGGTCGCAACTCTAAGATGATTGTCAAACTCGTCAAGCGAAAACTGGTTTAATAGGTATCCCGGAACTTCGCCCTTGGTTTCATAATTTATGTCGCCGTTGTCAATGCCTATCTTGTGGATTACCGTCTTTCTCCTCTCCACTTCAAGCTTAATCTCGTATTCTTCTATAGCCTTCGTAATTTCCTCGCTCAGCTCTTCTTTTTCCGCCTCATCCATTTTGTTGTACATTTCCTCAAGGGCATCAGAAATTCTCGACCACTCCTCATAAGGCTCCAAATCATCGTCCTTTATGGCCTCTATTTTGTCCTGCACCTCATCGGGCAGCAAAGGCACAACAACCCTGAAGAACCTGTCTGAGTTTGAGGACTGGTAATAGAAATACGGCAGGTTTTTCTGGTAGG
>Ga0209542_10010653_pt1 | contig 16529 bp, 13 predicted proteins | sample RifCSPhighO2_01_FD_184028 | JGI IMG/M metagenome (GOLD analysis project Ga0209542, IMG submission 184028) | Soil microbial communities from Rifle, Colorado - Rifle CSP2_plank highO2_0.1 (SPAdes) (version 2) | ecosystem: Environmental > Terrestrial > Deep subsurface > Rock core/Sediment ...
GTTTGTTAGTGGACAATGCAGGGATGATTGCTTTTACAGGAGAGGTTATGCTTCTGGGAAGCAAGGGCAAAGATAAAAAAGAAATTTTATTGAACTGGGATGAAATAGATATTAAACCCAGGGAAAGAACGGATGATGTTGAAGTTAGCTGGCGATAAAGTATCTAAATGTTTAAATATAAAATATTAATAAAATTTTAATGGGATTAGTTGAAGATGTTTATAATTATCTCTCAAGAATAACGAATAGTAATTCTGATCAATTTGATTATGGAGTTCACGTTCATACAGAGCACAATGCTTATTTTGCATCTAGAGCCGATGGTGGTAAAAGAGATCCTATTGAGTATTGGAATGCTGCAAAGGCATATACTGCTTTGAATTTTTTGGGGATATATGAAAGAATTTTCTTTTGGTTCGTCTTGGAAGCCAAATAAGTTAATAAAGCTCATTGATGATAAAGATGCAAGAATTATTGATCTGGCTTTAAATGTTGGACGAGGCGCACACATAGACTTCAAGGTTTCTGCAAGTATTTTAGAAGATATAAGTAGAAGATTGAAGATGAGTCATGGCGAATTTTATATTGGTTCTTTAGAATCCCATTAGAATAGACTTAAATACTTTTTTATCTGAATTTTTAATAGTTCACTCATGAATGTGCTTTGTGCCGTCTTCGTGAATGTGGATGTTTGGAGTCTGGCAGTCAATTGCTTTTATATAATCGCGGTATATCGCAGCGGAATCTGAATCAAAGCAGATTCTATCAATATCTGAAATTTCAGGAGCTTGAGGACAAGAGCAGTCATAGTAAATTTCTTGAGATTTCGAGCCGATAAAAATTGAATTGTATGGACAACCAAAATCGACACAAGAACTGGGAGAAGAAATATCTTGTAATTGAGAACTTTTTTCTGATTGTATGACTGTTTCACCTTTTAGCTTTTCGAACAGGTAGTTGTTATCAGATGTTAATAAAGCAACGACCAGAACACCGAGGAGTACACATATCATAATAATAAGAACCATCACCAATTTTTCCGCTTTCATTCTTAATACTCGTTAAGAGGAATATTTAATTCTTTCTATAAATAAAATATAGATGTGGAAGAAGGAAATGTTTATTAATGTTTAAAAGTATTAATTGTGGTATTATTATGGTAGGTAAAAGAGGATTTCTTATTGCTGCGTTTTTTATAATTTTAGTTGTGCTTGTTTCCTTCGAATATTTTCCTACTTTTACAGGAAATGTGATTTCGGGAGAAATATTTTCAGGAACAACAAAATTGACTGGAAATGCTGTTTTTGAGGGAACACAGATTTCTGCAGTCAAATCTGGAAATTGGAATGATGTTAGTGTTTGGAGTCTTGGCAGATTACCAGGAGCAGGAGATTCTGTGGTTATCGATGGTAAAAATGTTAATTTTAATACGAATACAAATATTCAAGATTTAAGATTGATGAATGGGGCTACTTTGACTGCTAGTAGAAGTATTCCAACAAGAATGAATTTGTCAGGAAGTTTAGCTGTTTTATCCGGAAGCAGATTAGATTATGGAACTGCCACGGATTTTATTCCTGCAAATGTTGAAGCAATTATTGGGTTTAATGTTGCAAACGACAGAAATCTTAATGCTAACACAAGACCTGGACCGGATCCGAGTATGCCCAGCTATCAGCCTGAAGATCCTGGACTTTGGACAACAGGGACTAATAGTTTTTCATCTTTTTATGGTGCTCCAAAGAATTTTATTTGGACTAAATTGATTAAAGATGCTAAGGTTGGAGATACAGAAATATATTTACAAGGAAATCCAAGCGGGTGGAGAATTGGAGATACAATTATGATTTCTCCGACTGGAAATGAGCAAAATCAAACTGAATTGAGACAGATAACCATAATTGCAGGAAATAAAATTACTTTAAACTCTCCGTTGAAATACTTTCATGAAGGAAGTTTGTATGCTTATAACTCCCAGACAAAACGAGCAAGATTGATTAATAGTGCCAGCGAATTGCAAGCAGGTGAAACTTTAGTCCCAATACAAGGGGAAGTTGCTTTGTTAACGCAGAATGTTAAAGTACAGAGTAATCTTGTAAAAGAGGGAGACTTTAATCATAGAGCACATACTGCTTGGATGCATGGAGGGGCAGGAAGCATAGCGTATTCTGAATTTAAAGATCTTGGACCAAGAGGGCAATTAGGAAGGTATTCTATACATCTTCATAAAATTGGCAACTTTGGAAATGGATTTTTGATAAAAGGAGTTAGCGCTTGGAGTTCTGTTTCAGATCCTGTCAATAAGTGGTATGTTATTCATAGCACTAATGGAGTTATTTTGGAAGATAGCGTCGGATATAATGCTCAAGGTCGTGGATATTATATGGAAGATGCTGACGAGATTGGAAATGTAGTCAGAAATAATTTAGGAGTTAAAGTTAGTTATCCGGAAGAAGTGATAAATGGATTTGTGCCTTTAGATATTCAGGAGCCAAAAGAAGGAGCATCTGTGTTTTGGGTAAGGGAAGGGAATACTGTTGAAAATAATATTGCTTCTGGAGGGGAGAGAGGAGTCGCAGGATTTTGGATTACTCCAAACAACAATTCAGGTGTTATTCCAGAAACATCATTTAAAGGAAATGAAGCACATTCAAACGCAATTGGATTTTATTCTACAGGAAGAAATCACGATTTAGCATCTTTTGCAAATGCAAAAGTCTGGAGAAATTATGCTTCCGGAATATTTATCGGGCCTGAGTCCAGAACAACAATTGAAAATACAATCTTCTTTGGAAATGCTTTGCTCACTGGAGATGGAGATAGAGGAACATTTACAAATAACTTGGAGATAGAGGACAGTTTTTATCCTGAAATAGAACTTCCGGCTCAAAGAACTTTGGTGAAGAGTTCAAGTTTATCAATCAATTATAAATTTAGAGACGGATTAATGGTATATGACAGACAAAAAAGTTTTAATCTTGCTGAAGGATTTAATAATTTAACAATAAGTGAGACAAGTAAATCTGGAAAAATTGTGAGCTCTAATTGGTATGTTGATTTGGATACAAAAGCGCCAATAATAAATATTCCTTCGCAATTAAATCCTACAACTTCTAATATTCCTACCTATCTGCTTAAATACAACATCAATAATGACGAAAAACAAATTACCCTAACTAAGATTTTTACATTAAAGTCTGGAAATAATATTTTAACAGTCAATTATAGCGATATCAATGGTAATTTTGTAACTGCTTCTTATAATGTAAACTATGCTGGATTGACAAATACTGCCCCGCAAATTGTTTCTCCTGAGCAAAGTAGTTATAGTGTTAAAGAGGGAGAGGTTTTACTTTTGAATCTTGATGTTTATGATGAGCAAGGAGAGGTTATTATTGAGAAAGGTGTCGATTATTATATTAATGGGGTTAAGCAAGGTTCATTGCCAGGTTGGGTAAGTTTTAATATAGAATTAAGTTTGTTGGAAGTTTGGCCTAATTTTAATTCTGCAGGAAATCATGAATTTAGATTTAGGATTAAAGACTCAAATGGGGCAGCAACGGAAAAAGCAGTCATCCTTAATGTCGCTGATAATACTGAAGGTAAACCAATGGTTTTTGTTAAAAAGCAAGTTTGGAATGCAACTCAAAATAAATATGCTGGATTTATTCCTAAGAGTGGAGAATTTACAATACCTGCGAGTGTCACAAATTTGGATGGACCTCAAGAAACAGGAGTTGTATTTTTCGTTAGAGATCCTAATAATAAAGTGTTTTCTTCTGCAAAACTGATAGAACAAGGTACAAATGTTTTTGGGAGTGTTGATTTAACTTCAACTAATAGTGGAATTCAAGGAGTTAGTGCTTATGTTTGGAGTTCTCCTGTTTCCATTTCAACCCCACAGAATAAATATAATTTCAATTTAATGTTAAGTGATGGAAGCAATCAATTTAATTTGCCAATTGTAGTAAATATTATTCATAATTATAATGATCTTCCAATATGGTATAAAACTTTTGACGTAAGAGTTAATCCAGTTATTACAGCGTGGCCCCTTATGACTATTAAGAATACAGTCACATTAAGTGCTGATCCTTTGCAAAGGGAGGCAGCACAACCATTGGCTAATTATGTTGGACAGAAGGGACAGTGGTACTTGAATGATAAGCCTATTAGTTCTGTTTTAACTTATCCTTTCACATTTAGTTTTGATACAAGACAAGTTCCTGACGGATCTTATTTTCTCGCTATAAAGACTTTTGAAGGAACTGATGCTCATGGATTAGGTCCAAGATCTTTCCAGAAGCAGATTGTTATAGAAAATGTTCCTGGGGTTTCAACAGAAAAAAGGATAATTCCTATATCATATCAAACTTGGGGAAGATTCCAGGAAATTGGTTCATTTGTTTTTGATTATCTCAACTCAACTGGAAAAAGAGAGCATGGATTGCTGAGTCCGTTCCCTTATACATATTCTCCTCCAGCAAATACTTTATCTCAGAGTCAAAAAATTGCGTTGACCGAGGGTACTAATTGGTATGCCGAGCCTTTGACTGGGCAAATAGAGCATTATACTAGTACAAATGGATTTTATAAGTCAGATGGAGGAGAAGTTTTACAAGGAGGATCTCCTGAAGAACTTAGCGTCATATCATCCCAAACTACTGATAATATGTTTAGCATAAAAAGAAAGGGAGATTATTTTGACGGAGGAAGAGGTGATACAGGAATGCCAAGCGGAGTAAGTACATTAATGGCAAATCCAGAAGGTAAGGGTTGGTATGGTATTGATTTTAATGGAAGATTCTTTAAAGTAGATGAACATGGCACAATAACAACTATAGCTGGAAAAAGATTAGTAAGAACAACACCTTATGCTTTGGGAACGGGAAGTGCGGCAAATCAGCAATCTCAACAAATAGGTAGCTTTGATAATAATATTTACTTTAAAAATCCATTTGACTTTTACTTTGATGTTTATGATCCTAAAATAGCATATGTTGCTGATACTGGCAATCATAGAATTGCAAAAGTTGATTTACATTCTGAAACTCCTGTAATAACGACTCTTGCCGGAGTTCCAGGAGTTTCTGGATATAGAGATGGACCTGGAAATCAAGCTTTGTTTAAGAATCCAACCAGCATAGTTGTTTCTTGGGAAGATGGAAGTATTTATGTTGCAGATAATGAAAATGATGCTATAAGAAGAATAGTTATTAGTGGAAATAATGTCAGTGTTACAACTGTTGCAGGAAGAGGACAAGGAGTTCCAAGTGTTCCTGCTGATCAGATTGCGGCAAGAGCACAAATAGATTCTCTGACACAAAATGCTCCAATATCCTCTGCAGCAATAGTGCATCCATTTGTTATAAGAACAGATTCAAAAGGTAATCTTCTATTTTTTGAACCCACAACTCAATGGGTAAGGAGAGTCAATTTCGCGTCTGGAATGGTAGAAAAGGTCTTTAAGTATAGTGGGCCTGATAATCCTTCGGATTGGATTTGGATGTATGTTGATTGGAGAGGCAATGCAGGTCCCAAAGATGATATATTTTTAGCAACTTCTTCTATATCAGGATTTGCACAGTACGATATAAATAGACATAGAATAAGTAATGCTGCTGCTGGACAAGGAATTACTACTGATTTCTCTTCTGTTTTTCTCAGATTTGCGCATATGGCTCATGGTTGGGGTGGTGAAGGAGGACCTGTATTGGGATTTTATCCTTGGGGAATTGCTATAGATGATGATGAGTCAAAAATTGTCGGTACTGCTTCTGTAACACAGGGTTTTCCTCAGGCTAGGATGTTTAACAGCGGAAACGAAATTAACGAGATTCAAGTTTCAAATGGTATGAGTGACGATGTGGGGTATCTTATTGGTATTCGCCAAAGTATATGGAACAAAGGTACTGTTTTTGGTTTCCCAATGCATATTAGACCAGGATTTGTTGCGCTTTATGGAGAGGATGGCGGAGGGACAATGTATTTCCAGGATGTTCCTAGTTTGGATGATTTAACTTTTCTTGGTGATCAGGAATTAAGGGATTATATACAGTCTGGAATGGCCTCAAGTATTCCAAGACCTGAATTTACAGGAAACGACTTAGAGAAAATGATTTATTATGTGAGAACTAATTCTCTTTACTTTTATTTGTTCCCGATTAAGAAACCAACAGTTTCAAATGATATGAGATCTCCTGAAGTAAGAAATGTAAAAGTACAATCAATTGATGCAAGTTCTGCTAAAATTACTTGGCAGACTGATGAGCCAACTCTTGGTTTCATAAAATACGGAATTCATGACGGATTTTATTATGGATATTCTAATTTAGAAAATTATTACAGTTTTGATCACGAATTAATTGTTAAAGATTTGCCTCAAAATTCTATGACTCATATTAGTGTTGTTGTAAAAGATTTTGCAGGCAATGTTGCTAACTCTAGGGATAAAAGTTTTCTAACTTCAACGCAAACATGTTCTCAGATTGGAGGAAATGTTTGTTCAGGGCAAGAATTTTGTTCTACCGGAACATTTGTGACCTCTGTTGATACTAATAGATGCTGTTTAGGGCAGTGTGTAACACAAACTTGCGGAAATAATATTAAAGAAGGAACAGAAGTTTGTGATTCTGGAAGTCAGGCATGTACAATAAATGGATATACAGGAACACAAACTTGTAATTTACAATGTTCTGGATTTAATACATGTGTAACAACACAGAGTTGTGGAGATGGAATAAAGAATGGAAATGAGCAATGTGATTTTGCTTCCAACAATAACAATATAATTAAATCTAATACACAAAACGTATTTAGCTCATTTAGCAGTCCAGTATATGGGCAGTCTAAGACTGCATATTATTGTTCAACATCATGCAATTCAAGACAGGAAACAATAAGTGGTGGAAGCTGTGGAGATAATATTATCAATGGAAATGAAGTTTGCGATGGGAATAATTTGAATGGAAAGAGCTGTATAACCCAAGGATTTATCTCTGGAATATTATCTTGTAAGAATGATTGCGCGTTTAATACTGCGCAGTGTTCTGCAGTTTGTGTTGAAAGTTGGACTTGCGGTGCATGGAGTTCTTGTACAAACAATCAGCAAACAAGAACTTGCACCGATAGTAAAGATTGTAAGACTACAAACAATAGACCTTCTTTAACACAAAGTTGTACAGGTAATTCAGATAGAGATGTTGATGGTATTTTGGATGTTAATGATAAATGTCCTGATTTGTTTGGAGAGGCAGATGCATATGGATGTCCAAAACCAATAGCAACTAGATTTGATATTTTATCAGATCTTAGAAGTGATTTGACGAATTTCTTGGACTTTAGAATCGGAATTAGCAAATACGGAAAAATAGAATTTGGAAATAACGTTGTTAAATTGGTTAAGACTTCTGGAAGCAATTATGTTCAGGCTAATTTAGACAAAAACTTCAACTTTACAAAAAATAAAGTTGAGGTTAATTCTTCTGATTTGCCAGATGTTAATAAGGCAGCCACTATAACTTTATTTAATATTAGTGTTTCAAATCCAAGGATATTAAGAGATGGAGAAATATGCAGCGATTGTACAATTGTTCTTTGGGATTCGGAAAATAAAACTCTTGTATTTACAGTTCCTCACTTCACAACTTATGAAATTGTTGAAACTCCAATCAGTGATTCAGGAGGAGATTCGGGAAGTGGAAGTTCTGGAGGCGGAGGAGGTTCAAGTGGAGGAGGCGGAGGCGTTGCAACTTGTAGTGTGATAGATTGGAATTGTCCTTCGTGGAATGGTGTTTCATGTATTAATGCAAAGAGAACAAGAGAATGTATAAGCAATTGTAATACAAAAAGAAATGAAACTCTTGGATGTATTGTTGAACAAATAACTGGAAATAATAGGTCAAATGCAACTGTCGGAGAGGAATTCGAGGATAATAAATTCACAAGATGGTTTAATGTATTATTAGTTATAATAATATTTTTAGTCCTTGTTGTAATTGTTGTAATAATTGCCGTTATTATTCGCAATTCTAAGAAAAGAGAAGGTTTTGGTTTTAGTGATGCGGAAATTAATAGGGCTGTGCAGAGAGCTAAATCTTAAATTTTGTTTAGCAAAAAGATTTATAAAGCTAGTTTTTGAATGATAGTTAAGCCGATGAGGTATTAAACACGGAGGTCAAAATGGACTTCTATTCAATAATTGAAAAAGCAAAGAAAACAGGAAAAGTTGACAAAGGAGTGAATGAAGTTACGAAAGCTGTAGAGTTGGGTGTGGCAAAATTTGTTGCTTATGCAAAAGATGTCGAACCAAAGGAAATAGTTGCGCATCTTCCTATTTTATGTAAAGAAAAAGGAATTCCTTGCGTTGAAGTTGATTCTAAGCAGAAACTGGGAATTGCCGTTGGAATTGGAGTTAAATCAGCTGCTGTTGCAATTATCAATGCTGGAGAGGCTGAAAAAGATATTTCTCAAATAAAAGCTCAGGCTGAAAAGGCCAGATAATTCTTGAAATGGCAAAGCAACAAAGAGTTAAGGATAAATCTTCTGAAACAAGTATTAAGAGCGATAGATTAAGCAGTGATGGCCCTGTAAATGCTATTGTTGAGGAATTAATAGGGAGAACAGGAGCAAGAGGAGAAGTTACGCAAGTTAAGTGCCAAGTTCTCGATGGAAGAAATAAAGGAAGGAGTATAAGAAGAAATGTTAAGGGATCTGTTAAGATTGGGGATTTGTTAACCTTGAGAGAAACAGAAATCGAGGCAAGAAGAATTAAAGGCAGCAACGTAAGGAGTGTGTAAAATGGTTAAATGTGTTTTTTGTGGCAGAGAAGAAGAGGCATTTAAAGGAATTCATTTTATAGGAAATGATGGAAATGTTAATTATTATTGTTCGAATAAATGTAAGAAAAATGCCTTAAAATTAAGGAGAGATAGAAGAAAGCTAAAATGGACAGAAGCTTATGGGATTGTTAAATCCAAGGCAGTTGAAAAACAAAGAGTCAAAGATGAAAAAGAGAAAAGTGAGAAAAAATCTGCTGAAAATAAAGCTGAAGTTAAAAAGTAAGAGTATCTAACTTTTTTAATTTATCCTGTTCTTGTCAGAAATAACGAATTTTACTCTTTAACGGTTTTATCGTCGGTAAATCTATTTTTCCCACAGAAAGGTTTTTAAATAAGCTTTTATTTTTAGGGCTTGAGAGGTTCTCTTATAACTAATGACAGACAAGGAAACAGCGAGCAAGGATTATTCTTCAGAGAAGATTAAAGTTTTGGAAGGTTTGGAAGGAGTTAGATTAAGGCCGGCAATGTACATTGGTTCAACTTCTAAGCAGGGATTACATCACTTAGTCTATGAAATTGTTGATAATGCTGTTGATGAGGCAATGGGAGGACATTGTGATTTGATTAAGGTTTCTTTAAACAAAGACGGAAGCGTTACCGTTGTTGATAATGGAAGAGGAATTCCAACAGAAAATCATCCTATTTATAAGAGACCGGCTGTTGAAATTGTTGTTACAAAACTTCATGCAGGAGGCAAGTTTGACAAGGGAAGCTATGCTGTTTCAGGGGGTTTGCATGGTGTCGGCATAAGCGTTGTTTCCGCATTATCAATATTAATGAGAGTAATTATTAAGAGGGGGGGAAAGAAATATCAGCAGGAATACAAGATTGGAAAGCCTTTACACGATCTTAAAATAATTGGAGATTGTGATAAAAATGATACCGGAACAGAAGTTACTTTTTATCCTGATGAAACAATATTTTCAACTACAAAGTTTGATTTTTCAACTTTAGAATCAAGATTTAGAGAGATTGCTTTTTTGAATAAAGGAGTTAAGATAACTCTTGAAGATGAATTAAGCAAGAAAAAAGAATCTTTTTTCTATGATGGAGGATTGATAGAATTTGTTAAATGGGTAAATAAGAGTAAGGAAGAATTGCACAAACCTATTTACTTTACTAAAACAGAACAAAAAGTTATTGTTGAGTGTGCTCTTCAATATAATTCAGGCTATCAGGAAAATTTGTTAAGTTTTGTTAATACGATTAATACTGTTGAAGGTGGGACTCATGTTGTTGGGTTTAGAACTGCTTTAACAAGAGCAGTTAACGATTATGCGAAGAAAAATAATCTAAATAAAGATGATAATTTGTCTGGAGATGATGTTAGAGAGGGCTTAACAGTAATTATTTCTGTTAAGGTTCCTGAGCCTCAGTTTGAGGGACAAACGAAAACGAAACTTGGAAACTCTGAAATTAAGGGAATTGTTGATTCTGTTTGCATGACTTCTTTAACAGAATTTTTTGAAGAAAATCCTGTAATCGCAAAGAGAATTGTATTTAAGGCAATAGATTCTCAGAAAGCTAGGAACGCAGCCAAAAAAGCAAAGGAATTAGTAAGAAGGAAGAGTGCTTTTTCTCTAGGGGGTTTACCCGGAAAATTAGCTGATTGTTCAAGAAAGAAATCTGATGAAACTGAATTGTATATTGTTGAAGGAGACTCTGCCGGAGGTAGTGCAAAACAAGCAAGAAATAAAGAATTTCAGGCAATTTTACCGTTAAAAGGAAAAATTCTTAATGTTGAGAAGGCAAATCCTGTTAAGATATTTGGTAATGAGGAAATATCAAACTTAATTACAGCTATAGGAACAGGAATCGGAGATCAATTTGACGCTTCAAGGTTAAGGTATTCAAAAGTTATTATTATGACTGATGCCGATGTTGATGGAGCACATATTAAAACATTATTGTTGACATTCTTCTTTAGATTTATGAAATCTTTGATTGAACAAGGAAATATATATATTGCAGTTTCTCCGTTGTATAAGATAAGAAAAAAGAAAGATCATTATGTTTATTCTGATGATGAATTGAAGAAATTGTTGTCAAAATTGGGGGGAAATTCTAGCGTGCAAAGATTCAAAGGTTTAGGAGAAATGAACCCCGAACAATTGTGGGAAACAACAATGGATCCTAAAAGAAGATTGCTGAATAAAGTCCATATAGAAGATGCTGCTCTGGCTGATGAGGTTTTTTCGAAATTAATGGGTGATGATGTAGAGCCAAGAAGACAGTTTATAGCAGAAAGGGCTCATGAAGCTGAGGTGGATGTATAATGAAAGATTCAAAAGAAAGGGCCAAGATAAGGGGAAGAATTCATGAGTGGATGGGTCGTACAACTCCATGGGATTTGAATAAAAGTTTAATAGATGCTGCAATTTTGGAAACTTTCTTTTATGTATATCAGAATTTAAACGAGGGTATGAGTATTCATGATATTGGAAAAGAAATAGGAGTTTTACCTTTACCATGATAGGAAAAAGATTTTGTCCAAATTGTGGAAGTGATAATGTTGAAATGGTTGCAGGTGGAATGACTGGAAGTTTTATGTGCAATGACTGTGGATTTTCAGGAAGTGTTTTTCCTGAGAGGCCAATAGTTGGAAGAAAAGGTATCGATAATGAGGATGAAGAAGTTGTTGAAGAGATATTAGGAAGAAAAATAGGAGCTGTTAAAGTAAAATTAAAGAGTAACAAGAATGAGATGAAGATAATAAAAAAGAAAAAGGGAGTTAAGAAAAGAAAATGACACCTAAACAAGTTGATGAGGATGAAGTTGAAGAAGAATTAGAAAGAATGGAAGAAGATAGAAGAAAGAAAGAGCAAATCGGAGATGAAAAGGGTGTTGCACAGGCAGAGATTGTTGAAGTAATGGAAAAGGCATATATTGATTATGCTATGTCCGTTATTGTTCAGAGAGCGTTGCCTTCTGTGGAAGACGGATTAAAGCCAGTGCATAGAAGAATTCTTTATGCTATGCATTTCATTGGCTTGGATTCTAGTAAGCAAACAAAGAAGTCTGCTGCAGTTGTCGGAGAAGTCTTAGGAAAATATCATCCTCACGGAGATGTTGCTGTTTATGATTCTTTAGTAAGAATGGCTCAATATTTTTCATTAAGATATCCTTTAATCCATGGGCAAGGTAATTTTGGAAGTATGGATGGAGATAGTCCGGCAGCAATGCGTTATACTGAAGCCAAGTTAAGTAAAATAGCAGAAGAATTATTATCAGATATTGAAAAAGAAACTGTGAAAATGTCACCTAATTTTGATAATTCTACTGAAGAGCCAGAGACTTTGCCGGCTAAACTTCCTAATTTGTTATTAAATGGTTCAACTGGAATTGCTGTTGGAATGGCAACAAATATTCCACCTCATAATTTGAATGATATTTGTGATGCTGTGATTTCTTATATTAACAAACCAAAAATTTCAATTGATGAGCTGGCAGAGATTGTTAAAGGCCCTGATTTTCCAACAGGAGGAATTATTACTGGTTCAGGAATAAAGGAAATGTATTTCACAGGAAAAGGAAAAATTATTATAAGGGCTAAAACGGGAATTGAGGAGCACAACGGAAAGCAAGCAATTATTGTTTCGGAAATTCCTTATCTTGTAAACAAATCAGAGCTGGTAAAGAATATTGCAAGACTGGCAACGGAAAAGAAATTTCCTGATGTTTCTGATTTAAGGGATGAATCTGCAAAGGGAAAAGTAAGAATAGTTATTGAGATGAAGAAGGGGGTTGATCCGAAGTATACATTGAATAAATTATACAAATTAACAAATTTACAAACAAGTTTCGATGCTAATGTTCTTGCTTTAGTTGGAAAGCAACCCAAAGTATTAAATTTGAAACAAGTCGTTGAAGAGTATGTTAAATATAGACAGAGTGTTGTTAGGAAGAGAGCAAACTTCGATTTAAGAAAATCAGAAGACAGACTGGAAATTGTGCTTGGGCTTTTAATTGCTTTAAATGAGATTGATAAAGTTATTGATTTTATTAAAAAGTCTGCAAACACAACTGATGCTCATGATGGATTGATGAAAAAATTTGAATTAACCACAAGGCAGGCCAAGGCAGTTTTGGAAACAAGGTTACAGCAATTGACTAAGCTTGAAGATTCGAAGCTTAAAGATGAAGAGAAAAAACTCAAAGGTGAAATATCAGAACTAAAGAAACTTTTAGAAAGCGAGCAGGAAATTCTTGGCTTGATTAAAAGAGAAGTTTCAGAACTAAAGAAGAAATATGGTGATGAAAGAAGGACAAGAATAATTAAGAAAATTGATGATATCTCCGAGCATGATATGATTGAAAAGAAAGATGTTGTTGTTATGCTCACTAATGGAGGATATATTAAGAGAATGGATGTTAAAAATTACAGGGAGCAGAGAAGAGGAGGGGCAGGAGTTTCAGGAACTGATTTGAAAGACGAGGACTTCGTTAAGTTTTTAGTAACTGCTTCAACTCATGATTCTTTGCTGTTCTTTACAAACAGAGGGAGAGTTTACTGGCTCAAGGCAAATGATGTTCCTGCATCAGAAAGACAAAGCAAAGGAAAGGCAATAGTCAATGTTTTGAATCTTAGAGAAGAGGACGTTGCTCAAGTTATGAATATTAAGGATTTTTCCAAGGGATTCTTAATATTTGCCACAAAACTTGGAATGGTTAAAAAACTGTCTGCTAATCTTGTTTCCAAACCGAGAAATGGAGGGGTAAGAATTATTAATCTGCCTGCCGATGGCAGTGATACAATCATAGATGTCCAGCATGTTGAAGATGGACAGGAGGTTATGCTTTCAACTAAGAAGGGACAAGCAGTAAGATTCAGCACAGATGAATTAAGGTCCATGAGCCGTGCTTCTTACGGAGTTAAAGGAGCAGAGTTATCTAAGAGTGATGAGATTATTACCTTGGAGGCCCTGCCTAAGGATGGAAAAACAACGATACTAACTATTACTTCTAAGGGATATGGGAAAAGATCAGATTTGTCGGAATTTAGAAAGACTGCAAGAGGTGCAAAAGGAGTAATTGGACTGGCTGTCAGTGATAAAACAGGAGACATAGTTGCTTCTTTGTCTGTGGATTCAAAGGATTCTATAATTGTAACAACTGTTAAAGGCATGACTTTAAGGACAAGTATGAAGAATATTAGGGTCATGGGAAGAGCAACGCAAGGAGTTCATATTGTTAAAATTAAGGATGGAGATAAAGTAGCAGACGTAGTTAAAGTTCCAGATGCAGAAGATTTGCCTCCGGTTCAAATGGAATTGGATAGTTAAATATTAATGTTTAAAATAAGTAATTATCTTTTGTTCGATGAAATTAAATTGTTATAGGAGATAATGACATTTTTATTTTCTATTTAAAGGGCTTGCTGTGGAAAGCTTCACTCAGAATAGTTTATTATTGTAGAAATTCAAAAGTGTTAGAAACCTTTAAAAACACTCCATCTTTGAATTTTTCGTGAGTGCTATTCATGTGTCTATGGATGAGGAATTTTTCGTGAGTGCTATTGATGTGTCTATGGATGAGGCAAGAAGAGCTTATGCGCATATGAATCATATTCACAATTATCTCTTAACTCCTCTTTTGCCTTGGGGGACTGTACAGAAAAAAAGAGTAAGATTGGAAGTTAGAGTTAAGCCAGAATATGCAAGAGAAATGGGAACTTTTAAGACGAGGGGTGCTGAGTGGTTTTCATTTATTACTATGGATGTGTGGAAGAATTTGGGGAGAGAAAAGCCATCACTTGTTACTGCTTCTGCTGGAAATCATGCACAGGGAGTTGCACTGGCTGCTGATAGGTATGGACTGGAAGCAATAATTTTTATGCCTGAAAATGTTCCGGAAGTTAAACTTGCAAAAGTTAAAAGTATGCGAGGAGCCGATGTTAGGATAGGAGGAGCAAATTTTAATGAAAGTTTAAAAGTTGCAGAAGAATTTGCCAGAGCTGGAAAAAATAGAGTATTTGTTCATCCTTATGAAGACTCCAAAATAATTGCAGGGCAGGCAAGCATTGGAGTTGAAATGCTTTCTCAGATATGCACAAGCAATAATTACTTGCAACTTGGAGGACATTTGTCTAAATCAGAACGTCCAGATGTTATTATTGCTCCTTTGGGTGGTGGAGGTTTGGTTTCAGGATTGGGTGCCGCATTTCACGAATTTAATAAAGGAACAGGAAATAGTGTGAAAGTTATAGGTGTTCAGACAGAGGCAGCTGATTCTATGTATAGGTCTTGGAAATCAGGGTCTTTGCAGGGAAGCACAAATCCAAGAGCAGAAACAATTGCAGATGGAATTAATGTTAAGCAAGCTTCACAAACAATGTTGGATACTGTTACAAAATATGTTGATCAAGTTGTTGTTGTTACAGAAAGAGACATAAAGGCAGGAATTTATGCTGCTTCAGTACATGAACTTTTGAAGGTATTCAGGTGGCAATCCTCTGAAGTTGAAACTCCTCATATTCCTGGGAGAAGACTTCCTAATGGAGATCAAAGATATAATCATGATGATTTAAGCAGATTAGAAGGAGCTGCAGCAGCCCCTCTTGCGGCTGTTCTTTTTTCGGATAAACACGGAGAATTAAAATGGGATGAGATTGCGAAGGGAAAAGACACATTAAAGGTTTATTGTGTCTTAACAGGTTCAAATATTGATGATGTGAGATTTAACAAAGTATTAGATGAAATGTCTCATGATTCTTATGTTCAAGGAAGATTAGCTGATGCGTTGAATTAGAAATTTCACTACTTTTTCAGATGAATTTTTAATAAAAGCATTTATATATTTTTCTTTTAATTAGTTTTGATGACAATTAGATTCGTCAGAGTTGATCTTAAAAGACAAGTTGATGAAAGTTATGATGTTATTGTTGGAGAAGATTTATTTCCTATGATAGCAAGTGATTTAATAGGAAATAGAGATAAAGTCGCTTTAATTACAGATTCTAATGTTTGGCCTCTACATGGAAAAAAGTTATTGGAAGTTTTAGTCGATAGTGGACTTCAAGCAGATAAATTTGTTTTAGAGGCTGGAGAGGAAAATAAAACTCGTCAAAATTGGGAAGCAGTTATAGATGAAATGATTGATAAGAGATATGGAAGAGACACAACAATTGTTGCTTTAGGTGGAGGAATGGTAGGAGACATGGCTGGCTGGATTGGAGGAGTTTTAAATAGAGGGGTACCAGTTATTCAAGTTCCAACAACTTTGCTTGCGCAGGCTGATTCTGCTGTTGGAGGAAAAGCAGGATATAACACAAGACATGGAAAGAATTTAATTGGAGTTTTCAAACAACCAATAAGAGTTTATTCAGATGTTTCTACTCTTGGAACTTTATCTCCAAGAGAATTTAGACAAGGTTTAGCAGAAACAGTTAAGCATGGAGTAATTGCTGACAGTTCTTTCTTTCAGTATTTAGAGGGTAGTACAAGTCAGATTTTAGATAGGTCTCCAGAACATATTGCTTTTTTATCTATGGAAAATGCAAGAATTAAAGCCGAAGTTGTAATGAAGGATCCTCATGAAAAAGGACTTAGAAAAATACTTAACTATGGACATACACCAGGACACGCTATAGAAAAAGCAAGTGGTTTTAACTTGATGCATGGAGAGGCAGTTAGTATTGGAATGATGATTGAGGGAAGATTGTCGTGGTATCTTGGAGAAGGTTAAGTATTT
>Ga0209542_10010654_pt1 | contig 16529 bp, 15 predicted proteins | sample RifCSPhighO2_01_FD_184028 | JGI IMG/M metagenome (GOLD analysis project Ga0209542, IMG submission 184028) | Soil microbial communities from Rifle, Colorado - Rifle CSP2_plank highO2_0.1 (SPAdes) (version 2) | ecosystem: Environmental > Terrestrial > Deep subsurface > Rock core/Sediment ...
AATGCATCATCTAGCCCAGGTTCACCTCAGAAGCCCCGCTCCGTAGCGAAGCGGAGGAGCCGACCGAAGGTCGGGCCTTTAGGCCGGGGAGGAGGCCACCTTGACCTTTACAAAAAACGATGGAACATCGAGACAGGCTATCGCCTGCAGAACATGTTCCTGCCAAAAACAACATCGATCGACAAGGTCGTACGATTCTTTTATTTCTGTTATGCAGTCGCCATGCATAACTTGTGGCTGGTGATTCGCCAGACTGAAAGAATGGGGGGCGGCTTCACTATTCTCTTTATGAAAGTGATTCTTGTATTGTTCTGGGTCACAACACATCTTTCAAAAGAGTGGTGAACCACTCTTTTTACAGTGATTTACTAAGACAGAAGACTCTTGTTTTGAGGCATTTTAGCACCTTTTTGCCACATTTTTCAAAAAAAAGAATGTCTATTGTTTGTCGCATAGAAAGAAGAACAAAAAGAAGAAAGTGAAAGGCGAATAAAATACCTAATTGTTTTTTCAATCGGGACTACTGATCTTGCGAAATCTAGTGAGTAGTGTTGCAAACTGTTCCAGAATTTTTCCTCGTACTTCAACTTCATAAGATGCTTGATGAGATTTTTGCATAAAAGAATAAATGAAAGAGACTATATAAAATTAGGTACTGGATTTTTTCCTGCTTATAATAATCTCAGAAACTTCCATATTGCGAGGTAATCGTAAAATATGTAAAAGAAGTGTCGCCAAATCTTTAGGATCCATATAACCCTCCTTAATCACGCCAGAACCTCGTAAATTAGAGTTAAACCCTCCAGGGTGAAAGCCAATCACTCGAATATCTGTGCCTTTAAGTTCAGTTTGTAGCACTTTAATAAATCCAAGGACAGCGTGCTTAGTCGCTGTGTAGGCGCCATGACCTGGAAAATGTTGAAAGGAAGAAGTAGATCCCACAACAACAATATCAGCATGATTTTTCTTGAGAAGAGGCAGTAATTTATCGACTAGTTTGATAGACGCTTGTAAGAGTTGTTTATTATCCGCAAGATCAACAGGAATATTTTCAAAGGGACTTTTCTTTCGAGAAAGATTGACTATTGTAGTTTTCTCTTCTTTTTGAAGTAATCTTCCTATCTCTAAACCTAAGCCGCTGCTAGCCCCGGTAATAAGTGCTTTCTTCACAAGAAAAACAAAGAGACGCTCTTTATTAAAGATTGCTATGGGATAAAACTAAAGGATTTATTAAGGTAAGCACTTCACAAAACATCAGGAGTACATAAAAAATGATCAAAAAAATTCTTGCTTTCATCTATAATGAACAAACAAAGAAATTTCTCATAGTGAAGACCAAAGGAAATGCACATGAAGCACATGGTAAATCGCAGTGGTTCACAATAACTGGCAATGTAGAGCAAGGAGAGTCCAATGAAGAGGCAGTCAAAAGAGAAGTCAAGGAAGAGACAGGATTAGACATAGAAGAAGTCTATGATTTAAGATGGGGATCAATCTACACATGGAAAGGAGAAGAGTGCGAAGAAACTAATTACCTCGCATTCGTCAAGGAAGAAAAAGTCGTCCTAAATGAGGAGCATGATGTCTATGAATGGCTCAGTCTCAAAGAGTTTGTCACGAAAATAGAATGGAGTTTAAGTAAGAAAGAATTAGCAGGCATTCTAGAAAGGGCAATCAGCAAGGAAGTGCATCCTCTCGCATACAGAAGATTAGATGATTGTACAAAAAAAGATGGTGTAACGAGATTTATCAACGGAGATCAAGTAAGTTTGTTAACTTGGCATGAAAATAATGACTTTAGCAAATTGAAAAATGTGAAGCAATCTTCTGGAGTGTGTTTGAATAGGAAAGGTGAGCTGTTAATTATCAAGACAAAAGAGCATTGGAGCCTTCCTGGAGGAACACCAGAACAAGGAGAAACCTTTGAGCAAACACTAAGAAGAGAGGTAGATGAAGAAGGAGATATTGACATCGATAATATTATTCCAATAGGATACAACAAAATCGAACAGACAAAAGACGAGAAGAAAGAAGTATTCTATCAGCTACGATATGTCGCGAACATAACAAAACTCAAAAAGCAAACCATTGATCCAGCAACAGGAAAAATTCCTGAGAGAAAATTCATCAATCCAAAAGACTTCCTGTATTATTGTCCATGGGGAAGACAAGGAGAGGCAATGATAAAAAAAGCTGTGCGAAAGAGAGATGTTTAGCTAACCAAAAGTGCATGACAAAATGTTATAAAAGAGGAAGTTATTGGAGCAGCCATTTCCATAAGGGGATAAAATGGATAGTATTTTCTTCTGCCTCATAGTCCCAGGTAATGACCAAGAGATTCTTGCATCGTAATGATTTGCCTGCGTTTATCAAAGAACGAGATTCCCTTGCTCGTATATCTTCTTTTTTGTTGATATAACTCACTTGAATAAGCTGTTTTATGGTTTTTCCTTTCTTTATGACAAAATCAACTTCATGCTGAAGATGGTCTTTCCAATAAAAAACTTCAAATCCTTCTTGTATTTTTCTTCTTTGCAGCGCCACAGCAACTAGATTTTCTATTGCCTTCCCCTTGTCCTCTGAAAATTTAAAGCCGATGGAGTTGATGATTCCCTGGTCAACACAGTACACTTTTCTTGGAGCTATAAATTGTTGTTTGAGTTTGAAGCTGAACCGCTCAAGAGTAAAGAATAAGAAAGCGTTTTCAAGATAAGATACCCAGTTAGAGATGGTGGAGACATGTTTAATATTGAGAATTCTAGCGAGCATGCTATAAGTAATCTCTCCAGAAGCGTTAGTTGTGAGGTATTTGGCGAGTTTTTTCAAGGCTTCTTTTTTAGTAATATTATAATGAATAATAATATCTTTCGTTAAGATATCATCATAGATTCTCGCGAGTATACTGTGGCCGAATTTATGGACTTCAGGAAATCCTCCTACAGTGAGATATTCTTGGAGATGATTCATGACCGCGGCTTTTTCTTTTGTGGTATAAATTGTATGTTCTTGATATTCTTTAAATTGCAGAAATTCTTTAAAGGAAAAGGGGAATAAAGTAGTGTCTAAATGACGACCGGTGAGGTATGTCGCTAATTCACCAGAGAGTAATGTGGAGTTGCTGCCGGTGATAATTACTTTTTTTGTTCTTCGAAGCCTAGTTACAAATAATTCCCAATGAGGTACATTTTGTATCTCGTCCAAGATGATGTACTCAATATCGCCGTATAAGGAATAAAAAGCCTCTAAAACATTGTTTAAGTCATCGCTAGTTATGCCAGCCAGCCGCTCATCATCAAAATTAATATATCCAAAGGAGTTTCCTTTCACTAATAAATAAGAAAAAAGTGATTTCCCGCATCTGCGAATGCCCAAAATTGCGAGAATGTTGGGGTGCACAAGAGATTTCTTTGCTGTTGTCAATGCTTCTCTAGGAATAATATGCTCCTTCTGCTCTATCTCTACGAGTTCTTCACGCTGTTCCTTGATGATGGATCGTAATTCCATAGGTTACAAATAGTTAGCTTATATATAAACCTTTCTATTACTATTATAAAGCTTTTAGTATTTAGTCAGTGTCAGTATGAACAAGAAATTGCTCTAGACTTTGCCCAGGATCGTGAATAATCTTACATTCTTTTGGTTCAAACTTTTGTTGAAAGCCAATAAATTAATCCAGTCCCTTGCTGTTAAAATAATGAATATATTCCAGTTTAGTTCCTTGAAATCGAAGCAAAGTGACATGACAATTATGATGATCCATCAATCCTCGTTGCTTGAAAGACAGGCCAAATTTCCAGCCCAAGAGTGCTCGTATAATGCCTCCACATGGCATACGATGACAATAACTTTTTCTGGATGTTCTCGAAGAATTTTATTAAGTGTTCTTTTTGCGTCCAGATATTTTTTAACAGTTCTCCAATAGCCAGAAAGATAATACTTTTTAGTCCATAAGATTTTATTAACCTCGCACAATCCATGCTCAACAACAGGTTTCTTATGAATTGCTTTTCCTATAATGGTGGCAGTCTCTAGTGCTCTGGTCATGCTGCTGGAGTAGAGAATATCAATCTCATCTTGCATACGAACAAATTGACGTGCAATATCTTTGGCCTGTTGTTTTCCCAAAGAAGATAATCCTGGTCCTGGAGTTTGTTCTTGCGTTCCATCTTGTAAATGAGATCTATCGCCATGTCTCACAAAATAGACCAGGGTCTTGCCCTTCTGATAATCTGTTGGGTTTTTGAGGACCATAGGAAAATAAGTTAGTGATGAGTAATCTGTAAACTTGCCTGTTGCTTCTTAGCTGTAAGTGATCCAGTTCCGCCTATAGGAAAAGTTATATGGGGTGTAGTATGTCCGAAGTCAACGCCTGCAACAACAGGGATATGATCTAATTCTTGTTTTGAAGTAATTATTTTAGCAAGCAAGTCATCAGTCATTCCAGAAGTGTTCTGAAATCTTCCTATAACTATGCCTCGTACGCCGGCAAATCCAGGTTGATGAATCAATGATTGTAAGTCTCTATCAAAGTGATGTGGTTTTGATTCTTCATCATCTTCGATAAAGAGAATGGTATTTTTGAGGCTAGGCATATAAGGAGTGCCTTGAAGTAAGTTAAGGGTGCAAAGATTTCCTCCTAGTAGAGTGCCTTCAGCAGATCCTTCATGAAGAACTAAATAGCCTTTATTTTTTATAAATTTCCTTTTGTTCTGGTCTTTGTACCAGGCATCATCGCTCCAAGTTGGAGAAGGAAGTACAGGAATAGGTTCAGAAGTCATAAAACATTTTTTAAAATAGTCCAGAGTATATTCAAATCCTTTCTGCATGGCAAAAGTAGAAAAGTGTGGTCCAGAGTAAGTTACTAATCCAGTTTTTGCATAAATAGCATTTTGGAGTGCAGTAATATCCGAATAACCGCATAAAATCTTAGGGTTTCGTTGGATAAGACTATAATCTAAATAAGGCAAGAGTTGGTTTACATTAAATCCTCCAATGGTAGTTAATATCCCTTTCACACGTTTGTCAGAAAAAGCTTCATGAAGATCTGCAACTCTTGAGGATATTGAAGAAGAATTAAAAGCGTCTTGTTCTTCTGCATGCTTGGAAAATGTGACTGTCAATCCTAATGCTTGAAGTCTTGAACATGCAAAAGCTCGCTGTTCTTTGGAGATAATGCCTAGGCTTCGTGAGGGAGAGATAACTCTAATCTCATCGCCTTTTTGGAGCTTTGCTGGAAGGATCATGACAATCGAGAAAGATTATATGTTTATAAAAGATTCGCAGTAAGCTCAGCGTTCCCAAAGCCATTTCCAGACTGGGTTGACTAGTATTTTTTGCCGTTAGTAAGAGGTTCATTTTTCTGATACACCTTGTCCAGGATATCTTTTGAAGTCATGATAAGGAAAAGCATTCAAGAATTTATAAACTTGCTGAGTTCATCAACAATCTTTGCAGGGTTCTTTCTTTCAACATAAATAACAGTATCACAAATTTTAGCAAACAGGGCAGGATATCTTTTACTATGCTGATAAAGGGGAATGCGATTTTCTTTTGGTTAAAAATAAAACTGTGGAGCAAGCTATTCAGGTATGCTTTGATCTCAACGAGGGAAATAAGGAAAGGGAAATTTCTGGGTTAAGAGAAGCTATGGAAAAATTTAAGTTAAAGACGGGGTTGATATTGACAAGTAATCAAGAAGATGAAATAAAAGATAAGAATAAGGTTATTAAAGTAATGCCTGTCTGGAAATGGCTTTTAATAACTAGTTAGTCTCTAAGCTAGACCAGCTCGAAGAAAGGTTCGTTCTGCATCTTTTGTTCCATAAAATAGGGGAAGTCATAAATAATCGCTCTAGTATAAACATATAAATTGATGGGTTAAGTTTTCTAATTTTCCAGACATAAGATTTCATAAATGAAAAATATTTATTTTACTTTTTGATGACCTGACAAATCATTTAAATTTATCTGCCTTCGGATTAACTGGGAAAAAGATCTATTATCTATTATTCCAAAGCGCTTTCTTTCTGGAAAATAGAAGGTGCAAGAGGTTCTTGCTGTAGGGGTTGTTCTTTTTCTTCGAGAGGCAATGCTTCTTCTAGTGGCTCTTGTCTAATTTGAAGGCGTGCATCAGGCAGTTTTCCTTGAAGTTTTAATTGAAGTGCTTCTAAAGGGGTGTACTGTTCTTGATACTGTTCTACAGTTTTGAGAGAAGAGTCATCAAAAAAAGCAGTCAATGCTTCTTTCAAGTCCTTTTGACGAGCATATCCTATAGAGAGGAGAAGCAGACTAAAAACAAAAATGAGAGCTAATATCTTCATAAAATTAGTTTTTTTAGGGATCATCACTTTAGCACAACTCCTGCGGAGCGATAAGTAGTTAAGATCGTTTGTGGGAAAAGTAAGGACGTGTCAAAAGGAACAATATTCAAATAGAAAGGCCATTCATGAAGCTCAGGGATATAAGGAATATTCCAAGTGATTGTGGCAAAACCGTTCGCGTCAAAGCTTCCAGAATAGACAAGTCCAAATGAATAAGGATCAACTAAGCTTGAGAAGAAAAGACCTGTTCCTACAAGATCAAGAGTTCTTCCATCACCTAAGAGTAGGTTAGGCGTAGTCGCTAAGTCTAAGACAACAAGGTAAGGTTTTCCAGCCATCAAAGGATCAGTAATCTGGAAAGTGACTGGTGTTCCAACGTCAGGAGTAGTATCGCTAATGGTGAATTGAGGATAAGAAGTTTTCCATCCATCAGGGCGTGCGAAAGGAGAGGGATCTTGCCTGCTTAGCTGAATATTTGTGTAGGGGTTTTCGCAACGACCATCCCAATTATTGTCAATGCAAGCATGTGTGCTCCAATAGTTTCCTTCATTGTTAATTGCCCATAAAGTATTTATTCCAATATCTGTTGATCTGGAGGGGTAATTAATAAAGTTGTTGTGATAAATGATATTATCTTGAGCAAGAGCAGCCCCAACACCAATAGGTCCGCTAGCTATAGGATTTAACACAGTATTTTCAGTAACATTATTGCGTGAAGAAGAAATAATTGCTATTTGTTTATTTTCATTCTCTTCCAGGAAGTTATGAACTATAGTGCTGTCATCAGTTGTCTCGAAGTGAATGGCGAACTGGTTTCTGAAAAAGGTGTTGTCTTGAAGAAGAAGCTGCTGGGATGTAAGTGCGCGAACGCCGTCTTCATAGTTGTTTGAGAAATGAGAGTTTAAAATTCTTATATTCCGGGAGTTCTGAATGAATATGCCTTTGTTGAAAGATTGTAAGAAGCAGTTGCTGATGGTGATATTATGTCTATTGAAAAGAGTCATGCCTGGGGCGCTGTTGCTCTGGGTAGCGTCTTCAAGAACTGCTCCATTGCAGTCAAGGTGCAGATTATCTGCGGTGAAGGCAATGCCATGGGGTAATGAGTAAGTGTTTGGCTGAAGAGTAATGGATGTTTCCACTGCACAGCCATCAACAAGCCTAGGCAAGTAATGTTGACAACCCTGTGGGCTTTGGCTAATGGAAATCTTAAAGAGTTCTCCTGTGTTCATGTCGCGCTCATCTATAGCCACAGCCAGGAAAGTGTAATTGCCAGCGTCAAACAATCCAGTCTCCCAAATAAACTCATTAGGCTTGCCAACAACGGGAACAAAGCGACGATCTTCTCCGCCTTGAAGATTTCTAATAGAGTAACGCAAATTTAATTCAAGAGGTGACGAAGCTCCGATGATAACGTGGGCTTGTTGCGCTTCTTGAATGATGATGTCTGATATGGGCTCTACAACAGGTGGTTGACCAAAGACACTATTTTGTGATCCTCGTAAAAATCTTGAACGAAGCGGACTAGGATCATCGGCGATCTCATCAAAGAGATAAGGTAGGTCGCAAATATTGTCAGTGTTAATGTCCGTACAAACATTGCCTCTTACTGTCTGTGTTTCAGTGTGATAGTTTTGATAGAAATTGCCCATGTCTCTGCTAAACCTGCCGTCGTCAACATGTGCATGCCAATTATTATTTATGCCGCCATCGTAGGCAGGGGAAGAGAGATTGTCAAAAACATTGAGAAAAATAGAGTTATTTTGGGGGTTGTCAGGTGTTTGTTCTATATAGATGCCAGAACTACCGCCGTCAAGAATGGAATCTCTTCCTGTAAAGCTGTTTGCTGTAATGTTATTGCCATGAGATTTAATATAAACGCCGAGAATGTTATTATCAAAATAATTGTTGTCTATGAATGTGTTGTCTGTGCCTTCATTCAATTCAATGCCCCTGTACACATTTGAAATGGTGTTGTAACTAATGCTCATATTCTCCGCGCGGATTGCTCCCGATCCTAGATGAACTGCAGTAATCTTTCCATGGTCAAGACCGTTTCTCTCTATAACCACATTCGAAGAGCCAAGAACATAAATAGCGTCGTAAGTAGGTGCGCCATTAATATCGAAGATGTTGTCAGTAATGATGCTATTGTTGATGGAGGTAATATAGACTCCAGCTCCAGCGCCAGTAATGCTATTGTTAATGATTTGAACATTAGGGTAAGGGTTGTTAATGCTGTAATTGTTTGCATAAGTGATTTGGTTGTTAAGATCTATAGCTATGCTCGGAAGACCAGAGAAAATATTGTCTCTTACAGTCAACGTTTCAACAGGAACTGCTCTAAGTGTGCTTTCATCATAATTTGCAATAACTCTTCCATAGCCCGATGCCTGACAATTGTGAATTGTAGCGCCTGTAGTCCCGCCAACATTGAAGAGAATACCATCAATATGTTCAAAAGTCGCTCCATTGCAGTCAACATCGACATTATTTCCTATAAGGGTAATGTTCTCAACTCGATAACTCCCAAGAGTAAAGGTGATGGATTGTGAAATAGTGCAGTGATCTGTTGGTGTAGAGCGGCATTCAGCTGCGGAAACAGAAGTAAATGCTAAAAAGAAGCCTAAGAAAATTCCAACCAATATAAATAGTGATCTCATAGTGCACTCATAACCCCTAATATACAATGTAAAGCTCCTTAATAAATCTATCGTTCGTTTGTCTTTGGTCAGTAGGAAAAGAAAGGAACAAAGTATTTAAAAAATGTAGAAAAAAAGGAAAGTTATGAAGTCTATTTTCAGCTACAAAGAGAAGATAAATCTGCGGCTCACGGAATTTTTTGAGAACAAGGTCAAAACCCTCGCGAAATATCCCAAGGACATAACCCATATTCTGGAGACTCTCAAGGAGTTTACTCTTAGAAAGTCAAGTAGAATACGTCCTCTCATATGTTTGGCTGCGTATGCTCTGTTCAAGGAGATCACGCCTGAAGCGCAGCGTCTTGCTCTGACAACAGAACTATTACAAACCTCACTGCTCATTCAGGATGACATTATGGACAATGATGATCTGCGCAGGGGAAAGCCGACAGTGCATAAGATCTATGAAATTTACAAAGGCTATAACAAAAATCTAGGCATGTCTATAGCTATCTTGGCAGGTGATCTTGCAGCATTGCTTGCTTATGAACTGGTTGAACAGTCAGCTGTTCCAGGAGCTACTAAGGTAAGAGTCATCAAGGAGATAAATGAAATTCTAGAGAGGGAATACTATGGTCAATCTTTGGATATTCTCAACGCGGCGGAACAAGTGACAAGGGAAGATATTTTACAGACCTATAATCTGAAGACTGCGGCGTATACGACAACAGGTCCCTTGGCATTAGGTGCCATTCTTGCTGGAGCGAAAGAAGCTGACATCGCAAAACTGAAAGCATGTGGAAAATCTCTTGGTCTTGCTTTTCAGATTATTGATGATCTAGGTAATCTCTTTACAGCGCAGGAAGAAACAGGAAAAAAAGCTTACGCGGATCTCAAAGAGGGAAAGAAAACTTTTATCATGGCCATGACTCTGGAGTATGCTGTAGCTCAGCAGAAAGCGATAGTCCAGAAAGGGCTTGGAAAAAAAGAGCTTACCACTGAAGAAGCTGAGTCCATAAAGAGTATTATTGTCAAGACCAAAGGATTGGAAAAGACAAAGGTATATGCTGCTAATCTTCTACAACAGACAGAGAACTTGCTGCAAGAAATAAAGATGCGAGAGCAAGGAAAACAATATTTATCCGAGATTATAGGTTTATTGAAGGAAAAGCTTTCTAAAATACACTAAGAAGGGATAAAGAAAAAGAGAAGAGAAAATATAAAAAGAAAAAAAGAAAAACGAAATTATCGTCTTTGGTTACCCTGGTATTGCGGGTAATAATAGTAAGTCTGACCTTCAGCTACATTGCTCATAGTTTCATTGCCTTCATTACCTTCCTTCATTTTGCGGAAAGCGATGATAAGGCCTAAAACAACCAATGCAATCACTAAGATGATGAAGATCACTGCTAAGACAGTCTTTAAGCTGACTGCGCTGGTGCTCTTCTGCATGCCTACAACTTCAGTGTTCACGTTGAATTCATGGACAATTTCTCTGCCCATCATGACACGAACAACAGAAACGTAGTTTCTTGGTTCTGCATTGTCGTTTGCTCTAATGAAGAGGTTAGCTTCAGCAGTGCCGTCTGGTAAGACGTTGATGAAGCCTGGTTCGATTCTGTATTGACCCCAAGGAGCAACGCCGTCAACTTGAACAGTGTACAATCCTTTTTCAGTGCCCATGTTTGCGAACATCAATTTGAAAGATGTTTCTTCATTCTGGTTCACTCGTTTGGTTGTGCTGTCAATGTTGATTAAAGTGTCAACTTCTTTAGGTTTTTCCATGCCTTTAACAAATATTTTTCTGTTCTCAGTTAAAAGGCTGTGACCTCTATTGTACATGACATCAACTTTTAAAGTATATTCTCCAGTTGTTGCATCTTCAGGAATGCGTAAGAGGAAGTCTAATTGAGCGGAGCTTCTTTCGTCTAATCTGAAGACTTCTTGGTCTTCCTGTTCTTCAGTGATTAAGTCATTAATGTAATTAGTTGTGGAAATGCCTAATTCTGGAACTGAGACAGTCACTCTTACATCATCTTCCTTTCTTTCGCCTAAGTTTTCAACGCGAACAATAGGGAAAATATGCTGTCCTGCCATAACTGAAGTGCTTGGGTTGACTACAATGTCAAAGATGTTCAAAGAGTGTCTTTGTTCATCAATGTTCAATTGGAATTCAACTTGTTCTTCGTTGTTAGAATCAGAAACTTCAATGCGAAGAGTGTATAGTTCAGAAGCATCAATGTCTTCTGGGATGACTAAGGTTAGGACTTTTCTGTAGACTAAGTTTTCATCAATAGAGAAAATATCGGAGATGTCAGAGATAGTGCCGAATTCATAGCCGACGATTTTTGCTTCAATGCGAACGTCAGGAACTTGACCGCCGGAAATGGTTTTATTACCTTGAATAACAACTTCGATCTCTAAAGTGTCGCCTCGCTCAATGTCGAGATTAGGAATAATTTTGCCTCCACCGCCGAACACATGAAGATCATTGACCTCAACAGAAAAAATGTTATAATCTGGTGCTGCTGCAGAAGTGATTCCTGCACAAGCTGCGAATACGATTAATAATGCTAACATTATTGTTGATTTCATGGTATGTTTGTAACCCCCGATGTTTTGAGTGTAAACTCAATAGTGTTGTTATCAGTCAGTTATAACCACTATATAAATCTTTCGGGTAGTAACACATGAGTAGCAAAAATTCTCAAAAGAGTCTAAAAAGAGCCACTGATATAGATAACGCTAAAAGACCAATAATGAATAAGGTAGTGACAAAGAGCAAATCCATTGGTTGTTCGTGCTGGGCAGGTGACGAGGATAGGAATGTTTTCTGTGGAGGAGTATCTTGGATGTAAGAGGTAAGCTGTACAGTTTTGCATCCGGAAAAAGTAAAAGTATGAAAAGAGGGCTGGATGTTGCGGCCGGTATAGAAATAGGCGTCAAAAGTATAAGTGCCTTGAGGTTCTTGATCAAAATACAAGGGAAGGAGGATCTGTTCTCTGCTGCGTGCGTAGACTTTTGTGCTAGGTGAAAAAGCATGTATATCTAAAGGCTTGTTCATAAGCTCTACATAGACATCTTCTGTGAATGTGCCTTCATTTTCAATATCCACCATCACCAGCACTTCTTTGCTGCAATGCAAGGATTGTTCTGTAATGATCAGTTGGGAAATCTTGATATCATGGTACAATGTTTTATCTGATGCAGCACTGACTACTATGCTCAAGGTAAATACAAAAAGCAACAAACTAACGACGGTTTTCATTACCACTTAAGAATGGTTATTTCATATTTAAGAGTTATGGTAGTTAGACAGCCCAGTAGTATATAATTTCAAGAATTTGACTATCCATCAATTCGCATCAGCGAGGTGCTAATGTGACCTCTCCTAAAAATAATTAAACATCACCACAATTATTATCTTTCATTCACGATCAAAAACTATTTCTCCTTCCTTCTTTTTTATTTCCATTTTAGTTGCAAAATTTTTTGAAAATGTTATTTTGTTATTATTAAACTTTCTAATTCTTCAAGCATTTTTTTAACTCTTGGTTGTTCAAAATGCTTCCTTGCTGGCTCAAGAATTTGAATTAATTTTTCAGCTACAGAATTTTTTAAATCCATTGGATGAAGATTTTTTTTAACAAAATCGCTTTCTAACTCTTTATATGAATTATAGATGATATCTCCACCAAATTTTTCTGGTCTTTTGATTTCCAATTTTGAATATTCATCTCTAAAAATAAGGTATTTTATCCAATTAAGAATTGGGTTAAATTCTGTTTCACCTTCAAGACAAAATGCTTGTTTAATTTTTCTTCTAATTTCATCTGGAGAATCATGAATAAATATACAGGTGTCTGGTTTTGATTTACTCATTTTTAGAGCAGACCACAATTCTTGAAGTTGGTCCTTTGGAACAGGCCATACTGGAGGTTTGCCTAATCCTAATATGAGGTGATGATGAACTGCAACAGGTTTCATCGCTTCATTTTGTTTGTTTAATAAAGGTTTATTTTTTATTTTTAATGCAACCTCTCTTGCAATAACTTGTGCCTTTCTCTGATCCAATCCTGCGTGAGGTAGATTTATTCCTTGGATAAAAATGTCAGCAACTTGCATAGGGGGATATATTAACTTTGCAAAATCAACTGAACCTCCTTCTTTTCTGCCCATAATTGTTATACTTCTTTGCATTCTTGAAAGAGAAGTATTTTTACTAACTTCTATCATTGTCGCCCAATAATCATCATTATTATGATACAGATCAGACCCCAAAACAAATTTTAATTCATCAGGATTTCCTCCGAAACATTTCAAGCTAGCTTTTAACCCCTCTTTAAAATATCCTCCCGCAACTCTCTTTATTGTTTCTCTATTTCCTCCAAGTTTGTCATTTATCCAGCTATGCCAATCTGCTAAAAATATTGAACAATCAATTCCTGCATCCATAAAGTCTTTAACTTTTGAAATGCACATTAATCCAGTACCCAAATGAATCTTCCCAGAAATTTCAAAACCTATGTAATGTTTAATTTTAATTCCACTCTCTAAAAGAACTTTTAAATCTCCTTCAGTCATAATCTCTTCTGTGTTCTTTTTAATTAAATCAAATCTTTTTTCTAGCTCCATATCTTTTAAGTAAATTAAACTTATTTATAAAGCTGTTCATAATGTATTAATTGGACTGCACCCTAAAAATGAGTGTAACCTTTAAGTTTATTTTATACATAAAGATCAGATTTTTTCATATCTCAGCTTTCTAAAATATCTTTTCCCAACTTGAACAACTTGACCATCTTTAGGAGAAACAGAATAATTAAGATCTCTTATAACTTCTCCATCTAATCTCACTTAATTGGTTTTCTAAGCTCATTTTATTGATTAAAGTTTTTTCTTAATATAATTTAAGATAGAGACTGGTTTTTAAAGTTATCTATTTTTATTACTTTATAGTTAATACAATATAGGTCATTTCCATCGACCACAATTTTGTCATAATAAAAGTGCTATAGGGCTGGTTTGGGGTATGATTCTTTTTGCTTGGTTTATAAAACCCGTCTCTATTTTAATAATAAGAGGTCTATTTCACGATTCTAATTTGACTCACCCACTTATGATGATAAGATATTATTGTTTCGGGCATTAAAAATGGGGATAGTAGGATTTGAACCTACATCCAGTGCTCACTCCAAAATTGTTGGAGGCACTCATCCTAAACCGGGTTAGACGATATCCCCTCTATATAATTCTATCAAAAACTTCCTTATAAATCTACCCGTATTTGGTAATTATTCAGTATCTTGAAGCAAGAGACTTCCCCAACAATGAAGATTAGCTTTCTTTTCACTGTTTGACGTTTCTCGCTAAAGCACAAAGATCCTGTTGAGAATATTTATTTTTCAGCCTCCCCAAAGCCTAAAGAAGATGTTTGGTGCATTGTAACTTCAGAATGCTGAACAATTACCGTATTTGTTCATAAAATAATAGATATCATTGAGATGCTTATCTTCTATAATAAATATTCTTTTATTCCTAATAGCAAAAGCATCTCTTTTTGGTTTTTTCGGACATACTAAGATTCCTAATTGATGATCACAAGCTTGTAAATATTTATATAATTGCTTGATTTCAGATTTACAAATCTGATGTGATCTATAATCTTTAACTTCTATGATTATTTTCTTTCTTTGCTACACCCTAAGATTTTAATCTTTCAAAAGGATAGGTTATTTCTGCTTGTTGATATGCTCCAAAAATACCGTTTTTAAATATCTCTTGTACACACATATTACAGTGTTTAAAAACGGTATTTGCTCGGCTTAGGAGCTTCATCGTCTAGATTGCCACTAAAGGTGGAAGCGATGTCAATGACATATTTGCCTTCAGCTAATTTATACACTAGTGGCTTTCCTTTGAACAAGTCAATCAGATCAATTTCAAACTTCCCAGGCTGCAGCATGCGAATGGATTCTAGATCCAACACGACAGGATGTTCTGGTTCTTGGTCTTCGCCAACAAAGTCCATGGCATCTTGTTCAAGTTGTTGTTTATCTTCAACAGTCAGCTTGGCAGTCATCTCTTGGGCTACTTTGATAGCCTGCTTCTTCATGTAGAAAAAGAATCTGCTCCCGCACGTGCATCCTTTCAAGACAGCTTCAGAGCCGTCATCATACATCTTGGAGCAACGCACGCATTGGTGAGGCATAAGTTACCTTCGCTTGCGAGAACGTGTTGTGCTTTTGCTTTTCTTGGTCATGCTTCGTCCGGAAGCAGTGTGCATCGTGAGCAGCATCATGTTATTCGTATCGCGTTTGATTTCTCTGACAATGGTGGCTGGACCGATAATAGTAATGCCGTCTCTATTACCGACAATGTATTTGACCATCTCTTTTTTCATGCGTTTCAATAATTGTAAGTTTTTTTCTTCAGGATAAATAGTACAGATTTCAATGCCTCGAAAACTGTCTTCGATCTGCTGCATGGTTTCTTGGATGAGTTTCCCCTCTTCTTCAGGATGTAAGCGTCCTTGCATTAAAACTATTTTATTTCCTTTGACAATATCTAACAGCTTGTCTATACGATCGCTCGTAGTCAAGTGCTCAATATCTGAATACGGCACAAATTGAAGTTTTAGCATGTTTCCTTTTCACCTCTACTTGATTACCTTGAATAAAGACTCATAAAATTCTTCCATGTTTTTCCCGTTCATGGCTGAGATGCCGACCACATCATATTGTGGGAATGCGCTTTCGATCTTCTTTAAATTAGCTTTTTTTAAATCAACTTTATTGCCTGCGATCACAACAGGAATGTCTCTTGCAGCTAAGTTGCCAATGATAGTGACATTGACTTGCGAGTAAGGATTTTGTGTGGAATCTAAGACAACAACAACGCAGTCCATATCGTCCAGCCATTTGATGGAGTCAATGACTCCTTTGGTTGCTTCTTTTGCTCTGTTTTTTGCTTCTTTTTCAGACATTTTGAATTTCAAGAAGTCTTCATAATCAATCTTAGTAGCGATGCCAGGAGTGTCAACAAGGCTGAAAGTCAATTCTTTGTTCTTGTGTTTGATGTGAATTTTTTCTTTGATTTGAATCTCTCTAGTCTCATGAGGAATATTAGAAACAGAACCCATTTTTTCCCCTAACCAATCCTTGCAGATGCGGTTAGCAAGGGTAGTTTTTCCAGAATTAGGAGGCCCATAGAGGCCCATTTTAATATGTCTCTTAGTGGAAAAGAGCTTATCAACCATGCGCTGGACAAAGTCACGTAGGAATTTAATCATAGAGTTACTCAACCTCTTATGAGACGAGACTCTACTTTCTTTTTAAGCATTTCTGTGATACAAGAGCACTATTGTCCAGTGCTAAATAGCAAGAAAGAAATAAATCTTATCATGGGCTCCAAAAGAGAGCTCTGTAGCTACATAGACAGCCATAGTTAAAAGAGGATAAGCTTTTATCCTCCAAATGACTCGATATTCTGAGAGAAAAGAGGGTTATAATCATAAGGGGGTTGCCCTAAGGAGGACAACCCATGATATGCGTCCATTGCAGTGGAACACA
>Ga0209542_10010655_pt1 | contig 16528 bp, 14 predicted proteins | sample RifCSPhighO2_01_FD_184028 | JGI IMG/M metagenome (GOLD analysis project Ga0209542, IMG submission 184028) | Soil microbial communities from Rifle, Colorado - Rifle CSP2_plank highO2_0.1 (SPAdes) (version 2) | ecosystem: Environmental > Terrestrial > Deep subsurface > Rock core/Sediment ...
TGGGAAATGCTCCTGAAGGTCTTGGGTATGCTCTTTCTATAGTCTTTATTGTTGTGGGGATATTGGTTATAATGAGTGGGAGGACAAAAGAACATGTAGGATTGGAAACTACCCTTGAAGGATTCGTATTTGTTTCTGAAGGCAGAGATAAGGGAGAATATTATATGCAAGATCCTCTAGAACATTTTAGCAAAGAAGGAGTTAAAGTTGTGAGTCTGAGAGATTTTAGAAGGGATATTGGTTATTATAGGAAAAATGAAGGAGAAGAAATTGTTGATATGGCTAAGAGAGATTATGGGCCTATATTACATGGAGTTATTGAATCTGGGAGCGAGATAGAAAGAAAAGTTGCTATATCTTTCTTGCATGTGCTTGAACCTGATTTTAAATATGTAAAAAAGAGGGAAGAATTGTATAGAGTGCCTCAAGAAGATAAGAATAGGATTATAAGTTTGTTTGACGGGTGGAGAGGTGAGAGATTAACACCTCGTCAAAGAGAGATATTAAGAGACTATAATTTAGTATTCGTAAAGGGGAGTAACGGTAATAAAATATATTATGCTGGAACAGAATCATTTGTTAGTGTTGCATCGACTCCCAGCCATGATATGCAAAACATTACTGCAACAAAGATTGCCAGAATGATTGAAAACTATAGGAATAGGGATATTTTGAAAAAAGAGGAAGAGGAGAGGAAAGCTAAAAAAGAGGAAGAGAAAAGGAAAAATTAAAGTGTATGGGCCTTTCTTGTTTGGACATAGAATCGCCTTTTTGATAACTCATCGGCTACATCTTCAATGAAATCCTGATCTTCGTTTTTTGATATATAGGCTAATCTACTATGTTCTTTGCTTATATCTATATTATCTCTTTTTAATATATCATAAATACTGCCTATTTCCCTGTATTCTATTTTATGATTCTCACAAAAAGTCTCAACTGCCGGATAACCTGGATCTCTAGAGAAGACGCGATCTATCGGTTTTTGGCTATGAATCTCTCTTAACATATTTGCGGCATTTAAGCCGGCTTGTGGTAGAATAAAGTAAAATTCTCCTGCATAGTCTATTGTATTTTCTTGGGACATAGTTTTCTTGATAGATTTAGCTATATAAACCTTTCTTATGTTGTTACTTTATAGTTATATGTAAGTTGAAGAGTAATTTTAAATAAAGAGATTACTTTGTGGATATATGAGGATGTTTAAGAAAAGAGGGCCGGATGTTGTGGATTTGACGCAATTGCAGAGGAAAGGAACTTTGCAGAGGTCAAGGGCACTTGTTAGGGAGAAAGAGGGTTCGATAAATCAGGATGTTGTGGATTTGGGTACAATGAAGGGTGTTGTGGCAAGGGAAGAGAAACAAATAAGTAGGGATAATAATGTTTCATCTGGATTTGACTTTTTGTCTAATTTTGCTGATATAGGGAAAGAGAATAGTTCAAACATTAGTAAAGTTAGTAATACTGGAGAGAATCTTGATGTTGCTGGACTCAAAAATAAGATAGAAGATATTGAGTACAAACTTGAAAAATTTATTGAGAGGATTAATAAGATTGAGAACCAGCTTTCTGAACTTGGAAGATAACACAATAAAGATTATAAATAATTGAGGCATGAGAGAGCCATGAGAAAAAGCCTTGCTGCAATTCTTTTTGCTTCTTCTGCTGCTTTTTCTTCGGGGTGCGGTACGATTTACAATGAATTAGCAAGTAAAAGTAAAGAGGATCAAGAATTGATTCAAGAGGGATATAATCCCGTTCATGCAAAGTCGTGCGGACCTTGTGCTTTAAGTTTTGTGTACATAAGAAAGGGCGATAACATAGAAGCTAAAGATGTAAGCAAAGACATACTAAGACATGGAGAGGCATACAATGTAGGGCGTAATTTAATTAGTGTTTTTAGTGTTAAAGGTGCAGAGATAACTTTTCCATCGGAGATTATAAATTCTCTTCGTAGACATGGATATCAAGTTAAGATTAGAAGAGGTTCGCAAACGGAGATGAAAGAAGAAATAAATAAAATGACCGAAGAGAATAGAGATGGAATAGCAAGATTGGAGGAAACATTATTCTATCAGCATTATGAACCTATTCCCCCTATTTTAAAAAAACGGAAAGATGATGAAGGAAATTACCATTATGAAAGAGTTGACTTGATTAACTATTTTGGGCCCAATACCTATATAAATGAAATTTATGAAATCAAAACCACTTTTTCTAAGGAAATTGAATTATACTTAAAAATTAAAGGAAGAGAACTTGTTCAAGATATGAAAGAGGAGTGGATGAAGGGAATTATTAAACTTGCAGAATTTAAGAATGGTTTAGAGAAGATTGCTGAGGAGAAGAATTAATTTCTAGAATTGGGTGCTAAATAAATTCTTGGAAGAGATATATTGGACTGATAAGCTATGTCCTTTACCTTTTTCATAGCCTCATCAAATATGCCTCTAAACTCTCCAATATCTCCTTCGTAATCTAAACTTGTACGATTATCTCTTCTATTTATTCTAGTTACTGGAGAACATTGAATTAATGTCCAGTCAAGAATATCCAGAGTTATATCGTTAATCCTTTTTGTTTCTCGATTTGAGGTGTATTTTGTGAATATTGAGTACTTAGTCATGTGGTGTCTAATTTAACACTACTTAAAAATTTATTGCTGTAAAAACTGCTTATTTCCTATGTATTGAAGGATAGTAATCTTTAAAAAGCATTAAATGATGAGAGTTTTGCCGGAAAAAATAAAATGACAAAGAAAGAAAAAGTTGCAGTAATTGGAATGGGTTACGTCGGTTTCCCTTTAGCTTGCGCCGTCGCTAAAAGCGGTAAATATGATGTTATAGGCTATGATGTTGACTCTAAGAAGGTTAATAAAATAAATAAAAATGTTTCTCCTGTGGAAGATAGGCAGGCAGAAGAAGATATAAAGAATATTAGTTTTGTGGCAACTACTGAAGACAAGGTGCTTGGGGATGCCAAATTCATCTTAATCTGCGTTCCAACCCCTATAGATGAAGATAAAAATCCGGATCTTACTCCAGTTGTTAAGGCTACAGAGAGTATTGCAAAATATTTGAAATCAGGGATGTATATTGTCCTTGAGTCTACTGTTAATCCTGGTGTTTGTGAGGAAGTTATGCTTCCTATTTTGGAAAAAACGGGTCTAAAGGGAGGAGTTGATTTTGAATTGGCACATTGTCCTGAGCGTATAAATCCTGGGGATTCTAAATATAATGTTTATAATATTCCTAGGAATGTCGGGGCTTTGACTAGGGAAGGGGCAAAAGTTATTGCTGACTTTTATCGTTCGATTCTACATGCCTCCGTAAGAGAAGTTTCTTCTATAAAAGTTGCAGAGGCTACAAAGATATTTGAGAACACATTTAGAGATGTTAATATCGCTTTGGTAAATTTCCTTGCCGTATTCTGCGACAGTGAAGGAATAGACTCTAAGGAAGTTGTTGATGGTGCATCAAGTAAACCATTTTCATTTATGCCGCATTTTGCGGGATGCGGAGTTGGCGGCCATTGTATTCCTGTTGATCCTTATTACTTGATTGAAAGAGCGCAAGGTCTGGGAGTTGATGCTACATTATTGAAAACTGCAAGAAATGTCAACAATAATATGCCTAAGTATACTGTTCAGAAATTAGTTTCTTCTTTGAGAGCTCTGGGAATAGATATTGCAGGAAAAGATATTGGATTGCTTGGGCTTTCATATAAAGCAAATATTGGAGATATGAGAGAAAGTCCTGCTTTGGAGATTCGAAAGGAACTTCAAAAGTTAGGAGCCAATGTAAAGTCTTATGACCCGCATTGTAATGGACATTCTGATTCTTTACTTAAAGATATACATAATTGTGTTGGAGTTATCCTTGCGACGAACCATAGTTTGTTCAATGATATAGATGAATGGGGGGATGTGAAGGTTATTGTTGATGGAAGAAATTGCCTGAATAAAGAGAAAATTGAGGCAAAGAAGATTATATATAGGGGAATAGGCAGAGGCGATTGAGATTATGGCAAAGAAGTTGCTGAAGAACGCGATAGTAATTGCAGTGCTAATCTCGATAATCGTTATTCTTTTTGGCAAGGTTTATTTTGGGGAAGATAATAATAAACTTCTTTATGCGTATGGCCTGACAGTAACTAGTGTTGTATTCTTCACCTTTTTTTTAAGTTATACTAGGTATGAAGATCCTAGCGAGAAAATTAGAAGGAAGGAGAGTTATAAGAATTTAAGAAAACCTCTAGTTTCTTGTGTTCTTGCTGTTAGAAATGAAGAGAATATTATAAAAGAGTGTATTAATTCATTCTTGAGATCAACTTATAAAAATAAGGAAATAATTATTGTTAATGATGCTAGTACTGATAAAACTAAGGAAGTTTTAGAGAGCTATAATAAATATCCTGAAGTTAGGGTAATTAATCTTAAAGAAAATGTTGGAAAGAAAAAAGCTATAGGGCAGGGTATTAGGGTTTCTAAGGGAGAATTGTTCGTTTTTACAGACAGCGATTCTATAGTTGCTAAGGATGCTATTGAAAGAATCGTAGAGATTTTTGTCAGCAATCCTAGTGTTGGTGGTGTTTCAGGACACGGAAGAGCCCTTAATTCTAAGGATAATTTTCTTACAAAAATGCAGGATTCTTGGTATGAGACTCAGTTCTCCATCAAGAAAGCTCTAGAGAGCTCGTATGGAGCAGTTACTTGTGTTTCTGGACCATTGGCTGTGTTTAGGAGAGAGGCGATTTACAACTATATACCTGCTTGGGAGAATGATACCTTTCTAGGACAAGAGTTTAAATTCGCAACAGACAGACAATTGACTGGGTATGTTTTGGGTAGTAAATATATTGGAAAGAAATTAAAAGAAAAGTATAAAGATTCTCCTTTTGTTAATGAGATTAATTATCCGACTAGGGATTGGAAAGTCATTTACTGTAAATCTGCCAAGGTTTGGACTGTTGTTCCTAATACCTTTAAGAAAGTAGTAAGACAGCATGTTAGATGGAAGAAGAGTTTTATAAGAAATTTATTCTTTACCGGCGGATTTTATTGGAGAAAACCTGTTGTGCCTGCAGCTAGATATTATCTTGGGGCATTATTTACTATTTTTGGTCCATTTATTGCATTTAGACATCTTATTTATCTTCCTTACTCGGGGAATATCATGTCTGGAGTTTATTATTTAAGCGGAATATTATTTATAGGCGCCCTTTATGGAATAGCTTTCAAGATTGAAAATCCGGATTCACATATCTGGATATACAGACCTTTTATGAGTTTGTTTTCTACTTTAATTTTATCGTGGCTTATCTTTTACTCAATGATAACAATTAAAAAGATGGTGTGGCACCGGGGATAATGGTTAAGAATAAATTTCATAAACTCCTTGAAGTTGTGGGTTTTATTGTAGTTTTACTGTTGTTTTCCCTGCTTATTATTAGATATTACAACCCTTTTCATAAGGATATTAATAGCGATAAGTTTGTAAATTTTGATTATGATGCCCTTACTAGAGAGGCACAGCTTATATCCAAGGAAAATGAGTCTGCATATTCTACAAGTGTAGTTGTCCTTAATTACCATGGAATTGATAAAAATACGACATCAGGCTATACTATCTCCGTAGATGAGTTTAAAGAAGAAATGTTTGCTTTGAAAAGAGAAGGTTATGAGACAGTGGGTATAGATGATTTATACTTATTTTTAAGAGGAGAAAAACAATTACCTGAAAAATCATTTGTTATTACTTTTGACGATGCAATTAAGACTTCATACTATAATACTGATCCTATATTGAAAGCATTAGATTACAGGGCAATAATGTTTGTTATTATTGGATCATCTTTAGAGAAAAATAGCAGTTATTACCTTAATGAAAAGGAATTGAAGGAAATGCAGGATTCTGGGAGATGGGATTTGCAAGTGCATACTTATCGCGGGCATTTAAGGGAGATTATTGACGAAAAAAATAATACTGGGCCTTTTTACAGCAATAAATTATGGCTTAAGGATGAGATGAGGATAGAGGATAATGAAGAATATGCTGATAGGGTAGATAATGATTTAAAGATGGCTAAGGAGATAATGGAGCAACGTTTTGGAAGAAGCATGGCAGGATTTGCTTTACCCTTTGGAGATTTTGGACAGAGAGAGACTAATTATTATGGTTCTGATCAAATATTTATTAATCTTGCTCAGAAATATTACAATATGGTCTTCTATCAGTTTAAACCTGCTAGAAATAAAGACTTTAGAGCCAATTATAATAATGAAAAGAAAGATTTTTATCTTGTAATGAGAATTTCTGCTGAGACTCTAGAATCACCTGATGATTTAATTGAAACTATGAATGCTGCGCAATCTTTGAGTTTGCCTTACGTTGAAAATTTCGATAGTAAAAAGAGATGGATTGCTGTGTGGGGTACTTCTTTGGTTCAAAACGATTATATAGCATTAAGAAATGAGGCAGGTAATAGCGGTTCTATGGCTTACCTTGATGGTTCTTATTTATGGAAGGATTATAGTTTTAGCGCACATATCCAGGAAGCTGGCGCTAGAAAGATAATGTTAACCGCGAGATTCCAGGATTCTGAAAATTATGCCGCCTGCAGGTTTGAAAATGGCTCTGTATCTATTATTAATGTAAGAGAGAAGATAAAAAAGGTTGTGTATGAAAAGAAATATTTTTACCAGTTAAAGGATGACATGACTTTATCCATTAATGTTTTTGGCACTGATGTTAGCTGTTTCATCGATGGAGAGAGAGTTATTGAAGGATCTGTATTGCATATACCTTTGAATGGAGGGATAGCAGTCAGGACAGAGGAATTTTTAGAGGGCAAACAGTTATTGTTTGATAACATTCAAGTTAATGAGAATAAAATAGAGTCTCTTAGTGCAGTTACTGCAAAATCATTTGTGTAGGATTGATAATTACTTAGATTCTCACTTTGATAAACTAGGTGTTTGTTTACACGCATATGATGATTTATCTAACCTAAACTAATAATCTTAAATTATCAGTATTATATTTGGATAGATTAATAACTATATAGTAATAACGATAAAAACATTTAAAAACTTTATTTTTAGATAAATTAAGATGAGATTAATACAGCATAGTTATTTTCAGCCGTATATTCAGACAGTCTTAAAGACTTTTATACCTAATGAAGAAATTTCTCCGAGGAGGGATGAAAGTCTTCAGTGGAAACAAGTAGATTTAGTAGAGTTAGGCAAACAGAAACCAGGTACTATATTATTCTTAAGAGGACAACATGCAGGAGCAGATTATAGAATAAGAATTAATGAAAGAGATTTGGAAGTGTGGAGAAATACAGATGCTAATGGTTTAAGAGGACCATTGGAAAGTATTGTCTCATGGCAAGGTTTACCAGATGGAGTCAAAGTTGAAGAAGGAGTAATTAGAACAGGAGATTATTCACTCATGCCATATTTCAGATATGATAAATCAAAACCTAAATCACAAAGTACTTTGAGACCAACAGATATTTGGGGTGATGCATATTTGTTTATTTTCATTCAAAGTCCTAGAAAATAATTTTTAATTGATATAAACGACACCGCTATCTAGACTGTCTTCGGGCTTGTTGTGTTTATCATTGAAATCCATGTTTCTTAGTTAAAGAATTTATAATGTTATTATTCTCTCTTAGAAAAACCATGTTCTTGTTTACACAAAGTATATGCAAAACTATTTTCTCTTTATCTTTTTAGAGAGATAAATGATTATTATTGCGGCAATTAAGAGAGATACAATGAAAATTATCTTTTTGTTTTTCAAAGGTGTGTTTTTTATTTCATCTTCTGAATCTGTTTTTTCTATAACTTCTGTCTTATCTTGTGATTTCTCTAAATTTGTTTCTTCTTCAGAGACTCTTTTAGTTACATAATTTAATTCAAAATTCGCTTTACTGGAATTTATAGACTTTAATTTTACTAGCAGGTCATAATAATCATCCTCGTTGACATCAAATTCTTTCTCTTCTCCAATGTTTAATGTTGCTTGTTGTGGAGTTGAAGAGACATTAATAACAACGCTATTACTTGTTAAATTGATAACTCCTACAAAATGCTGCTCTCCGTTTATTTTTATTCTTATTCTATGCTTAACAGAAAGATTTTTTGATATTGTTCCTTTTCCGCTGAACTCAACATCATCTTCTGCGAGAGTATTTGTCCAGAAAGACTGGCTTGTACTTCCGCCTCCCCCGCCGGAACTGGAGCTGCTAGATGAAGAGCTTGCTGCAATGTTGAGGGTAAGAAATCTTTTAACACTAGTATAAGCACTCACCGGCGCACCACTATCATCAGAACAGTTTATCCACCAATAATAATCGCCATTAGACAAAGAAGTGTTGGCAATCAGTACTGTTGAAGTTGAATTAAGAACGGAAACATTGTTGGCATATGTGGAAAGAGTTCCCGATGATGAGTTAATCCATAAAGTACAGTTAACCGTTGCGCTATCATCTGTTACATTGAAGGTAAAACTAGGAGTAGAATCTGATGATTCTGTACTAGCATTTGCAGGAGACTCTAGGTTTATCGTTATCGGGGTGCTACATTGAGTAGTATTTGCAATTGTGATGTTATTTGCATTATCAAGATTAAGCACAAGAAAATCTCCTTCATTTAAGTTTCCGTTGATAGTCGTAAAATTTACCCCGATGGCTAGGGGCCGAGTATTAAAATCTGATGAATTAAAGTCGCCAAGAACATGCCAAAAATAAGGATCGCTACCTCCTGAATCCCGATAAGCCAAATTAATATAAGTCAGGTTTACTGTGCTATTCAAAGGGACAATTTCTAATCCTGAGTTGGAAGTGTTTACTCTCCAGATTTCTAGTTGTGTGTAGTTATTGTCGGAAGAATTAATAATTCCGTCCCCATTCCCATCCAGTAGGGCCAAATCCTCAAAAGCATTATCAATGTCTCTTCCTGTTAAATTTCTTCCACCAAAAAGGTCTTCAGCATCAACAGTACCATCGTTATCTCTGTCCCATATAAGGGCTCCATCTCCGCTGTTATTCATGAATTGGGTATATTCGACATATGCCCCATTGGAACGTTCCACATACGGACAATATAGACCAGAAACCGTAGGGAGTAAAAATAATATGAATAATAATAAAGCCCATCCTGTCAAAAACAGAATTCCTCTACTGAACACACTCTCTTTGTCTATTTTTATCATCTCTTAAGGTGTGAAAACTTATTAATATTTAAACTTAACTTTTAGAGAATTATCTATGGAGCGGAGGTTCAATTCTCTCTGGACCATATAAGAAACGATTATATACTAAAATGTTATTAAAATAACATGGACATAGAAATAGATTATAATCCATCACCATCAGACATGTTTTTTATCTCTGTTGAAATCGGAGACAATGAAGCAATTTCTTTTGATTATACTTCTAAAGGTCATCGAGTCATAAAACAGGTTTTAATTGATAAGAAACCTTTTCCTAAAGGCAAAAAACCTACTGCTGAATGGGATGCAATTATCATTAATGACCGAAAATTTATTAAGAAATATCATGTAAAATGGATTGATATGGATAAGAAAGATTGGGTTAATAATGAAATTTGGGAAACTGTTTGGGAAAAACCTATTTCACAGGAATTAAAAGACAAGTTGTTATATTACTCTCAATTATTTTCTGATAATTATAAGAAGTTAGATAACTTCTCTAAAGAATTTAAGGAGTTTGAAGATTTTTTGTCGCAAATAATAGCCAACTTGGACTAAAATAACATTTAATTAAATATATTAACCTAAACAAAATATATCGTTAAACCAAATCAGTTCTTTAAAATGCAATAGATTCATTATAAGCAAAAGTGTTTTCTAAAAAGTTTACCTTTAGTATGTGATTGTTTACACGTATATGATGATTTATCCGACCTAAACTAATAATCTTTTATAATCTCGAGATTACTATGTAAAAACAATATTTTACGTTTATTTATAATATCTGAGAACAAAAGTTCCCACATAGTGTTTTGTTGAAGATAGGAAGATTATTACTAATTACGCTTCTTTATTATGTATTCCTGTGCCCCTATCAATATCAACCCAATTAAGAGTAATATCAATCGAGCGTAAAAGGCAATAATTATACCTTCTGCTCCCAGATAACCAATATAACTATAAGCCGCTTTGGCAAGAGAACCTAATATAATAGGAAGAATAAATCTCTTAATTCCAATTGGCCCTGCCGCAATTATATAAGTTAATTCATCATCAGGTGTAAAGGGTAAAACATAACATATTAACAAAGTTATTGGACCTACTCTTTGAGTAATTTGATCAAAACGATTATAAAAATGGGGAGATACAACCTTTTTTAACAAGGGTCTTCCATATCTTTTTACTAAAAGAATAATTAAAAATAAACCGCAAGTGGTGGCAAGAAAATTTATAATAAAACCAAGATGTCCACCAAAAATATAACCGGAAGCAATCAAAATAAATGTATTAAAAAGAGGCGTTAAAGTTACATAAATTACTTCTATAAAAAAGTAGATAACTATTCCTACTTTACCACTTTCTATAACTATTGTTTGTAGACTTTCTCTATCGACATATTTGCTAAAAACAATCGCCGTAATAATCATTAAAAATATATAAACTGATATAATTGCGATACTTTTCAGTTTGGTTTTTTCAGAAACTTTTTTAATTACTTCCCTCATGATTAATGCTATGCCGTTACAATTATAAATTTACCTCTTGAAACAACCCCTCTCTAAAATTAGTATGCGGGAACAAAACTTCACACATATTTATAATATAGAGGCATTCTGACAAAATTATTATTCCTACTTAGATAAATCACCTCTTTGTTTACACCGAGCACATTTGTCTTAATTCATTAACTAACTAAATAATCTCCCAAGAATATCCGCCCACTAAAGTTCCATCTCTACTGAAACCGGCAGAGTCGTGTACAATATCTCCGAAACCTTCATTCATTTCCCAATTGACATTGGGGGATGGAATTGGTGAAGAGGGTCCGCCTTTATCAACAATGTTCTTGAACATATCCATTGTTACAGTATTGTAGATGTTATTTCTTTTTAGGGAGCGATATGTCTTTCCATCCGTTGATTTGGCGACATAGACAGGATTATCAGGCTCACTGCCAAAAGTCCAGCATAAATCATAATACTCCCCGCATATTGTTGTGTAAGCTTCATTTGCTGAATGATATGGGAAAGTAAACGATGTGGGGGTTACATTATAGTGCTCGGCTATTAGTTGAAGAGAAGTATTTAGCTCGTTTCTAAACTGGGATTCGTTAAGAGCCAACATGTTTGAGTGAGTAATTGAATGAGATTCCATATCCCAGCCGTTATCTTTGAGCTCCTGCATCTCTACCCAGTTCATATAATTGCTGTTCGGGTTTGTGAAACCTGCATAACGGGTAACAATATTTATTGTTCCCACAAGGCCATGGGATTCCATTATTGGAAATGCGTTGTTGTACTGTGATTGGAAGTTATCGTCAAATGTTATTATTATTGGCTTTGCAGGCATATCAAATAAACCTTTCTTCCAATCATTATAATCTTTTAATGTTATAGATTGAAATCCTTGATCGTGAAGATATTGCATTTGTTCATTGAAACTGGAGATGGATACCACAGTCCTTTGATCTGCAGGATCTTCTATTTTATGATACGCGAGAATGGGGATTGATTGTTCTGGAATAATTGCATGAGAACTTTGTAAATATAAGTCTGCAACTTGCTTTGAGGATAGGGCAATTGGATATATTTTTGCTTCGTCAACAGAGCCGTCAAAGAAGACCCCATTTCCCCCCCCTATTGATAACTGTTGTGGAGAATTGTAGATAGAGAATACTGACGTGGACTTTGATTCACAGAAAATTCCGTTATTGTAGAAAGATACAGTAGAGCCAGAGTAAGTTACTGTAATCATTGTCCATTCGTTGTTATTTCTTATACCGCAGAATTTGTTTGAGCTGGAGGTCATTGTTTGCGTGTTTACTCCATCTGGTGAGATAATTAGAGAGATTGCGTTGGTTAGCACTGTTCTTATGATGTAGGACCTTTTGCCTGTATTTGCCGAGTATTTTCCAAATATTCCTGAGTGAAGTTTATATTCATTCTGCTTTACCCATATATTCCAAGTTGCTTCTGAGGAAATATCTAATTGGTCTGCATCATCTACTATAATCTGCCCTGTAGAACCATCAAAATTAATCCAGGAGTTGGTTCCGTCGCTTATGGCTATTGAGCCTGTTCTATTAACAAGATGAGGGTCTATAGGAAAAGTTGCTGAGACAAGGGAATATGAAAATACTAATAGTACTAAGAATACAATTAATTTGGTTTGCACTTTGTTTTTAATGACCTCCATTTTTTCTATTTAGGGTTATCCGTTTCTTCTTATTTAAATAACTATAAAATGTAAAGGATATATCTTAATATATACTTTGCGGTATATATTATAAATAATATTGTTTTCTGGATAGACAGAGTTTAAATACCCTGTTTTGCTCTTCTCCTTAATGCGACGGAAGATTTTTGTCGCTCTATTCATAACATTGGTCAGCTTCGTTGTTGTGTGCGCACAACTTGGGACTGCGGCCGATTCAGGGCTTGTACTTTATTATAAGTTTAATAATCAAGCTTCGTATGGGGAGAGTGTTAATACGGTGTATGATTTCTCAGGAAGAGGACATAATGCGCAAGTTTATGGAGCTAGTTGGCAATCAAACGGAGGAAAATACGGAGATGGCGCTTTCGTATTTGATGGAAAGAATGATAAGATTGTAATTCCCGATAATCCTGATTTGAGTGTAGCTACGACTGGAGAATTTACGATTGCAATGTGGACACGTTTTGACAGAACAACTTTTACAGGTGAGGGATATCAAAGAAACTACTTGCATTTCTTAGGGAAGGGGGGAAATGGAGGGGATTACGAGTGGATGTGGAGACAACATAATGCTTCGAATAGGGAGGGAAGGCCAAATAGGATAAGTTTCTATATATTTAATCTTAAAGGGGGACTGGGGACTGGGAGTTATTTTGAAGACAAAATATATCTTGGAGAATGGATGTTTATTACAGGAGTTGTAAGGGGAAAGAATGTTGAGATATGGAAGAATGGGGTAAGGAGGGATGTTGATCCATTGAGCAACTATAATGTTGTTCCTAGAGACGGGGGAGCTCCTGCTAATATAGGTACAAGTGATGGGGACAGTTATTTTAAAGGAAGTGCTGATGAACTTAGAATCTATAATAGAGCATTAAGTGCTACAGAAATATTGGCGCTCTATAAATTAGACCCTAGGAAGCTGGTAGATAATGGAGATTTAATCAGCTCTAGCAGTTGGATAAGCAGACCTATACCTTTGGAAACTGGGAGATTCAAAGTTTCATTTAATGCTACTCCGTTGAATTCTAATATGGACGGAGTATTCGGATTGTCTTTGGGAAATGGAAATGAATATACGGATCTTGCAGCAATTGTGAGATTTAGTGATACTGGGGTAATTGATGTTAGAGATGGAGGAAATTATAGAGCAGATACTCAGATTAGTTATACTGCTGGAACGAAATATCAATTTAGAATGGTTGTTGATGTGCCTAACAAGAGATATGACGTTTTTGCAACTGTTAATGGCGTAGAAAAACAGATTGCTAATGATTATGATTTTAGAACTGAACAACAGGGAACAGGAAGTCTTGATAATTATGCTATAACTTCTCAAACTGGAAGTTATATTGTGTCTAAGGTGCTAGTTCAATCCATATAATCCTGAACAATACATATTTAAATAAATGTTTTTAGTCTAATAAATATGAGAGGATTTTCGGTGTTTATCGTATTGTTTATACTATTTGGGCAGATTTATTTAGTTTCTGCAGTAGCTGAGGAGAGAGATTCTGGATTAATACTTTATTTTAAATTTGATAATCAAGCTTCTTATAAGGAAAATGGCAGTTTTGTTTACGATTTCAGTGCAAAGGGAAATAATGGGAGGGTATATGGTGCAGCTTGGAATAGGACTGGGGGAGTAAGAGGAGGGGCTTTTGAATTTGATGGAAAGGATGATAAGATAAGTATTAAGGATGCCGATTCTTTAAGTCCTAGTACTACAAAACATTTCACAATTGCTTTCTGGGTAAAATTTAAGAGAACTAAGTTTACTGGTGAGGGAAATGTGCCTGATTATTTACATTTTTTAGGGAAAGGGTCAGCAGATGACGGCTATGAATATGTTTTTAGGCAGTATAATAGTTCTAATTCTGAAGATAGAGGGAACAGGATAAGCTTTTACTTATTTAATTTACAAGGAGGCCTGGGTTCTGGAGGCTACGTGCAGGAGCCAATTAATGGTGATTGGAATTTTTATGTTGGAGTATTGAATGGGACTAGGATTCAACTTTGGAAAAATGGGGTGCTCAAAGATAGCACGCCGTTGAGTGAGTACGGTGTAATTATCAAAAATGGAAAAGCTCCTTTTAATATTGGTACTTTGGATGGAGATAGTTATTTCAAGGGAGCAATTGATGAATTGAGGATTTATAATAAATCTTTATCGAAGAAAGAGATAGCGGATTTGTATAATTTTAATTATGCAGTTTCTTCAAATGCTAGTATCCCTAAAACTAATGTGACAGTTCCTAAAGTTAATATTACAACTCCTAAAGTAAATGCAACTAAACCTGCCAATACGACCATTCTTAAGAGTAACACTACTTTACCTGATAATTCAACTTCTTCGAATCAGGAAATAGATAATCCTGCCAGCGCTACAACAACAGAGAGCAGTACAAGTTCAGGAGGAGGCGGTGGAGGAATTACAATTAAGAAGAACACTAAAAAAGATTCTGGAGCAACGAATGAGGAAGTGCAAGAAGGGGCTAAACAAGATATTTATGGAACTAATAATATTGAGAAGGACTTTAAGGAAGGAGTCGTAGCAACTGGAAGAGCTATAGAGTATCTTGGAGAGAAAGGGCAAAGTGCAGTATTATGGCCTTCAAGAATAATATCGGGATCAATTATTATTTTTATTTTGATTGCAATTTGTTTTATATCTTACTTGCTATTTAGAGATAGAATAATGGGATATATTATTGCAAAAAAGTATAATAGATGGAGAGATAAGGGTAAAGTCTTAAATAATCTTGTTGAATTACATAACTATGGTTGATCTTTCAAAGGAAATAAAAGCTTACGCTCTTAAGAATGCAATTGAATTTGGCAAGGCAGATGCTTCGAAAATACTGCCTAAATTGTTTCAGCATGGTCTTGATAAGGGAGATATAAAGAAAGTCATGCCTGAGATTGTTAAGATAGTTAAAGAAGTTAATTTGATTTCTGCTAAAGAAAGGGAGAAGATTTTCTTAGAATATACCGGGGTAATTAAAGAAAGAGAGGAGAAGGAGAAAGGATTGCAAGAGTTGAAGGACGGAGGAAAAGATAGTGTGTTTAGAGCTGCCCCGTTTCCTTCTGGAGCATTGCATTTGGGAAATGCAAAGACATTTCTTTTGAATTACTTGTATGCCCAGAAGTATAAAGGCAAATTACTCTTGGTAATGGATGATACTATTGGAAGCGCGGAGAAGCCAATTGATCCCGATGCTTACGGATTAATTGAGGATGGGTTTAAGTGGCTTGGTCTTGAGTATGCGGGAAAGATAATTTACAAATCTGATAGATTGAAAATTTATTATAAGTATGCTGAAGAATTGATTAGGAAAGATAAGGGATATGTCTGCCATTGTAGTCAAGAGGAATTGAGGAAGAATAGAGAGGAGGGGAGAGAATGCGGATGCAGAATATTACCAAAGGATATACAGGCAAAAAGATGGAAAGAAATGTTTAATATGGGGGAGGGGGAGGGGATTTTGAGGATAAAGACAGATATGATGCATCCTAATCCTGCGTTTAGAGATAGAGTATTGTTTAAGATAAGTGATAGAGAGCATCCTAGAGTTGGGAAGAAATATAGAGTATGGCCTACACTTGAAATGAGCTGGGCAATAGATGACCATCTTTTGGGGATTACACACATTATTAGAGGAAATGACTTAATGATTGAGAGCGATATGGAGAGGTACATATGGGATATATTCAAATGGAAGCATCCTGAAATATTCCATGCAGGATTTGTTAATATTGAGGGGGCGCAATTGCATAAATCTAAGTCTGCTAAGGAAGTTAATTCGGGAGAATTTATTGGGTGGGATGACCCTCGGACATGGAGCATTCAGAGTTTAAAGAGGAGAGGGATAAGGGCAGAGGCAATTGTAGAATTTATAAAAGAAATTGGATTGAATAAACATGATATAACTGTGCCTATAGATAATTTGTATTCTATAAATAGAAAGATGATTGACCCAAATGCTGAGAGATATTCTTTCTTAGTTGAGCCTGTTAAATTGACTATTAAGAATATGCCCGATTGGAAAGAAGTTGAAATACCTGTGCACCCAGATAGCAAGAAG
>Ga0209542_10010658_pt1 | contig 16524 bp, 15 predicted proteins | sample RifCSPhighO2_01_FD_184028 | JGI IMG/M metagenome (GOLD analysis project Ga0209542, IMG submission 184028) | Soil microbial communities from Rifle, Colorado - Rifle CSP2_plank highO2_0.1 (SPAdes) (version 2) | ecosystem: Environmental > Terrestrial > Deep subsurface > Rock core/Sediment ...
CGCGGCTGGCGTGGTTGTATTCAAAGATTCAGTAAATGCGCAATATACGGTTAATACAACTAATATGTTTGGAGCGAATTTCGCAGGTGGTTATCAGTTGCTCGGTGGTAACGTCGGCATCGGCACCACTTCACCTTTTGCAAAACTTTCCGTTGTCGGAGATGTTGTTGCCGATTATTTCAACGCAACTTCAACCACAGCAACATCAACATTTGCTGGCGGTTTTGCTGTTGGAACAAACAAATTGGTGGTGGATAGGAGTACGGGATATGTGGGGATAGGAACGGCGAGTCCGAACAGGAAACTTGATGTCATTGCTCCAGTTGGTTCAACAGCTTATATCGGAAGTGTTGATGATGGAGCATTGCTTCAGTCTGCATCGGGATTGTTAAATATTATTGGAGTTAATTCGGCTGCAAATGCTTACAATGATATAGCTATTAGAGCTGGAGCGGCAGGAACAGGTTTATACTTGAAAACTGATGGCAACGTCGGCATCGGGACGGCGAATCCTAGTCAATTATTGGAACTTAAAGCAGCTGCTCCAATTTTAAGTTTCTTAGCAGGTGCAACAAATGCTGGGTATATAGGTTCAGCAAGTACTTTATTTTCTGGTGGATGGGGTACACCATTAGCTACGGAATTAGGTATTTATGGAAATGGACATAGGTTATTCATAGGTGCAACAAACGCGTCAGGAATGGTTTTAGATACAGCCGGCAACGTCGGGATTGGAACCACAAGTCCGGGTCAAAAATTAGATGTAAATGGCTGGGGTCGTTTTGAGGGGGCTGGGTCTACAAATCGTAGTGATTCTGGTGCAATAGAGTTTTATAACAATTATGCTTCATCTCTTAATGTGCAAGCTCAAATAAAGGGTCTACGAGGTATAGGTTCATATAATTCTGGTCAATTGGGATTTTTCACTAGACTATCGGGTACACTTTATGAGCGAATGACACTAGATGAAAACGGCAATGTCGGCATCGGCACCACCTCTCCTTTTGCAAAACTTTCAATCCACGCAAAAAACGGAGAGACAAATACAACTTTGTTTAATATCGCCAGCTCTACAGCAAGTGCAACCACTTCTTTGTTTACTGTTTTGAATAATGGGAATGTGGGGATTGGGACGGCGAATCCATTGGCTAAATTTGAAGTTTCCTCTGCTGGCGGTGCTTATACAGGAATTGGTTTGAGATTAACGAATGCGGCCAGTTATGCTTCTATAGATTTTAACACAGGTTCTGGGTTGGCGGGACAATTTACGACAACTGGATCTACTTTTACCAATGGTATATTTGGCGGTGACCAGGTTATATTATCAAACAATTTAACTAATGGAGCTTTGCAAATGGGCGCAGGAGGATCTAACGGGTATGTAACTTTATTTACTGGAGGTTATTTAGCAAGCAATGAAAGGGTTAGAATTACAAATACAGGCAACGTCGGTATCGGCACCACCTCACCTTTTGCAAAACTATCTGTCAAAGGAGCAGGAACAACCACAGGCATAAACTTTCAAACAACCAATTCAAACGACACTCCTTTGGTGACTGTTTTGGATAGTGGAAATGTTGGGATCGGGACGATCACTCCAACTAACTTGCTCTCAGTCACTGGAACCGGAACAGCTGGTCGAACAATGAAAGTTACTCAGACCGCTACATCAATTTCTAATGGAGCATATACATTTGAAATTGATTCATCATCTCATAATACTAATATGTCAGCTGCCGGAGCTATGGCGGTGGATGTTTTTTCGGGTCGTGCCTTTACAATAACTGGCGGTGGCAACATCGGGATAGGGACGACGAGTCCAAGCAGGTTATTAGAATTATCCAGTACAGGTGATGCTATTTTACGAATTTCTTCGGATAGTGATAATAGTGATTCTGTCTCAGATTCAATGATAGAGTTTCATACTGATGGCGATACAAATCCTGTTGGACATATTGGATTTGACAGAGGATTGGCAGGAATGTCTATTGGGCGTGGTCCAATCGGAACAGATCATATGTTTATTAATAGTAGCGGCAACGTCGGCATCGGCACCACCACCCCATGGAGAACTCTTTCCGTAAACGGAACAGCTGCTTTCACTGGTCTAACCAATGACGGAACAGGTTATTACGCTTGTATATCAACCAGCGGAGAACTGGCAACATCAACAACCGCTTGTGGAGCATCATCAGAGAGATTCAAAACAAACATAAACGACCTAACATACGGATTAGACACAGTAATGAATTTGCGTCCTGTGTCATTCGACTGGAAACAAGACTTTATTAAAAACGGAACAAAACAAATCGGATTCATCGCAGAAGAAGTTGACTTGTTAATTCCCGAAGTTATCGGACACGACAATGACGGCAACATCATGAACCTTGATTATCCAAAGCTAACTTCGGTTTTGGTAAACGCGATTAAAGAAATTTGGCAAAGGGTTGTTGAAAATACATCAAATATTCTTGCTAATAAAAATGAAATTGAAGAGTTAAAAGAGAGAGTTGCTAAATTAGAAGCTTTGCTAGTAAACCAAACCGCTTCTGTTACTGAAACAACACAATCTATAACAACACCACCGGTAATCACAATCATCGGTAACAACCCAGCCACAATCGAAATCAACACAACATACAGCGACTTGGGTGCCACAGCCGTAGATAGTCACGGAAACTCTCTAATCGTAGACGCATTCGGCATAGATACAATAGACACAGCGGTAGCAGGAGAAAACACAGTTACCTATACTGCCTATGACGGAACAAATACCTCAACAAGTACGAGAACGGTTATTGTGGAAGAGACACCCTCGTTAGAGACCACGACTGTCTCTGACAGTCTGCCTCTAACGGAGCAGGTAGCGGAAGAGATAGCCACGACGACAGAGCAGATTTAAAAAACAAAGACGGACAAACATCGTGGATTGCTTCGGACTTTGTCCTCGCAAAGACGGATGAGGGACGACCTGGATTGCTTCGCTTTGCTCGCAAAGACGAATTTCCGCAGGAAATTCGTCACGAAGTTTTGCGGAGCAAAACTTCGTCTTCGCGAGCGGTAGCGAAGCGATCCAAAAATTTCGCAATTTAAAATATATAAAAATGAAGGAAAAAACCGCTTATGTATATATAATGTCGAGCAAGAAAAACGGTACTATTTATACAGGAGTAACATCTAATTTGGAAAAAAGAGTTTATGAACACAAAAATAATGTTGTAAAAGGTTTTACTCAAAAATACAATGTTCATATTTTGGTATATTATGAATTTGGCGAAAATATATTGTCAGCAATAGAAAGAGAGAAACAGATTAAAGGTGGTTCAAGAAAAAATAAAATAAAATTGATTGAAAAAGATAATCCTGAGTGGAGAGATTTGTCCGATGATTTGTTCAGATGATTTTTGTTGATGATATGGATCGCTTCGCTTTGCTCGCAAAGACGAATTTCCGCAGGAAATTCGTCACGAAGTTTTGCGGAGCAAAACTTCGTCTTCGCGAGCGGTAGCGAAGCGATCCAGAAAAACGCCATGGATTCCTGCCTGCCGTGTCGCTGCTTTTCTTTCAGAAAAGAGACGGGGATCCACAAGATTTGTAATTTAGAGTATTATTAGTATTATTCGTATTATTTGTATATTGGTATGTCTACCTCACAAAAAACTTTTATTTTTATAGGACGGTCTGGTTGTGGAAAAGGAACTCAGATTGATTTATTATCAAAAAAATTACAAGAAGAAAGCCCAGAAATCGGAATAAATTATATTAGTACAGGAAATGTTCTAAGAAAATTTTGGGAGCAAGAAAGTTACTCAAATAAACTTTCAAAAGAAATTGTCGAGAACGGAGAATTACAGCCAGAGTTTTTGGTTGTTTATTTGTGGGGCAAAGATTTGATTGAAGATATGAAAGGAAACGAACATCTTATTTTGGATGGTACCCCTCGTCGTTTGAACGAAGCAGAAGTGCTTGATTCGGCAATTAGATTTTATAAAAGAGAAAATCCAACCGTTGTCTATATGAATGTATCTCGTGAGTGGTCAACTGCCAGATTGCTTGGTCGCGGTAGACACGATGATGATGAGGAACAAATAAAGAAAAGATTGGATTGGTTTGATAGAGATGTATTGCCTGCTGTTGATTATCTAAAAAATAATTCAACATACAAGTTTGTCGAGGTGAACGGAGAACAGACAGTGGAGCAGGTAAGGGATGAAATGTTTGCTAAGATTGGAATCTAGCTCGCGTTTGTTCCTGATTGATTCTATCTAATTGAAAATGTAAAATTTGACGATAATAGTTTTGTTTATTTTTAATTTTGCATTGTCATTTTTAATTTTGAGATTTTAATTTTACATTATATAACTTGCTCCGTAAGGTTTTTTAGATATAATCAAGAAATGATTTACATAGAAAGTGAAATAAATATATTGCGAGAAGGAGGCAAAAGACTTGCCTTTATTTTGAATGAAGTGGCAAAAAATGTCGTTTCTGGGGCTAAAATAAGCGACTTAAATGAATATGCAGAACAGTTGATTAAAGAGGGGGGAGACAAGCCGGCTTTTTTGCATTACAAACCGGAAGGGGCAAAATTCCCCTATCCAGCCAGTCTTTGTGTTTCAGTTAATGAAGAAGTCGTTCACGGCATCTCTTCTAATAATGATAGGATTTTAAAAGAGGGTGACATTGTTGGGATTGATTTGGGTTTGATTCATAATGGTTTAGTTACAGACATGGCGATGACGGTGGGTGTTGGTGAAATTGATAAAGAGGCAAAGAGGCTTATTGAAACAACAAAACAATCACTTTATGAAGCTATAAAAGCAGCGAGAGATGGAAATAAGACAGGTGATATCGGCTTTGCTATTGAAAATTTTGTAAAGTCGTCTGGTTTTGGAATCATTGATGAATTGGGTGGTCATGGTGTGGGTAAGCATGTTCACGAAGAGCCGTTTATTTCAAATGTTGGCAAAAAAGGGCAGGGAACAAAGTTAAAAAAAGGTATGGTGTTAGCTTTGGAGCCAATGCTGAACGAAGGGTCAAAGAAAGTTTATTTGGATAAAGATGGTTATACTTTTAAAACAAAGGATGGAAAAAGAAGTGCTCATTTTGAGCACACAATCCTTGTCACTGATGGTGACCCAGAAATTCTTACAAAAATTTAAATTTCTTAAAAAATAGAAAAATAGAAAAAAGACGGGCAGAGGTCAGACTTTTGTTCGTTTTTGCTATTTTTCGGGATTACAGAGAATCGATTTTCATCAAGAAAATATCATTCCCGTATTATTTTTTTGTACCAAATTAGTACGACCGTACCGTTTTGGTACATGTTGAATTTTAAAGTTATTTATGGGTTTTCCTGTTACTCTGTTGTGTTTTAGTCTTTGCAAATATAAAAACCCATCGTTTTTGTGGTAAGTATTATGACAATGTGACGTAATATACAATTTTGTCACTACGAAAAACAACAAAATTGTGTTTGTTGGCAGATAGGCGGGTGCTCGTATAGTTTTAATAATTTAAATTATTTGATTATTTTTCTGTACCAAATTAGTACGACCGTACCGTTTTGGTACATGTTTTATTCTAACAATTTGTACCAAATAATTTGTACCAAGTTAGTACGACCGTATGATTATGGTACAATATTTACAATATTATTTTAACAGGTGTGATGTTTTTGTTTTTGTTAAATTGTTTAAAGTTTAAATTTGATTTCAAGGCAAAAAAGCAAACGATTTAAAAAGGGACATATAATATAAAAATATAAAAATATAAAAATATGGAAAATGAGAGAATTAATCTTCAAAAAATAATTTTGTCTACTATTGCGGTTGTTGGTTTGGTTGGGGTTGCTGTTTTAGCGCCTAATGTTTTACAGGTAATAGGTCAGTTTTCAGGTAGAAAGAAATATCGTAAAAAAGGTAGAATAAATGAAACTATAAGTAATTTGTCAAAAAAAGGTTTAATAACTTTTGAAATAAAAAATGGTAAAAAATTTGTTCGTCTTACCAAAAGAGGTTTAGATCAATTGGCCAAGTATCAGTTAGGAGATTTGAATATAAAAAGACCAAAAAAGTGGGATAAAAAATGGAGAATGATTGTTTTTGATATAAAAGAAAAAAGAAGAGTAACAAGAGATATTTTGAGAGATACATTGAACAGATTGGGATTTATAAAATTACAAAATAGTATTTGGGTTTTTCCATATGACTGTGAGGAACTTATTGTAATGTTGAAATCGGATCTTTTTGTCGGAAAAGATGTTTTATATATAACAGCTGATAAAATAGAAAATGATGGATGGTTAAGGGATAGTTTTGGTTTGGAATAGTTCTACATCTAGTTTAAACGCGGTGTAATTTTAAGTAATATTTATTGTAGATGATAGTATTTTAGTTTAGGTTATTATAATGTAGTACCAAAAACTAACGGTCGTACTATTTTGGTGCAAACATGCAAACATATAAAAATTAAAGAAATATGTTTTTTGATATTTGTAATTTAATATAATGAAACTATGCAAAAGGATATTTGGGAAAAAGAATACAGAAATCCAAAATTAGTAACTGGTCATGACAAGCCCCAGTCTTTTTTTCTTAAATTTTTGAAATGGTATAGAAAATACCATGGCCTTGCCGTGGTAAATTTTGGAAATTTAAGGGTTTTGGATTTAGGATCGGGGACAGGAAGAAACGCTAATTATTTGGCTCAAAAAGGCTTTGTGGTGACGGGAATAGAGATTTCTGATACAGCCATAAGGATTGCGAAAGAAAGAGGACTTGGTTTGAATGCTAGTTATATTAATCAAAGTATCGGCGAAAAATATCCTTTTGAAGAAAATACTTTTGATTTGATTATTGATATTACCTCGTCTAATTCTTTGAATGAAAAAGAAAGAGAAATTTATTTGAGTGAGGTAAATAGAGTATTGAAAAAAGGCGGAATATTTTTTGTCAGAGCGTTGTGTAAAGATGGCGATAAAAATGCAAAATTTCTTTTGAAAAATAATCCAGGTAAAGAAAAAGATACTTATATAATGCCAGAGACAAGTTTGGTGGAAAGGGTTTTTTCAAAAGAAGATATTGAAAATATGTATTCAAAATATTTTAAAATATTGAATTTGGAAAAAACAGAAAGTTATTCAACAGTAGGTAATCGGGTGTTTAAGAGAAAATTCTGGCTTGCTATAATGCAATCTATATAAGAATTTGTAATTTGTAATTTGTAATTTGTAATTTGTAATTTGTAATTTGTAATTTGTAATTTTTAAACAATTTTTAATTTATTATTAAATTCTTTTAAAAAATACAAACGAACGACGGACGACCTGGATTGCTTCGCTATGCTCGCAAAGACGAAGTGAAACAATCCATGTTGTCTTCGCGAACGAAGTGAAGCAATCCAGAAAATACCAACAAGTTTAAATAATTAAAAATTTTTTTATTGTTTAAAAATTACAAATTATAAATTAAAAATTCAGAATAACGGGGTTTTGGGCATCAATAAATATAAACACAATTAGTGACATTTTGTGTATTCTCTGTGTTTTGTTTTAATCATCGTTGTGATAAGATGTTTGGTATTAAAACTATTTTAGCAATTAAATAAAATATAAGATGGAACATTTAACAAAAGAAAAGACCTTGGTTTTATTGAAACCAGATGTTGTCGCTCGAGGTTTAGTCGGGGAAATCATTCAAAGATTTGAAAGGGTTGGAATGAAAATATCAGCAATTAAAATGGTTCAAGCATCAAGAGAAGTTCTTGAAAAACATTATGAGAAAGACGAAACTTGGTTTAGAGAAAAGGGTGAGCTTTACAAGAAAAAATTGGGAATGTCAGAAGATGTAGACCCAATTCCTGTTGGAAAAAATATCGTTGAGGGTTTAATTCACGATATGCAAATTTCACCAATTATTGCCGTAGTACTTGAGGGCCATAATGCAGTCAAGACAGTGAAAAGATTAACAGGTCCTACAAATATTGACGAAGCTGCACCAGGAACGATAAGAGGAGATTATTCTCACGATACATTTGAACTTGCAAATAAATCAAACAGACCAAACTTGACGATAATTCACGCAACTGATAATCCTGTTGAAGCACAAAAAGAAATTGATTTTTGGTTTAGTCCTGATGAAATACATTCTTACACAAAACCGGAAGAACAACTCCATTACAGAGTAAGAGAGTAGTTCAAGAACAAATCCTTTACGATGTAAATATTGATGGAATCCTTGAATAATCTGATTTTTTTGAAAATATATCAAATTTGTTAAAAAAACTTGCAATAATAATTGCAAGTTTTTTTAAAAGTGCGATAATACTAGTAGGTCGCTTGGAGAGTATTTTTCCTACTAAAGCATTATAAGGGAGCTCGTGTGGACATTACACTTTGGTGCGATGCCCAGAGCATACCCATCTTAGTTTAATACTAGGGATAATGCGCCCCAGGTGACCTAGATGAAAACCCGCTCCACCGGAGCAGGTTTTCTTATTTATAAAATAGAAAATGCCTGTTTGTAATTTAAAATGAAAAGAGACATATTTATCATCAGTTTTTTATTGGTTTTATTTATCGCCGCTTTGAACGAGTTGGCTGTTAATTATTTTTTTTATTGGAGAATTTGGTGGTTTGATATTTTGATGCATTTTCTTGGTGGTTTGTGGGTTGGATTATCTGCTTTGTGGTTGTATGTTTTTTCTGATTATTTTAAAAACCCCAGAAGAGACGCAGAATTTATTTTTGTTTTGTCAGTTTCGTCGGTTGCGGTAGTCGGTATTGGTTGGGAAGTATTTGAGTTTTTAATTGAATCAAATTATTCTAGCGGTTACATTGAAGATACTATTTTGGATTTGATAATGGATTTGATTGGGGCACTTGTGGCGGGCACTATTGTCTTTAAAACAAATAAAAAAAGAATTCAGAATATTTTATAAACATTGCAATTCTGATTTTTGGTAAAAGTTTGTTAAAATAGAGTAGAATAAAAATAAAATAAATAAAATATTATGAATATAAAAGATGACGGAAAATTTAAACCAAAATTGTGTGTGTCAGGTGCAGCAGAAACCAGTCATTGTGGGGCAAATTCTTTCGAGCTAGCCGAAGAACTAGGAAGAGAAATTGCGAGACAGGGGGGTATTCTCGTAACTGGTGCTACAACAGGATTTCCTTTGCAAGCAGCAAAGGGTTGTAAAGAAGAAGGTGGAATATCGGTTGGTTTTTCTCCAGCTTCTACTGAATTTGAACATAGAAATATTTATCGTTTACCGGTTGATTATATGGATTTGATGGTTTATACCGGTTTTGGCTATCCCGGAAGAGATTTGTTTTTGACCAGAGCGTCTGACGCTGTTTTTATTGGTTGCGGAAGAATCGGAACAATTCACGAATTTACCGTCGCTTATGAGGACAATAAACCAATCGGAATTTTGGAAGGGGATTGGTTGATGGATGAAACGATTAAAATTATTCTTGAAAGGAGCAATAGAAGAAACGACAAGATTGTTTTTGATACTAACCCAAAAAATTTGGTTGAAAAAGTTTTACAGTTGGTAATAAAGGATAAGAATGAAATTAATCGTTCATATAAAAATTCTGATGGCTTTAATGGAACTTATTGTCAGGATAGAATACTTTAAGTTCATAAAGTTCATAAAGTTCATAAAGTCGAAAGTTCATAAAGTATGAATATGTCCACAAATAGTTAGTCAAAAATCGTCGCTGGTTTACAGCGACGGTTTTTTAATTTCTAAAAACTAAAAACTAACGACTAAAAACTAAAAAAACACACAGCGATCGTGTCGCTGTGTGTTTTTTAGTTTTTCTATTTTGCTACTTGATCAGCAATTCTTTGTAGTGTTTCAGGATGCTTTTCTGCAATTTCTGCTAACATTTTTCTGTTCAAAGCAATTCCTTTTTTCTTTAATTCGCCTGTGAATTTGCTGTATGTAAGACCGATTGATCTTAGTCCTGCGTTCATTTTTACTTGCCACAATCTTCTGAAATCATTTTTCTTGTCTCTTCTGTGAGCAAAAGCATGAACTCCTGCGTGCAAGATTCCTTCACGAGCTTGTTTTTCTTTTGTTGATCGAGAATTTCTGAAACCTTTTGCTAATTTCAAAACTTTCTTTCTTCTTTTTAGCGAGGTTGTTCCTCTTTTTACTCTTGTCATAAGTTAGTTTTTAGTCTTTAGTTAATAGTTTTTATTATTTGGCGTTGCTTAAAAATCTTCTTTTTGCTCGGGTTGTCATTTTGATTGAAACGGTTCTTCCTTTTGCCAATTTTGTTTTTCCGCTTTCTTTGGCATTAAAATGACCTTGACCTATCTTTCTTGAAGTAAGTTTGCCATTTTTGCTCACCTTTATTCTTTTTGTGTAAGATTTGTTTGTTTTCATAAATTTGTTTTAAAAATAAAAAGCGGATTAGCGCACAGATATTTTCACAATATACTATATTAAAACCTCCGATATTTCAAGTCTTTTGGATTGAATCAAATTTGGATAAGTTCTGTGTCAATTTTGGATCAACTTTAAATAATTTCAAAATTGAGTGCAGAACGAGGAAGTGAGTAAAAAATATTTGACCTGCCTGCCGGCAGGCAGGGATGTATATGACATACATTGAAAATATTTTTTATGATACTGACGAAGTTCCGTGCCAATTTTGGAATTATTTACTTTTTTTCCAAGATCATAGTTAGCCCCTTCGGGCTCTTTTTTGGTTCATCCGCTACTTTGTAATCCTCCGTTATCAATCTTAGAATTCTGTTCAATCTTTCCTTTAAAAAATTTATATCCATATATTTTGTTCTTCCTGACAAAAACAAATCAAGCTTTATTCTATTTCCTTCTTTAAGCCATTTGGATATGTTTTTGGCTTTAAGCCCGAGATCATGTTCGCTTGTCCCAACTTTTATTTGAACAACTTTTGTTTCTGTGGAATGAGCTTTTGCTTTCGCAATCTTGGCTTTCTTTTTTTGTTCGTATTGAAATTTTCCAAAATCCATTATCTTTACGATAGGAGGATTAGCATTTGGTGATATTTCAATCAGATCTAATTCGGCTTCCTGTGCAATTTTCAAAGCGTCCCTGCTGTCCATGGTTCCCAGATTTTCTCCTTCTGCACCAACAACTCTGACTTCTCGAGCCTTGATAAAATGATTTATTCTAATTTGTTCGGTTTTTGCCATCTATTAAATTTGAGTCTTATTTATAACATAGAAAGCCAAAAAATTCAAATAAATTGCGACGCATTTTAACATTATCTGTCGGATGTCGGATGTCGGACGTCCGACGTCCGACAAGTTTATATTTTACAAAAATAAAAACCCCCGAGTAAATCGGGGGCTTTAGATTATATACTTCTCCTTTCCATTTCTTCTCGGACTGCTTCCATTATTACAGTGTGTCTTTCTGAAAGGGTAATTATATCTAGAATTGTTTCAAGAGACATTCTTGTAAAATCAATTTGGTCTCTGACTTTTTCTGCGATTTTTCTGTCCCCCCCGCTGAGGGTGATTGCCACACAGCAATCGACGACACCCATCTTCCCCCAATGATTTACGCGGATGACAGTCTCGGTAATTTTTTCCTGATTTTTGCCGTTGCCAGAAACTTTTTTGATTGCTTCAAATTTCATCTTTGTTGGCAGATTGCCCGTCTCTAATGTGGCAATCAGAACAAAATAGTTATACTCGGATAGACGGACAGCCGCTTCTAATTTTTTAGGACTTAATGTTTCCCATTTAATTGATTCGACTATCTTGCGAGCCATGTGGATGTTGTGTTTGGTCTCCTTGATCAGACAAACTTTTTTTTCCCAAGCGAGTCCATTAAAATTAACTTTCTCCACAATCTTCTTGGAAATGTAATCCTTGTCGTGGAACACCCGCTCTTCGACTCCTTTCAAAATGTTTATCATTTGTCTGTCTGAGAGCAATCCGGTTTCCAGTCCGGCAAAAATTGCTTCTCTGTCGTAATCGCTCAGCTTGATGGCTTTTACGATGTTTGACATGTTGAGTTCGCCCGCTGTAATCATTCTAGAATAGATCGACATATTTTCTCCTGTATAGAGAGTTAAAAGGTTCGTTTCTATTCTATTTTATATCACAAACAAAGATTGGGCGCCAGAAATTGTGATAATATTATTTTTATATGAACAAAATTGTGCTGATGAAAAAAATAGAGGATGAACTAACCAACTTCAAAAAATCTCCATTGTTTAAATACAGAATGGAAAACAAGTTTTTCCCAGTAATAGGAGAGGGAAGCGTTGATTCAAAAATCATGTTTATTGGCGAGGCTCCGGGTAAAAAAGAAGCATTAACCGGCCGTCCTTTTTGTGGCGCGTCGGGTAAATTACTGGATAGTTTGTTAGAGTCGGTTGGAATAAAAAGAGCGGATGTTTATATTACCAATATTGTAAAAGACAGACCTCAGGACAATCGCGACCCCTCCTCAGAAGAAATAAAATTGTACGGTCCTTTTTTGGACAGACAAATAGAAATTATTCAGCCAAAAATTATTGCAACACTTGGTAGATTTTCTTTTTTGTATGCAATGAAGCATTTTGGTTTGGAAGAAAAGATTGAACCGATTGGTCAGGCTCATGGAAAATCATATGAGACAAATTTTTCATATGGAAAGGTAAAAATTATTTCTTTGTATCATCCGGCAGTCGCTCTTTACAATGGGGGAATGAGAGAAACTTTGAAAAATGATTTTAAAATTTTGAAGGACTTGTAAGATTTAATTCATAAGTCTATTATAAAAGCATGGATACAATACAAAAAATATTACAAAGCACTACTTTAAAAGTAATTTTTGTCGGTATATTAGCCTTATTGCTTCTTATTCCAACAGGAATGATCAAATCCGTAATTCGCAATAGAGAAATGAATAGAGATACTGCGATTGCCGACATCACTTCAAAATGGGGAGAAGAACAAATAATTGCGGGTCCGATTTTGACTGTTCCGTATGACTCATACAAAACAATTGATGGAAAGCAAATAAAAGAAATCGCATATGCTCATTTTTTGCCGGAGGATTTAAAAATAGAATCAAATGTTACTCCAGAGTTAAGATCACGAGGTGTTTATGATGCAGTAGTTTATTCATCGGACATTCATTTTTCAGGGACATTTTCTGTGCCGGATTTTTCTGCGCTAGGAATAGATTCTTATCAAATTCATAGAGATGAGGCTTTTGTAAGCGTGGGAATTCCTGATATGCGAGGTTTAGAAGAAAGAACAGTTTTTAAATGGAATGATCAGAACTTGGATTTTATCTCTGGGATCATCACAGACGATGTGATTAGGAATTTTAATACTTGGGGTAACGATTATGTTTCTGCAGATAAAATGAGAAGCGCAACCGTTGTTGGATCGGAAGGAAAGACCGCTTCCGGTTTAAGTGTAAAAATCCCCGCTAATTCTTTTTTTGTAAAAGCAAATTTTAATTTTGATTTAAAATTGAAAGGAAGTGAAAGGTTGTCCTTTGCCCCTCTGGGAAAAACCACAGATGTTCAAATGACTTCCAACTGGCCATCTCCTAGTTTTGACGGAAGTTTTTTGCCTGACGAGAGAGACGTGACAAGTGATGGCTTTACCAGTTCCTGGCATATCTTGAATTTAAATAGAAATTATCCTCAGTCTTGGGCGGGTAACAGCTACGAGGTCTATGATTCTACCTTTGGTGTGAGTTTGTTTAACCCAGTCGATGAATACCAAAAATCAGATCGGTCTGTTACTTATGCTCTGCTTATCATTGCACTTACTTTTTTGATTTTTTTGTCGTTTGAAATTTTCAACAGAAAGAGAATACATCCGGTTCAATATATTTTGGTTGGTTTGGCTCTTGTGTTGTTTTATGCTTTGCTCGTTTCTATTTCAGAGATGCTTGGTTTTGATATGGCCTATGGAATAGCCAGTTTTGCGACTGTTTGTTTGATATTGCTTTATTCTAATACGGTTCTAAAAGAAAAGAGATTTGTTGCCATTCAGGGTGGCGTGCTGATATTTCTCTATGCTTTCGTTTATATCCTACTTCAACTTGAAGACTACGCTTTGTTTATAGGAAGCACAGGGCTGTTTATCATTTTAGCAACAATAATGTATCTTTCAAGAAAGGTAGATTGGTATTCGTTGGACAGGGGAGAACAAAATTCTTTTAAGATTTAATTATTATATTTAAAATATAAAGATCAAAAAATCTCTGAGAATATTCAGAGATTTTTTTGTTATAATTTTAGATAATGAAAAATCTAAAAGGATATTTTTTGCTGTTTTTGTTTTGTGTAAATTTTGTTATTTGGTATGCGATCTTGAAAGAAGAAAAAGATTTGCTCACCGTAGCATTTTTGGATGTGGGGCAGGGGGATTCTATTTTTATAGAAGCACCAAACGGCAAACAGATTTTGATTGACGGGGGGAGCAATCAGGCTGTTTTAAGACAGTTATCAAAGGTTATTCCTTTTTACGACCGGTCTATCGATTTGGTTGTTTTGACCCATCCCGATGCGGATCATATCGGAGGATTGCCGTCTGTTTTGGATAATTATGATGTTGATTATGTTTTGGAATCGGGGGTAAATTCGGATAGCGAAGTTTATTCTGAATTTGAAAAAGATATTCAAGAAAAAAATATCAAGAAAGTTTTGGCGAGACAGGGGCAAGTAATAAATTTGGACAAGGATTTAGACTTGTATGTTTTGTTCCCGATTAGTGATGTTTCAGGATTTGAAACAAACACAGCATCTGTTGTTTTGAAATTGATTTATAAAGAAAAATCTTTTTTGTTTACCGGTGATTTGCCGGAATCGGTAGAAAGTTATTTAGCGAAATCTTTTGGAAAACAGTTGGATGTTGATGTATTCAAATTGGGGCATCATGGATCAAAGACCTCTAACTCGGAATTATTTTTAGGTTTTGTTAGTCCAGAATATGCGATTGCATCGGTTGGAAAGGATAATCGCTACGGACATCCCCACAAAGAAGTTTTGGATTTGCTTGATGGTTTCGGAATAGATTTGTTTAGGACTGACGAAGATGGAACAGTTATTTTTGAAAGTAATGGGACTAATTTATTAGTTGGTAGTGAGTAGTTTGTAGAGACTTAGAAATTAGAAATAGCGTGCACGAAGCTTTGGCTTCGTGCACGCTATTGTTAATTCTGCCCTCTATTTTCAAGAGCTACTTTTCTCATCGGGCAGTCGTCAATCATTGTGCATTTTTTACATAATTCTAGTTGTGGCTCGCCGATAGAGCAGGTTGTAAAAAAATCACCCTCTCGTTTAACTCCTTTGCCTGTTCTGAATTCGTGATGTTTCGCGGACGTCTTTGTTGTCATCGCGCTCTCCTTCTCGTCAGAGGTTAAATAACAATTCCTGAAACTATTATATAGGTATATTCTTCAAAAAAGCAATTAATTATTTTTTCTCTTCCTACAAAAACATCCCAAAATTTTAACGACCGTTAAAATTTTGGGATGTTTTTGTGGAGAAATTAAAAATAAAAATAGAGAAATTAAAAATGCACCGAGCTTGCTCGGTGTATTGATGGTTGTGCCCAAGAAAAGTCACTGAGCGTAACACCCAGAGGGTGTTATAAATATTTTTTTTCTGTGAGGTGAGATCAAAGATTTCGCCCGCAGATCCACGAAGAGTGGGCGTTTGGAAACGAGACCTCGCTCGCTTAGGCAACCTGCGATGAATTTTTCGGCAGTTTTCACTGCCTTGTTTACATTCATTTCTTCGTGAATCGCCACAGGAACTTGGAGAAACGCTCCACAACCTGGTCTACCCACAAGCCAGACCCTCATCATGAGGGAATAGAAGCCTCGGGCATCTTTTTCTGCGTTAAACCACTTATTTTATTACTCCGGCTTTTTTAAGTGTATTATAAGCACCGTTTTTGTTGATAGTTTTGATTGCTTTGGTTGAAAGTGTCAGTCTGATACTCTTTCCTATTTCTGGAATAAAGATTTTCTTTTTCTGCAAGTTCGCTTTCTTTCTTTTTGTTCCTGTTGGGTTAAATTTGGTAGCACGAACACGGTTGCTGTAACCACCAGCAGTTTTTGAACTCTTTTTTGTAACCGGACATTCTTTTGCCATAATTGTTCGTTATGTTATCATTACTTTAAATATTTGGCAAGCAAATATTAAAGAATTTCTAATTATTAATTTCGAATTTCGATTAAATATCGAATTTTTAAACAATTAATGTTGAAATCCTAAAAAATTTACTTGGTAAAATTTATTCACTAAATACATTTATTAAAACCAAAAAACATGGAATTAGATTTTATCTTTTCAATAATAATACTAATAATGTCCGTTGTAATCCACGAGGTATCCCACGGATATATGGCATATGCTTTTGGGGATCCAACTGCAAAGATTGCCAAGAGGTTGACCCTTAATCCTTTTAGCCATCTGGATTTGGTCGGTTCTATTATTGTTCCGATGATTATGTTTATTTCAAATACCGGATTTATTTTCGGCTGGGCGAAACCCGTCCC
>Ga0209542_10010659_pt1 | contig 16523 bp, 13 predicted proteins | sample RifCSPhighO2_01_FD_184028 | JGI IMG/M metagenome (GOLD analysis project Ga0209542, IMG submission 184028) | Soil microbial communities from Rifle, Colorado - Rifle CSP2_plank highO2_0.1 (SPAdes) (version 2) | ecosystem: Environmental > Terrestrial > Deep subsurface > Rock core/Sediment ...
AATTAAAGCCGGCCGGTGCGGTAATGCCCCAACCAACATAGACATAGTCAGTACTGGTAGCGCTGGTCACTGTCGCCCAGCCGTAAGTCCTCAAATTTGCAAAGTTAGAGGTGGAAGAAGCGTTAAGACCGTTAGGAAATCTCGCATCATTAAAAGTGCCAAGACCATACATAGTTTGAGTGCCAATGGTAGTTGAACTGGCGTTTAGAACTGACGGCCGTAAATCAGTGGCTGTAGTCAAACCATTTAAGGTCGAGCCAGTATAAACCGTCAGAGTCCCGACATTGGTCGTAGAGGCATTAAGCATTGACGGCCGTAAATCGGAGAAAGTAAATAAACCAGTGCCGTCGTCACCGCTATTTAATAAATAAATGTCGTCAATTTCGTCGGCGCCAAGACAGTTGGTACAAGTTAAATCACCAGAAACCGTGCCAAAAATCGTCCCGTCAACTTCCAAATCGTCTTGGACGTAAAGGTCACCGCCAGTCAAGTCTAAATTATTGGCGGTACCGGCTGTACCCAGCCAAAGGGCAAGGCTGGTTGTGGCCTGACCCAAAATTCTGACATTGTCTTCAAAAAGGGCTAAACCGTTAACGCCTAAAATTTCACCGTAGTAGCCGCCCGGAGTGGTTGTGGCGACACCCAAAGAACCGGCGCCAGTGATCACGGCTAAATCGTTGCCAGCGGTGTTAATTTCCCTGACGTCTAAAGAAGCGGTGGTCGTGGCACTGCCGCCCACATACAGACTGCCGGCCGGTAATGGGTTAAGAGCCGGCAAGGTGGTACCGATCACTAAAAAGCCAGAAGTAGTGGCGTTGCCTGAAGCGTCAACCCTAAATTTATCGCCATTACCAACCGTCAACAGGGATAATGGAGAGGTGTCGCCGATGCCAACATAACCCGTTGATTGGCTGATAATTAAATCATCGGCATTAACATCAAGCCCCAAGCCAAGATAACTGCTGCCGGCATTAAGATAACCAATACCAGAACCATTACCAACCGCAATGCCGGTATTTTCTGTGCTAAGAACCTGGAGAGTGGCAACGGGCGTGGCCGTGCCAATACCCACCCGATTTTCATTGGCGTTAACCACTAAAGTCGTACTGTCAACCAGGAGGCCACCGCGCAGTTGAGTAGAGGTTGAAGTTTGATCGCCAATGCCGACAAATAACCGGGTGGAAGAAGCAAATTCTTCAACGTACAAAGTGCCGGTCGTGGTCGCACTGCCCGAAACGTACCAGCTATCAGACAATTCAAACCGGCCGGTGGTATTATTCCAAAGCAAATTTTCCGCCCCCCGGTCAAAATAAATGTAATCGCTGTCTGAGCCGGAAGAATGCCCCACATAAAGATCCTGGCCTACATAAACATTATCCGTAGTGGAAGCAATGCCCCTCACTTCTAAGGGGAAACTAGGGTTAATGCCACCGGCGCCAATATTATATTCCACAGTGAGGTTACCTTCCCAAGTTGAAGTGGCAATCAAACGAGTGTCAAATCTGTCATTTTCCCAGTACAAATTGCTCCCCTCGCTAATGTCACTGGTGGTTAAAGTAACATCGCCCGTGTAGGTATTAACCGAAGTAACGCCTGCAGGGTTAGTAAACTCATGCCAATTGCTATCAGTGGAAGCGGGAGTAGCGGTCAAGACGTAGGTAGTAGAATTATCTTCTTGAATGGCAATATCACCGACAGTCGCACTTAGTGCCAGTCGGGCAGCTTGGTTAGCTACCACAAATACATCGTTAATAGTAATATCAGGTAGCTGGTTGGGATTTAGTTTACCATCAGCGCCCAGGGTAGCTAATTTATTGGCAAAACCAAACCAAGTGGATGTAATCCGTGCATCAACCCGAGTATCGGTATAATACTGTCTTGAACCTTCATTAATATTATCAGTATTCAAAACCACCGCACCGGTTTGACCATTAACCGAAAGAACGGTATTGGCCGGAGTCAGTAATTCATGCCAATCAACTAAAGTACTATAAGTACCATTTAGAACGTAGGTTTTATTCTCATCAGTTCTGATAGAAATGTCACCGGTTTCCGCCGCACTTTCGGCCAGCATTTCGGCTTCGGAATCATCAACAAAAATGGTGCTGATGAAAAATGAACCGATCTGAGAATTGGGGACTTTGCCGGAACCGTCTAAAGACGCTAAACCATCAGCAAAACCCCGCCAGTCGGAACTAATCCGAGAATCAACTAAAGTGTTAACGCTGCTGTTAAAACCGCTGCCGGAAACCAAACCGTCAAAAACCGAGGTACTACCGACGTGAAGAATACCGGAAGTGTAAATATTAGTTGAAGTGGAATAACCGGTGATGTTTAAATTGCCGTCCACGCGCAAATCAGCCAAAATCGTTGAGGAAGCGTTGACAAATATGCCGACGGTGGAAGTAGGCTTAATGGCGCCGTCCCAGGCATATTCCCAGTCGGAAATATCACCGACGCTGGCCCAGGTCGTGCCGTCATAAACTTTCAGTGAATTAGTGGAATCGTTATAATAGACTCGTCCTTCCACGGCATCAGGCGTAGTACTCCGCGGCGATAAAAACAACACCGTGGTAGTCGCCTGGGTTGAACTCACACCTTTGTCAAATAAATTCAGGTTGCCTGAAGCGTCCAAAGCCAATAAGTAGCTGGCCACCGCCGCCGTGGAAGTGGCGCTAAACCCGTCCAGCTCGTCAGAGTTGAAGGCATAAGGGCTGGCGGTTAATCTTTTTCTGGTGCCAAAGCTTTCTTCCCAAGAACCGTTATTGTCCGCGTCTAAATGAACCTGCAAATAAAGCAAATTGGAATTCCAATCAATTGCGGACAATAAATCAGATTGGCCCAAAGAACCCAACGCCACCGAGAAAACGCCGTTAACCGTCGTCGCTTGGGTAGTGGTCGAATTCCAGCGTTCAGTCCAAAGGATATTGCCGCCGGAACTGGCGTCGTAAATTCTAAAGCGGAAATTCCAGGCAGCGTCTGAAACTTGAACCCCGGCCGAGTTGCTTAATTTGCCCTGGTAATTGATTTGCTGATTGATGCCGGTGGCGGCTTGACCGGCCGGCGCCGAAAGCCAGCCGAGAATAAACAAAGTCAACAAAATCGCGCCGGCGGAAACCAAAACAAACATTGCCGCTTCAAGTAGGTTCCTTGACTTCGGTCTTGGCTGATAGCGATAATTGTGACTTAAATATGGCATAAATTTAAAAAGATCCAAGAAACTCAGCTAATGTGATCATTAACGAATTTCATTAGATCCCTTTCTAAAACCCGATAAGTTTTGTGGCCAATTTTGGCCGCTTTCAATTTTTTAGCACTAACCCACCGGTAAACCGTTTTCGGGCTTACCTTCATGATCCTGGCAACCTCGTCTAATGTCAGAATGCCATACATTATTGGGTAATTAATTGATTGGTTAGTTGGCCAATTACTGTTTTATTGTACTAATTTATGTCCACTATTGTCAAATTTAAGTTATCCACTGTCTAAAATTATGGTGTATAGTTATCTATAGTAGACTTTATGATAATGATTGTCTTCAATAATAGACTATAGATAGAATAAAGTAGACTATTTATAGATAATAGCAACTATAGATGACTCTTAGTCTTACATTGTACTTCATTGTCTAATATACAAACTCGAAAAAATAAGAATAGCTTAGTCCCAATTACCTTTTAACAAAACTTTAGATTAAGTCAATAAAAATTGTCTCCTGTCTATCCCCGACTAAGAAAACATGACATCCTCATCAGCTCTTTTGTAGTCGTAGATTTCTTCATTCCTAAACCACAACTGCTCTTCGTATTTTGCTTCTTCAACATTGCCGGAAGCGTGAACAATGTTTCTGACGGCTCGTTTTTTGGCGTTAGCCAAAGCCGGTGAATCAATGGAGTAGTCACCCCGAATCGTGCCTGGCTCGGCAAAGACCGGCAAGGTATTGCCGGCAATCATTCGGATATTATCAATGGCATGGGCGCCCTCCAAAAGAATTGCCACCACCGGGCCAGAGGTAATAAAATCAATATTCCACTTATTAACCATCTCCCCGATTTTTTCCGGATCTATATTGCCAAATTCTTCTTTTGGATCACGACCGTATTTTTCATAAGTTTTTAAGGTTTTTTCGCCGATCGCTTTCATTAATTCCTTTCGAGACTCGGGATAATGCTTTTCGGCCAAGGATTTATCCACCCAAATCAACTTTAAAGCAATAACCTTAAGACCCATTTTTTCAAAACGAGTAATCACTTCCCCAACTAAACCACGCTTAACCCCGTCCGGTTTGACCAAAACGACTGATCTTTCTTTTTGCAAATCTGACATAATTAAATCAATTAAGAATTAACTTCTTATTTTTTAAGATATTGTTGAATTTTTTCTATTACTTGGGCCGGGGTCAGCGACGCTTTAACCACATAATCAACCGCCCCCAATTCTTTGCCCTTTTCCATATCGGCCTTCTGACCCAGATTAGTCAGCATTAATACCGGAATCTGGTTCAGTTTCGGATCCTTTTTAACTTCAACCAAGACAGCAAACCCGTCCATTTTAGGCATCATCACGTCCAGCAGGATAATATCGGGGTTTTTTGTTTTCGCCAGTTCCAGGCCCGCTTCCCCGTCAGTCGCATTGATCACTTCATAGCCAGCCTCCTTAAACCGCAGATTATACATCTCCAGGATCAAGTCGTCGTCCTCCACCAGTAATATTTTTGTCATAAGGTAATTAAAAAATACATAAATACCGGCCGCTCTAGTTATAACCTAGCCGGATTCGCTTTGCCATTAAATGGATCTAACGAGACACGAGAATGCATCCATGAAATTGCGGCGTTCGGTACAAATGAATACAAGCATTCATTTGCCCTCTCACTAGCAATTATAATAGCATATTTGGCGATTTTTTCAAGATAGACAAAATTCGATTACTTGCCGGAAAAATTGTCTATTTTTTGGCCATCGGTAGCCAAAATTAGGTCTCCCTGCTCTTTGGTTAAAAAAACTTTCGCGCCTAAGTTCTCCAAGCTGTTGACAACATCTAGGTTAGGATGGCCAAACGAGTTCTGGCCGTAAGAGATAACGGCGAGCTGAGGCTTAACGGCGGCAAGAAATTTTGGGTTATTGGCGTTCCCTGAACCATGATGGCCGACTTTTAAGACAGTGGCCGATAAATCAAGGTTTAAAGCCGCTAAATCCTCTTCCGACTCGTTATCCCCGGTCAACAGGGCAGAAAAACGACCAAAAACCAACTTTGCCACAACGGAAGTGCTATTAATGTTTTGAGCGGTTCGGTTAAACCAGCTTTGCCCTGGAGAAAAAAACAGCAGTTTAACCGCATCGGCCGAACTGGTGTCAGCAGACGCTAAGGCGTCCAAAGTTAGTTCAACGGGATGAGCCACTACCTGGAAAATTATATTTTTATCCCTGATTAACTCTTGCCACGTCAAATAATCGGCTGAGTGGTAAATTACGCCGGTGGCCAAGACTCGTTTGACCTGGTAACGTTTCAGCACTTCAATCAGACCAACTAAGTGATCGCTGTGCGGATGAGTCAGAATCATCAAATCAATCGTCCGGTCGTAGAACGGCAAATATTGACCCAGTTTATAAACCACCTGGTTATCCGGTCCCCCATCAATTAAAATATTGCGGTGATTTGGTGTTCTGATTAAAATCGCGTCCCCTTGGCCGATGTCAAAAACAATTAAACGCAAATCACGCTGGCTTAATTCCCTAAAGACAATAAAACCCAATAAGGCTAAAACGGCCAGGATAAAAAAATAATAATAAACTAAAAAATGATTGATTTTTTTCATAAAGTAACCGAGGCTAAAGGTAGCGAGGCAAAAAAAGCCACCGCTTTAATTAAATAAGTCAGCATCAGCCAGATCGGCCAAAACAAATAGGGCGTTAAAAAATTAAATAATAAGGCTAAGGGCAAGACGATGAAACCAAGAATCGTCAGATAAGGCAGAATTGGCACTACGAACAAATTAGCCGCCGGAGCAATTAACGACAATCGGCCAAAGTTATAAATGATCAAAGGCAAGGTGGACAGTTGGGCCGCCAGAGTAGACTGAAGCGATTCTTTAACGCCCAAAAAAGATGGATAGGAACGCCAGCGCTCGACTAAGTAAGGCGAAAAATAAATCAAACCCAAAATAGCGCAAAATGACAGCTGGAATCCGACGTCATCGCGTAAAATTTTAGGGTTAATAAAAATCATTATTGCCGCGGTTAAAATCAAAGCGTTAGTGGCTTGGCTGGTCCGGCCGACCTGCAGCGCCAGAACGGCTAAATAGCCCATCAAGGCCGCTCGGACCGCCGACGCGGGAAAACCAACAATCGTGATGTAAAAAATTAAAAATACGGTAATCAGATAAAAAACTTTTTTGCGGCCAACGCCCAGCCAGGCAAAAAATTCCGTCAAAAGGTTAATGATAATCGCAATGTTTAAACCGGAGATGGCGACTAAATGAGTGGTGCCAGTAATATTAAATTGTTCACTGAGTGCTGGCGGCAACCCACGCCGGGCGCCTAAAATAATGGCGGCAAATAAACTGGCCTGTGGCTCAGGCAAATTAGAGTTAATGAGAGAAATTAAACGATTCTTTAAGGCAAAGATTTGGGTTTTAAAAAGGTTACCGCGGCCGGAAGATAATAATTCAATCCGAGGATAACGGCATTGGACATAAATATCTTTAACTGCCAAATAACGATCATAAGCAAAATCGTCAAACGACTCCGGCCGGGTCAGCCGGCAGTTGACTGAAATTAAATCGCCGTATTGGTACTCCGGATAAAGCCCGGCGGTCAATAAAACTTTACCGCTGACGGCGCGACCATTAACTTGCTGCGTTGAGACTGTTAGTTTAGTTTGGTTAATTCTGACGTCCGGTTCATCAATAATAACGCCTGAAAAATTGACTGGCTGGTTGACATAATACCAAATTTTATCGTCACTAATGACAGGTAAACTGATTTGATAACGCCAAAGGCCAAGGGCAACAAATGCCAGCCCTAAAAAAACCAATCGCCAAACCGGATGAGACCAAAGCCAAGCCGCTAGAAAGCTAAAAAATAAAAAAATTAAATAAAGATAGAATAAATCAAATTGAAATTCAAAAAGAAGGCTCGCCGCCGCTACCCCGGCGACAAAGCAAAGGAGTAGATATTTAAGAACTTTTGACTTTGTGGATAGCATCTATTTACTATTATCAATATTAGGAGTTTAATTAAATTAAGGGAGTCGCTCATTTGTTAGGCAAGGAGGAAGACCATGGATCGGGAACAGTTACGGACTTATCTGGAGGCACAGTTGGCCGAAATTAACAGGTATAAGTGGCTTGAATCCGAACGGCAGCATTGCGATATTGGCTTTGAACGGGCGGCGTTTGAGTGGATCTACCAGTATGGCGAAGCATTTCGCCAGGGGTGGCTCTTAAACCAACATCACACAGCCCCGTAAGCACAAAACAATTTGGCCTCACGGCACTCACCAGTGGCAGGTACTAGGTACCATGCCATTTTTTTAATCAAAAAAGCGCTGACGCGCTATGTTGATTCCATTTCTATTGGCGATTGGCTATTTGCAATTTGCTACTAGGTACCGATCTCCCAGCTGGCTAAATATTTTTTTTGTTCCGGCGTTAAACGGTCAATACCCAGGCCCATTGATTTTAATTTGGCCGAAGCAATCCAGTTTTCAATATCTTCAGGCAGATAATAAATTTTGTTCTGTAATTTTTTGTAATTTTTCGCCACGTGCTCAGTGGCTAAGGCTTGGGTGGAAAAACTCATATCCATCACTGACGCTGGATGGCCTTCGGCCGCCGCCAGGTTAATCAGCCGGCCTTCCGCCAACAAATAAATCAATTTGTTGCCGGGTAAAGTATACTCATCAACGAAATTTCTGACATTCTTTCTGATTTTTTTAGCTAATCGCTCTAAAGCAATAATATCAATTTCAACATCAAAATGACCGGAATTACAAACAATCGCGCCGTCTTTCATTTTCTTAAAATGTTCCTTTCTGATGACATGAGTGTCACCAGTTAAAGTACAAAATAAATCGCCCAGACTGGCGGCTTTAACCATGGGCATCACCCGAAAGCCGTCCATCGCCGCTTCCACCGCTTTAATCGCATCAACTTCAGTGACAATGACATTAGCGCCCATACCCCGAGCTCGCGAAGCAAAGCCGCGGCCACACCAGCCGTAACCGGCGACGACAACGTTTTTGCCCGCCAATAAAATGTCAGTCGCCCGAATAATGCCGTCTAAAGTTGACTGGCCGGTGCCGTAGCGATTGTCAAATAAATTTTTGGTCTTGGCGTCGTTAACCGCAATAATTGGCACCAGCAGTTTACCGGTTTTTTCTAAGACCTTAAGCCGAATCACGCCGGTCGTGGTTTCTTCCATTGAGCCCTTGATTAAAGGCGCTTGTTTTTTATACTTGGTATGCAATAAAGATAAAAGATCAGCCCCGTCGTCCATCGTCACGGCCGGCCGGTGTTTAAGCGCCGCTTCCAAATGCCGGTAATACGACGGCCGCTTCTCGCCGCAGCGGGCAAAAACTTTAATCCCATAGTCTTTGACCAGACTAGCGGCCACATCGTCTTGAGTTGACAAGGGGTTAGAAGCACAGAGCAAAACATCAGCACCGCCGGCTTTGAGCGTCCTGACTAAATTGGCGGTTTCGCAAGTGACGTGCAAACAGGCCGACACCTTTAACCCCTGAAGTGGTTTAGTCCGACTAAAGCGCTCTTTAATTTGGGCTAAAACCGGCATATCTTTTTGCGCCCATTCAATGCGCCTTTTGCCGGTTACAGCCAGCTTTAAATTAGTAACGTCGTGATTCATACTTTCGGTATTATAGCTTCTCGCTGAAATTTTGTCGATAGCGCCGCGCTAAATCAGCCCAGCTAAATTTATGGGTTTGGGTGCCGTATTTTTCCACGGTATAAACTGCGACCAGCCCGGCCAGCCGGCCAATTTTAGGCAAGGGCCAGCCTTTGAGTAAACCGTAAATTAGCCCGGCGCGATAGGCGTCACCGGCACCGGTTGGATCTAAAATATCTTTAGGCTTAGCCGGCGGAATGCGATGGATTGCTTTGCCTTGACGAATAATTGAACCTTTGCTGCCTAAAGTTGTCACTACTGTTTCACTAGCTCCAAGTAAGGCCGCCATTGACCAACCGGTCTTTTTGATTATTAAATCGATCTCATAATCATTGCCGATTAAAATTTTACTACCAGCAATACCTGAAATTAATCCACTTTTGGTCAAACTGGTGATTTGCTGCCCCGGATCGAAAATGTAAGGAATCTTTCTGGCCTTAAAAATTTTTGGCAGTTTTACCATATCAGATGGATTTTGGGGCGAGACAATAGCAATGTTAGCTTGCAGCTTATTAGCTTGCAACTGGTATGGCTGGCGCATGGCACCGGGAAAAAAGCCGGAGATCTGGTTATCAGCCTTATCGGTAATGATATAAGCCGACGCGGTTTGTTGATTTTTTAAAATTTTAACTTGAGTAAAGTCAATTTTGTTTTTCTTCAGCCATATCCGATAAGGATCAAAGTCTTTACTGCCGACATTAGCTAATAACGCTGCCGACTGACCGAGCAGCGCCAAATTATAAGCAATGTTGCCGGCCGTACCGCCAAAGCTTTCCTGCAGATCTTGGACAAAAAAAGATACATTAAGGTTATGTATCTTATCGGGTAAAATATTATCCTTAAAGTAGCCAGCAAAAGGCATAATCCGATCATAGGCCAGGGAACCGGAAACCAAAACCGTCATAATTACTGATGGTTATTTTTAAACCACTCAACTGTCTTTTGAATACCGACGGCTAAATCAACGGCCGGCTGCCAACCCAATTCCACTTTGGCTTTGTTGGCATCAAGGCAGCTGCGCTGCTGCTCACCGGCCTTAGCCGGGCCATGGCTGAATTCAGCCTCAGGATTGATATTTTTTTTAATCAAATCGGCAATCTGATTAACGTTAGTTTCAATCCCCGTGCCAATATTATAAACCGCCACTTTTGCCGAATCCAAAGCCAATAGATTAGCTTGCACGACGTCAGTGACATAAACGTAATCGCGGGTCTGACTACCATTGCCATTAATGACCACTGATTGACCAGACAATAACCGGTCGCAAAAAATCGCCACCACCCCAGCCTCACCTTTGGCGTTTTGCCTTGGACCGTAAATATTACTGTAACGCAAAGAAATATAAGGCAGGCCGAAAACCTGGTGATAATAGTGAAGGTATTTATCAATAGTGAGTTTGGCAATGCCGTAAGGCGAAACCGGATTTTCTTGATGACTTTCTTTAGTCGGAATGTCGTTTGTGTCGCCGTAGATAGCGCCACCGCTGGAAGAAAAGATTATCTTTTTAACGCCGCCAAAATCTTGACATAATTTTAAAAGATTAATAGAGCCTAAAATGTTTTCCTCGGCATCCCAAAGCGGATCTTCAACTGATTTGCGCAGGTCAATCTGAGCGGCCAGGTGAAACACCGCCTCTGGCTTTTCCTGAGCTAAAACCTGGCTTAATTTTTTGTCTCTAACGTCCAGCTCAAAAAAATGCGCCGCTGGATTGACATGCTCTTTTTTACCCGTCAATAAATTATCCACGACTGCAACCTCGTGACCTTGCTCAATTAAAACGTCAACTAAATTTGACCCGATAAATCCCGCTCCTCCCGTGACTAAAATTTTCATACGATTTTGAAATTAATTAACCTAGCGCCGACCGCTTGCCCCGCAGATGACCCCGAGCTTGTCGAGGGGGAGTTTTGCGGGGTGACTAAAATTTTCATAATTACAAAGTTAAATACTTAAAGCCAAATTTTTCGGACTCGACTTGGTCGTAAATGCGTCGTAAGTCAAATAACACTGGCGAATCGCTACATCTGGTTTTTAAATCATTAAGACCAAGGTGACTGTATTTCTGATGCGGCACCAGGTAAACTATCGCGTCTAGACCGGTTAAATTTTCTATAGGGGAGTTAGTCCAGCCAAAGTTTTTTTCCAGATACCCAACCTCAGCCATCGGGTCGTTGATAAAAACCTGGCAACCGGCTTGTTTAAGCTGCTCAGCCACTTCAAAAGATTTTGAATTCCTAAAGTCGTTAACGTTCTCTTTAAAAGTCATGCCTAAGACTAAGACCTTGCCTGATTTAACCGCCAGATTACTAATAACTTTCTGGGCGACAAAACTGGCCATTGATTCGTTCAAATTGCGGCCGGCAATCATGTAGCTAGGCTCATAACCGGCTTGGATTGATTTATAAATCAAATACGACGGGTCAACGCCGATGCAGTGACCGCCGACTAACCCCGGATGATAACGATGAAAATTCCACTTGGTACCGGCCGCGGCTAAAACCGCCTGAGTATCAATACTTAATTTGTCAAAAATCAAAGCTAACTCGTTAACTAAAGCGATGTTTAAATCGCGCTGAATATTTTCAATGACTTTGGCCGCTTCGGCCACTTCAATGGTTGGTGCCTGATGAACTCCGGCCTGACAAATTAAACCATAAACCGCGGCAATTTTCTCCAAGCTTTCGGCGTCTTGGCCGGAAACAATTTTTACCACCCGGCCAATGGTGTGCTCTTTGTCACCGGGATTAACCCGCTCCGGCGAATAACCAATCTTAAAATCAGCGCCACCTTTTAACCCTGACTCTTTTTCTAAAATCGGCAGACAAATGTCCCGGGTAACACCAGGATAAACCGTCGATTCATAAACCACAATTGACCCGGCCGCCAGATTCTGACCGACCAGGTGCGAAGCACTTTCCACCAAGCTTAAATCCGGCGAAGGCAGCTGCCCAGGTCTGGCCGCTTCTTTGATCGGTGTGGGCACGGCGACAATAATAAAATTCGCCTCTTTAATCCGGCTCGGATCGGCCGTGTACTCGATCTTAGCTTTTTTGACGACCTGATTGCCCACTTCCTGGGTGGGATCAATACCATTTTGCAATTTAGTAACTTTTTCCTGATTAATGTCAAAGCCAATGACTGGCGCTAGGCTGGTTTTAGCAAATTCAACGGCTAAAGGCAGACCGACGTAGCCCAAACCAACAACGCAAATTTTAGTCTCTTTTAAATTCATACCCAGTAGTAGAACTTTGATTTATTATGTTTTCCCCGAATACCTCAAAGCTTGCCTTGAGGATGAGGGGGGTGTGAAAATAATATTGTCGGCGCCTGCCCGCCGAAGCCTCGGCGCAGGCGGGGAGCCGACACCGTGCATAAAGAACCCGCCCAGATACTCCGTAGCGCTCCGCCGCTCGCCACGCTAACGCTTTTGGCGTAGCGCTACGGAGTCGGGTTCATTAATCTTTATATTAATCTATAATTAATAATGGTTTTTTATTTAGGTGACGATTAACGCTTAATAAGCTTACTGCAACCTGCGGCTTTATCAAAGTTTCACTACTGGGTCATAAAACGGATTTAAAGTAATCAACGGTTTTTTTCAAACCTTCCTCAAAACTCACTAGAGGCGACCAGTCGAGTTTTTCTTGGGCCAAAGAAATATCCGGACAGCGCTGTTTGGGGTCATCTTGAGGCAGGGGTTTATTGACTATTTTACTGGTTGACTGAACAGCCTTAATAATAATATCGGCCAATCCCCTGACCGTAATTTCATTGGGATTACCCAAATTGACCGGGCCGGTAAAACCATTGGAGTTCATCATCTTAAATAAACCGGCCACCAGGTCGCTGACATAACAAAAAGCCCGGCTCTGACCGCCGTCACCGTAAATCGTCAAATCCTGGCCCTGGAGGGCTTGGGTAATAAAATTGGAAATCACTCGGCCGTCTTCCCAGGACATATTGGGGCCGTAGGTATTAAAAATGCGAACGACTTTAATCGGCAAAGCGGCTTGGCGATGATAATCAAAAAACAAAGTTTCGGCACAGCGCTTGCCTTCGTCGTAACACGCCCGCGGGCCAATCGGATTGACGTTACCCCAGTAGGCTTCTGTTTGGGGATGAACGGTCGGGTCACCATAAACTTCCGAAGTTGAGGCCTGCAACACTTTGATGCCGCCTAATTTTTTAGCCAATTCCAAGCAGTTGATCGCGCCCACGACACTGGTTTTGACCGTTTCAATCGGCGTTTTTTGATAATGGACCGGTGAGGCCGGGCAGGCTAAGTTATAGATTTGATCAACTTCAACTTCAAAAGGCTGAGTCACGTCTTGAGTCAAAAGACTGAAATTTTTGTTACTTAAAAAAGGCTCAATGTTTCTTTTTTGGCCGGTAAAAAAATTATCCAAACAAACCACCTGGTGGCCGGCTTGAAGTAAAAAGGCGCAAAGATGAGACCCAATGAACCCCGCACCTCCTGTGACTAAAATTCGCGACATAAAATAAAATTTATGCGGATTAAATTTCCAGAAAATAATGAAGGTTTATTAGGAGGTTGCGGGGTAAATCCCGCTCCGCCGGCTTGCCCCGCAGACGACCCCGAGCTTGTTGAGGGGGAGTTTTGCGGGGTCACTAAAATTTTCATTTTGATTATAATTAAGAAGTAAAAATTAAGAGGTAAGTTTTGCCCTCCCCCCCCCCCCCCCCCCTCCCAATGGGAGGGGGGGGAATAATCAGGAGGGAGTAGGTTTTATTTAGCACTTACTTCTTACTGATATATCTTAGATAACTTTCAACGAAATCGTCAAGTCGGCCATCTAAAACAGCATTGGCATCTGGAGTAGAAAAATCAGTCCGATGGTCTTTAACCATTTTATAGGGCTGCAAAACATAAGATCGGATTTGATTGCCCCAAGCCGCAGCCAAGACCTCCCCGCGAATCTGGGCCAGTTTTTGACCGGCCGCCTCTTGCTCCAGTTTAGCCAATTTTGATTGTAACAATTTTAAGGCCGTTTGTTTATTTTGAAGTTGCGACCGCTCGTTTTGGCACTTGACCACAATGCCGCTGGGTAAATGGGTAATCCGAACGGCGGAGTCAGTGGTGTTAACGCTTTGACCGCCGTGGCCGCCGGCCCGAAAAACGTCAATTTTTAAATCTTCGGTTTTAAGCTCAATTGTTTCTTGGGCCTCCAGCTCGGGAATCACTTCCACTAAAGCAAAAGAAGTATGACGCATTTTTTCCGCATCAAAAGGTGAAATGCGCACCAGACGGTGAACGCCGGCCTCAGACTTTAGATAACCATAAGCGTAGCGGCCAAAAACTTCAACAGTCACACTCTTAACGCCGGCTTCCTGGCCGTCGGTCTGGTCAACGATTTTAGTGATAAAATTTTTTCTTTCGCAATAGCGCAAATACATCCGCAAAAGCATCGCCGCCCAATCCTGGGCTTCCACCCCGCCGGTGCCGGCATTGATCACAATAATCGCGCTGTTTTTATCGTAGTGAGCGGAAAATAAAACGGCGAATTCCATCTGACTAAATCGATCATGCAAAACATGCAGCTCAGCTGACAATTCCGCTGCTAGAGGCTGATCATTGCTGGCTAAAGCATGTTGACTCAACTCCAGACTTTCTTTCACTTGATTTGTCAGCTGCTGCCAAGCGTCAAGCTCATCCCTTAAATTCTGAAAGTTTTTACTAATAATTTTAGCCCGATCTTGATCCTGCCAAAAATTGGGCTTTTGCATTTCAGTCTCTAATTTTTCGATTTCTTTTTTGTTGACGTCAAGGTCAAAGTAACCTCCAAGTCTTGAGAATGCGGTTTTGCAGTTCTTCAAGCTGAGAAATTACCTCCTTGCCGCTTAAGGGCGAGGCCGAATTTTGAACCTTATCTTTTGGGTGGATGATACTTTTACTCATAGTTTCAGTTGGGTCAAAAAGTTTAACGGTCAACGCAGCCGCGAACCCGGCTAAAAATTTTATTGGCGCCGCCAGTTTCGCAGAGGCAAAAACTGCCCAACTTATTGCGATACCACTCGCCGCCGGTTTTTAAGCAGAGATCTTGTTCTTTTTCCAAAATACCGGCTGTACTGACCGAAACTTCTTGGCAGTTTTTAAATGCTAAATCTTTGCACTCCGGACAGCTCGGGCCGTAAATGCCTTCACAAAAACTATTTTTAACGCACTCCGCTTCGCTGGTGATCTCGCCGCAACTGGCAATTTTATCAACATAACGGTCAACCAATTTATCCACTTGACCGCGGTAAAAATAGATAAAAATAACAACCACCAAGGCGACTAGGACAAAAAGAGAAAAGATAAGAACAGTTCGATTTTTCATAAAATTAAATTATTTTTTTGAATGGCCTAGAACCGGTACAACACCGCCGCCAAATTTTCCAGTTTATGATTTTTTATTTTCAAACCTTCTTTTTTGAGCAAGGCCAGCTTTTGCCTCACGCCGCCGTTATAGCCACCGACTTGGCCGTTAGTCCTCACCACTCGGTGGCAGGGTATGATAATTGGTTTGGTATTTTTATTTAAAATGTTGCCAACGGCCCGAACGGCCCGAGGCCTCCCACAACCGGCGGCTAACATTTTGTAAGTTGTGACTTGACCGGCCGGCACCTGAACCAAAAGCTGAAAAACTTGGTCGCTAAATTTTATGCCTTTAACCATGGCGTTAAAATCAATGCTAGTTATATTATAACTTAAATTTATGGCCGAGGCAAAGCTCCATTAAACTAAACCCAGCCCCCTTTCAGAGGCTGGGCGAAAAATCAACTTAACTAGCTTAAAGCCCTTTGTCGGTGTTAACGTCGGGTGAACCCTCTTTAAGCGTTTCTTTGTTGTAATCACTAGCTGAAGCGACGTCATCGCCAACGGTGTAATTAACAAAGAAAGCTGAGGAGATGTCGTCAATCATTGTATTCCAACTGTCGCCGTAAATTGCCCGGGCAATTTCCTCAGTCTTAATCCAGCGCAAGACACCATTCTTGCCGATAGCGTAAACCTTCGGGTCAGTCTGAATCTTCATCATCCTAGTGCCTGGCCGATAGGTAACATTACCACCTAAGCCATAAGCGGCTAATTGCTGAGATGTTACCACCACTACTCCGGAAAAATCAGAATACCAGCTGGAATAAATTTTATCATTGGGGAAAGTGTAGCGTTTACCATTGTTACCAACGTAATACACCGCTTTGCAAGGATCGCTCACGTCGGCCGAAGGGCCGCATTCCAGTTTCACCAGTTGACCGGCGTTGGGTTGACCAGCCGGCGTGCCGGGAGTTTCCGGCACTAACTCAATTTTGTCGTTGATTGTCGCCGATTGACCGCCAGCTGAACTGCGGAACTGAGCATAAACAGTTTTTGCCCCAAAGCCTTCAGTCAGAGTCCAACCCTTGCTGGTGCTGTAGGCTTCCCAAGCCGCGCCAGTAAAATCAGAGGAGTTAGAAAGCATCATTAAAGTAGCATTGGTCGCTGACAAATTCAGAGTAACTGTTCGGCTCGTAGTCTGGGTATTATCGTTATTGATTTTAATTGAAGTATTAGTTGGTGTCACAATTGTTCCACCACCGCCACCGCCACCGCCGCCACCACCACCGCCACTAGTACAAGCA
>Ga0209542_10010661_pt1 | contig 16520 bp, 18 predicted proteins | sample RifCSPhighO2_01_FD_184028 | JGI IMG/M metagenome (GOLD analysis project Ga0209542, IMG submission 184028) | Soil microbial communities from Rifle, Colorado - Rifle CSP2_plank highO2_0.1 (SPAdes) (version 2) | ecosystem: Environmental > Terrestrial > Deep subsurface > Rock core/Sediment ...
CTGAGAGCGTCCCGTTGGTGCAGATACGCTGCTGACTGGCACACATCTGGCCGTATGAGACTGATGCGCTTTGGTAGGCGGTCACCCCATTGCCGTGCAGGACTTGTTGGTTGTTGAAGGAGCAGGAGGTGGGAGAGCCGACAGCGCAGGTGCCGTAGAGGTAGGATGCATCTCCCGAGAACGCGCCATTGGTACAAACACGAGATTGCGCGTATGAGGAACAGGATTCCCCGAGGCTCACGCCCGCTCTGGAGTAGAAGGTGCGTGATGCGCCGTGCGCCACTTCGACCCCGTTCTGGGTGCACGAGGAAGCAGTGCTCACCGCGCATAATGCGTATTGGTAGGTGCCGGAGAGTGCCCCCTCCCCACATGTTCGCTGTTGGGAAACACAGGACTGACCAGCGGGCACTGAAGAGGACTGGTACGCAGTCACTGACGATCCGTTTGCGACGGTCTGATTGTTGAACATGCAGGAAGTCGTCGGGCCGACCGTACAGATGGCATATTGATACGAACCGGAGAGTACTCCGTTAGTGCATGTCCTCGTTTGCGAGACGCACTGCGATCCATATGAGACGTTCGACGATTGGTGCGCGGTCACGCTCGCGCCATGCGCGACGGATTGGTTGTTGAAGGAGCAGGAGCGATCGGTCTGGCCCTGGAGTCGTGCGAGAACTGCCTGCAGTTGCGCCACTTGCGCAAGGAGGGCAGCGATCTGGTCTGCAACACTCGTGCCCTCCGATCCGGTCGTGCAATTCTTGATGGATTCCCTTGTTGTGGGGCCGACTGCGCCATAGCCGGTAGAGTCGGGCGTGCCGGAGGAGACAATGCCCGTGCGCGCTTGGTAGCGTTGGACGGCTTGTTGGGTCACGAGACCGAAATAGCCAGTGATCTCGCCGTACGCGTAGTCGCCCGTTCCCGTGAGGAAGCGCTGGAGAGCGGAGACGTACTCGCCTCTCATGCCGAGCGTGAGCCGGCGAGTGATGATGGGACAGGCACCATTGTAGGAAACGGTCGTGTTTGCGGTCTGTGCGGCGGGTGTCGGTGAAGTAGCGGGCTTCGGAGCTGCGGGCGCAGGATGTGCCGGGGCCTCCGTCGTTGGCTGCGGCGAGGTTTGGCCTTGCCGCGCGGCCGCATTGATCTCATTGATGTATTGCTGGAGCTCGGCGTTGGTCATTGCGAGCGCAGGAAGTGCGAACAATGCGAGTCCGAACACCGTGAGCGCAAATGTTCTCACCATACGTACTAAAATGGTCGCATGGTTTCCCTCCAGTGACAATATCGGGGGTTGCTTCGGATGCGGTTATTGGATCGATGTTGCGACCGCTTTCATGTTCTCGGTGATGCGCACCACGCGATCACCTCGGCAATGTTGTTATCGAATTCCCGTATCGCAAGAAATATTCACGATTGGGTGCGCACCGACAGCCACTGTCGCGCTGACGGGATTGCATCGGGGATAGAAAGATGAAGATTTCTCATGCGCCCGCAGTTCGTACGTGCCGGCCATTACTATCGTAGTGTAATAACCGTTCACGTCCGACTGCAAAGTTTTGACAAATGTGCCATTCTTATAGACGTTCAGGTTCGTCTGGAGAGGACGATCGGCGCACTCTGCGGAGCCGTTTGGAGGGACGGCGGCGCATGTCGGTCCCATAGTGATGCGGCCAGAGATGGTACCGTTCTCGGATTGGCCGCTTACGTACACATGCACGGCACCAAGTGCGGTTGAGCCGTTCGAACCCATGCATGTGAGCACATAAAGTACATCGGCTCGCGCAAGTGCAGATGGATAGACCGTGTACAGACTCGCGGCAGTGCCGAATTCGCCTCCGATTCCGATGTTCGAAGCGACTGTCTGGTAGGCGCCTGCATTGTATTGATCCATGTAGCTTGCATTTGCATTGTTCACGGCAAGGAGATCGCATCTCGCGGCATGTTCGGTGCCGAACTGGAGTGTCGCAGGAGCATCGGGAGACACTTTCGAATCGCCCTTCACGCTGAAGAACACAATGCGCGCATCCTGCGATGCCGTAGTGCCTGTGACCGTGATCGTCGCCGTCGCACCAGCGGTTCCTTGCTGGAACATGACGATATAGGTCCCCGGTTTTGCATACGTATGTTTAATCGTGGTCGGTGGCGGCACAACCTGCGCACACGATAGGCCCTCTTGAGGTGCATGCGAAGAATTCGTGCCATCTCCCCACGTGAGCGTGTATGGACTGCATGCAGAGCCGAGTTGGAATGTCGCGGCAACCGTAAGCGGCGCGATACCTGATGTGGGCGAGACAGAGAACTGGCCGGAGGCGCTGACGGTGATAGTGACGGTGCCAAATGGTTGTACATACAACATGCATTGCACTGTCGTCGATTCGTGGACACACGGCACGTGTGGCTCAAGCCTCGCGATGTAGGTGCCTGCGGATGCGTACGTGTGGCTCACTGTGTCTTTGCCAACGGCACTCGTGACATACGACGCTGTGCCGTCGCCGAAAACAACCACATACTTTGTTGCTCCTTGCCCTTGCATATTAAGTTTCTCCAACACGAACTGGACAGAAAGCGGCGCGACGCCGGAAGTCGGAGATACGGTCATTGTTGGATTTTGGGACGACGTCCCTGTCACCGTGATCATGACAGTGCCGAGCACGACGCGCGATGCGGGCGCACCGAGACAGCTTGGATCAATAACTGTACCGCAACCACCCGGATCTGATTTGATCAATTGCGCCGTGTACGTGCCCGCTTGCACGTAGGTATGGGTCTGGGTCCAGGAGGTCGGCGGATTTGGACATTCGTAACCGTAACACGGAGGAAGTGGCGGCATGGTGCCGCTTGTGCCATCGCCGAAGTCAATCATGTTCCCTGCTGTTGATGCCGTAAAGGTAACGGCAAGCGGCGCGGTGCCGGACATCGGAGTAGCGGATAACGTGCTTCCGGTGCCGGTAACGGTAATCATCACGGTGCCTACGACTTGCACCGCGGGCATCACCTGCGCGCACGACGTGCCTGCCGGTCCGTTGCACACGAATGGTGGCTGATAGACGAGCTTGGCCATGTAGGTGCCGGGGTTACTGTAGACGTGCTCTGCGGTGGGCTGTCCACATGCGCCTCTATCGTCCGGGCAATTATTCCGCAACGGGGAACTTTGCCCATCGCCAAAGTCAACGAAATAAGCACTTGACCACTCTACGCCAGCGCGAAAAACAACGCGGAGCGGTACCGCACCGGATGTCGGCGAGGCACTAAACGTTGTACCGCCGGAGCCCCCACACACCCGTGCAATTGCCGCACGCGTGAGCGGACCCACATACCCGAATGCAGGAAGTCCTTGCTCGGTCTGGAAACGGATGACGTTTTGCTGGGTAAGCCGGCCAAAGTAGCCGGTGACGTAATCTTCGTAATTCAGATCATAATAATCGGTGAGGAATTTCTGGAGTTCGGTGACCTGGCCATCGGTATTTGAATCTCGATCCCCTCTTTGTAAATCAGAATATAAGCGTGGACAGTAGCCATTTACCGGCGGCTGATTTTCTTGCGCAGAAGCAAGAATCGGGAGGAGGATGGCTACGATGCCGAGAGATACGAAGAGTTTACGCATGAAAATAAAGTTAGACGATAATCTGTTCATAATACCTTAAGGCCGTTCTACTGGGGGACCTTGTGGGGGATAACTTTTTTACTTCCTCGCCGTCATCACTTCATCCGCAACCCCTGTTGGAAAAGCGAAGCTTCCAACGGAGCAGGCATGCATTGCGCGGGACGGCTGATTGAGTACAATCATCTCATCAGCTGAGTCGATTCTTCAAAAAACGTGCCAGAAAATCACCAGGTGTCAGGATCGGAAATCGAACTGCTTCAAGAACTATTGGTCGTAAGAAATGTTTGGTGTTCCACGTGACGAGCGCATCCGGTTTCGCAGCTATCGCACTCGCAAGAATTGGCGCATCGCTCGTGGGAAGCAGTGCATATGCTTTTCGCACCTGCGATACTGTCGGCTTCTTTGTAACGCGTAGAGGAATCAGTAAGAAAGAACGCCACGCGTCAGCAAGTAGAGGAAATTTCGAAGAAATATTACGCTCCGCTTCTTCGATAACCTGCGGAGAAATAATCGGAGTAATGTCGCCAGATATACAGGCTGCGATTATCACGCCTGCTGCGCCAGTAGGAGAGTTGAGGCCCGCGAGAATTGCGCTCGTATCAAGAAACAGTCTTGATTTTCTTTGCATAGAATCGGCGCCATATCTCAGTACGTGTCCTACGCACAGCGCTCTCCAATGCTTTTTCAGAATACACAGAGGCAGGACGCTGCATTTTTGGCAAAGCGCGATATGCTTCTATTTTCATCCTCTGCACTTCGCGCTCCAGCGCAACTATTTTTTTATATACTGCTGCCTGAGTCATATGGACATCATAGCATATACACTCTGGACGCCCAATTGCCATTACTTCCTGCTTGCAATTACCTCATCAGCAACATTTCAAAGACCCACACATTCTAATGGCTAAGCTCGGCATCCGAGCTGTCTAGACCATAACGATGTCACGAGGAAGGAACGGCACTCCCAGTTAAAAAATCAAAGGGGAGAGCCTTCCTCCATGAGCCGTTTGATTTCGTCGATCGGAAGTGCATTGTGCGCGGCAAGTATCGCCTGTCTTTCTTTGAGCAGGCGACTCATGTGCTCTAAAAGTACATCTAATTCGGCATTATCCATGGTATCTATATTGCCACTTGATGCAATAACCGTTGAAAGCTCGGTGTACAAGGATTGGTTCCTCTCGCCCCATGTACCGGCAAAAGACCGGAGATCCGGTATATCGGAACGTTGTGATGCCTTGATCTGCGAGACGAACTCAATAATCTCGCGATGACGTATCGGATCGATCGCCACCACCGTCCGCTTAGCCTGTTTTTGTTTTTCCAACACAACAGACTCAGTCGACGTACGTGGCTCAACAAATGCTTTCGGCATTACATTAGGAAAGGCTGTCTTGAAGACTGGAAGCTGCACGATCGTATTTTCGTACGACTTCCGATAATTTTCGAATCCTCCTATTGGATCATTACGATATTTCTGCAGATTCGCTCCTTCAGTCTGTCCATGAATCGACACGAAATTCCATCCACGGACATACGTTGAGAAGCCACCGTCGCGGATAGCTGCATCCGTGAATATATACGTGAGTTGGTCGCCGTATATAACCGAATTATAAACAATCGAGTCGAACGAACTATCTCCGTCCGCGGCATAATACACCATTGGCACCCAGGTATCGTGGCCTAACGATTGTGCAAAATCTCCTTTTGGAGGAACAACTGGCAAGGGTATCGTAATCACTGAAGAATAGAACATTCCATGCCCCCCGGCTCGGACCCATTCCTCATACTCCTTTTGCTGCTTTGCCAACGAGAAAACAACAAGTGGTGTATCCTCTTCTGACATCCCATGCCTGACAAGCGCCACGTGGAGCGTTTCTCCACCCGAACACCTAGGACATTCTTGCAGTTTCCCTTCAGCTGTCGTGAGAGTACCTGATTGATCGTAGCCGGCGAATGTACTTGGACCATAGAGTTGAATGCGAAGCGTGTCTGGTATTGTATCCGCGGCAACATACCGCCGCTTGTATTCTTCGATTGGAAGCACCCCCTCTTGTGGAGCCAATGGTTCGGCACGCTGCTCAACCGCGTCATCAACCGTGTCAAAAGAAGGGGTCACTCCTGGCATTTGCAAATGCAAATATTGATACCAGGCGAATAACATCGCAATGGCTACTACGGTGAACCCGATCACGACCCAAAACGTTGTATGCGTGCGCGGAGCCTGTATTTCCTGTAGTGAAGGCGTACCTGACTGGCCCGGCCCTACCTCTAGCGGCGGCATGCGCAAAGTATACTATCTATTTTCAGCCGGCACTATGGTAACTGCTTGTGTTTTGAGTGCGGGCGGCACGTTAGGGCCTTGCGCGAGCGTGAGGAGCAGGAGTGCGGTTCGGAGGAGTTGAGCGATCGCTGCAAGCATCATGCATCAATCCTGACACGCAGCCGCTCCCAAGGAGTGGCTGCGTGTGGGTATGCTTCTTTAGATTATTTGCGCGACGCAATGACTTCATCCGCCACATTACGCGGCACTACCGCGTAATGCGAGAATTCGAGGTTGGGAACGGCGCGGCCCTCGGTGAGAGAGCGCAGCTGCGTCGTGTAGCCGAAGAGCTCGGAGTGACATAGGTGCGTAAAAATCTGTGAATAGAGGCTATTTATTGCTTCCATTCACAGAATATTGACAATTTATGGTGAATTGAATATAATAGGATACATGGCCACAAATAACCCCACAAAAAAGCGCATCGAAGCGCTTAAAGCCGAATACGATTCCCTGCGGAAAGGCAAGGAGTCGCTCCTCGTTTTGGTTGACGAAGCGGAAGTTCCGGAAGCAGTCTACAACTCCAACGCGATCGAAAACTCTACGTTGACTCTCAAGGAGACCGAGAAAGTCCTTCTTGATATGGAGGTTTCTCGCGATGTTTCGGTTCGGGAAGTGTTTGAAGCGAAAAACCTCGCTCGTGTCGTCGCGTACATCCGTGCAAAATCCGGAGACAAAGAGATCGACGCTGATATGATGCTCCTTCTTCACAAAATGCTGATCGGCGGCATTGAGGATTCGATTGCTGGACGCTTCCGCACTAAAGGCGAATACGTACGCATCGGTACACATATTGCGCCCGCTCCTGAACACGTCGAAAGAATGATAGAGGCGCTCCTCACGGAATATACTAGCGATCTCAATTCGTACTTTCTCGACAAAGTCGCAAAGTTCCATTTGGATTTCGAGACCATTCACCCGTTCAATGATGGCAATGGTCGCATTGGCCGCTCCCTTATTAATTATCAACTCCAACGATTCGGATTCCCAGGTGTTATTGTTCGCGACCGAGAAAAAAAAGAATATTACCAGGCATTCGGAGAATACCGAGACAGTAAAAAGACAAAAACAATGGAAAAAATCCTTGCGCTTGGCCTCATAGAGTCACTTCATAAACGCATCGCATATCTGAAAGGTACAACCATCGTTCCTCTTTCTGACTACACGAAAGAGCATGATCTTTCGGGACCAGCGATCACCAACGCTGCGCGTCGACAAAAAATCCCCGCGTTCCGGGAAAAAGGAGTGTGGAAGATACCCGCGAATGTCGTGTACAAACCGAGCAAAGCATAACCGAATGTGCGGACTATTTTCGCGAAGCGATGACTTCATCTGCTACATTACGCGGCACTACCGCGTAATGAGAAAATTCGAGATTGGGGATTGCTCTTCCTTCCGTCAGTGATCGCAGCTGAGTCGTGTAGCCGAAGAGTTCGGAGAGTGGGACTTTTGCGACGACGACTTTCGCTTGGCTGTGTATGACTATCCAAATATTTGTTTCAGGCGACGATAGATACGATCGTCATTACGCCGATCGATGAGTGGAATTTTCAAGACTTCGCCGTCCACAAAGTAGATGATGCGATAGTCTCCAGAACGCAACCGACGAAGCAACGGAAAACCTTCCAATAATTTTGAACGAGGCGGCTGGGGACTTCTAGCCAATGTTTCTATTTTTCCGATTATTTGACGCGCATGTTTCGCGGGTACTTGCTCGATAAATTCCTTCGCAGGCGGCCAAATATCAATCTCGAGCATGCAAAATCTTATTGAAGAATTTTTGCGTCTCTTTCACCCCAAGTGATTTTTGTGTGTGCATGATCTCTCGTGCGCGCATGCCGAGATAGAAATCCTCGATCGCTTCCATGTCGTGAGGTGAGATGACAAACGCAACGGAGCGGCCGCGCCTCTTGATCGCAACGGGAGAGCGCTGCGCAGCGTCAATAAGCTTGCCGAAGTTATTCTTCGCCTCACTTGCCGCAAATGTAAGCATTGAAACTTTGCTCATGTCTTGATGATAGCCCAACTGGCTAATTCGTCAAGGCTCACGTTGGGCGATGCCTACTCTGAAGTGACATATCTACTTTCGTGAGGCAATCACCTCATCCGCCACGTTCCTGGGGACAATGGCATAGTGACTGAATTCGAGGTTTGGGACTGCTCTTCCTTCCGTCAGTGATCGCAGCTGGGTCGTGTAGCCGAAGAGTTCGGAGAGTGGGACTTTTGCGACGACGACTTTCGCTTGGCCGCGCTCGCCCATTGATTCGATGAGACCGCGCTTGGAGTTGATGGAACCAGTAACGTCTCCGAGGAATTTCTCCGGCGTCACGACTTCAAGCTTCATGATGGGCTCCAGAAGCGCAGGCTTCGCAGCCTTCATGGCGTCCTGCATAGCGTTGATAGCCGCGAGCTTGAATGCGATTTCGGATGAGTCCACTTCGTGGAACGAGCCGTCGTAGAGATCGACGGAGATATCGACGACCGGGAATCCGGCAAGAACGCCGCAATCCATCGCTTCCTTGAGGCCTTTCTTGACCGGTGTGATGTATTCGGCCGGGATAGCGCCTCCTTTGATGTTGTTCACGAATTCGAAATGGTCTTCGCGCTCCACATTCGCTTTCACTTTCTTGTCGGGGTCCACCGGCTCGAGAGGTTTCACCTTTATCTTCACGTGACCGTACTGGCCACGACCGCCTGTCTGCTTGATGTGCTTGTATTCGACGTCCGCAGTGCCCTGAATCGTTTCGCGGAATGCGACTTGCGGCTTTCCCGTCGTCGCCTCCACGCCGAATTCTCTCTTCATGCGATCGACGAGAATTTCCAAATGCAATTCGCCCATGCCGGAGATGATGGTCTCGCCGGTTTCAATGTCCGAGGTAACGCGGAAGGTCGGATCCTCATCGGAAAGGCGCGAGAGCGCGATGCCGAGCTTCTCCTGATCGGCTTTCGTTTTCGGCTCAATTCTCTGTGAGATGACCGGCTGTGGGAAGACGATTGCTTCGAGCGCGATGGGATGATCCGGATCGCACAAGGTGTTCCCGATCTTCGCTTCTTTCATGCCGACCGCGGCAGCGATCTCCCCCGCATAGACGGTCTTCACTTCCTCGCGCTTGTCTGCCTGGAGGCGGACGATGCGGCCGAGGCGTTCTTTCTTGTTGTTGGCGGAGTTGTAGACATCATCTCCCGCGGAAATCGTTCCCGAATAAACGCGGAAGAATGAGAGCGCCCCCACGAACGGGTCTACCTGCAATTTGAAAATGAGTGCGGCAAACGGGCCGTCGTCTTTGGCGGGGCGAGTTTCTTCTGCGCCGGTATCGGTGTTGATGCCCTTAGCGGGCGGGAGGTCCAAGGGATTCGGGAGGTAATCGACGACAGCATCCAAGACGAGCTGAACGCCTTTGTTTTTCAGCGAGCTTCCGGTGAGGACCGGAAAAATCTCATTCTTGATGACCGCCTTGCGGAGATTCGCTTTGAGGATGTCGAGTGGGATCTCCTTCCCCTCGAGATAGTCGTTCATAAGCTTCTCGTCGTTCTCGACAATGCGTTCGATAAGTTCGCGGCGATATTTCTTCGCATCTTCGAGGAGATCCGTCGGGATATCGTAGGCAACCACGTTTTTACCCATCTCGCCTTCGAACTTGTAGGCTTTCATGGAAAGAAGATCGATGACACCGGAGAAATCTGCTTCAACGCCAATCGGGAGCTGCAATCGTACCGCTTTATTTGAGAGCCTGTCGAGAATAGAAGCGTATGATTTCTCGAATGATGCACCGGTGCGGTCGAGCTTGTTGATGTAGCAGATGCGCGGCACTTCCGCTTCTTCGGCGTATCTCCAGTTGGTTTCCGATTGCGGCTCGACGCCGGCGACGCCGTCGAAGACGACGACCGCGCCGTCAAGAACGCGCATGCTTCTCTTTACTTCAGAAGTAAAATCGATGTGTCCAGGAGTGTCGATGATATTGAAACGGACTTTTGCCGAGGTGTCCGCCCCCATATACGACGGGTTCCAAAAGCAGGTGATGGCTGCGGCGGTAATCGTGATGCCGCGCTCGCGCTCCTGTTCCATCCAGTCGGTCACCGTCGTCCCCTCGTGCACCTCGCCGATCTTGTGGCTCTCACCGGTGTAGTAGAGGATGCGCTCGGACGTGGTGGTCTTACCCGCGTCGACGTGGGCAACAATTCCAAAGTTGCGTACTTTCTCTAGAGGATAGTCGCGAGACATAGGTTCTAGGTGTTAGGTTCTAGGTTTTAGGAAATTCAAATTAAAATCGCCCGAAGGCGTGGTGAGAGGATAGCAAATATGGGCCAGATTGCAATTTGATGGCTTGGGGTGGTATCATTAGAAATTATCTGTTAACGATGTACTATCATAATAATATGAAAATTTTTGAAGGAAAAAATGTGGTTGATCGTATGACTTATCGCATGCCGTTGGTCGGCAAGGATCGTGAGATGCTTACGGCAGACTCGCCGAACTGGCATCCCTCCAAAGAAGAGGCTGAAAGGTTTTGTAAACAGTACGGACTACAAATGCCGCCCGCTGACGGTGACGAGTTTGAGATAAATTTCCACGACGATCCAAAAGAAATCAGTAATGCTAGCAACCCCGGTTATTTTGATATCAAATCTAATGAGGAAAGACGCTGGTATTCAGCGGAAAGTGAAGAGGGACATAAAAAATATACGCTTACTGTAAGGATCTCCAAAAACGGCGAAGTTTGAAAAGAGGGAGAGGAATTGGAGTGGGCCAGGCACCATCCTCTTCGTACTGTAATTTGTCACCACTCAATCGGCGTTTTGCCGTGTTCCTCTAAATACTTATTCGCCTTCGAGAACGGCTAGAGCGAAGAAGTCGTAGTCAATGAAACTCTTCCCCGCGCAGAAGATCATCCGGCGTTATGACGCGCGCTACTGCCTCCGGATAATGCTTGAGGAATGTCTTAAAATCGTCTGTCTGCGATGTAAGTTTGCATTCATACGCATGTAGCGATCGGCCGTCAACGCGGATGAAATCGATCTCTTTCTTGTCGCGGGTACGCCAAAAATATGTTTTCGGCGGGAACGGGACACCTGTATCACGTTTCAACAGCTCGGTGAAGAAAAATGATTCAAATAATATGCCGCGCTCCGGGTCGGCCGCGCCGCCGTTGAGTCCGCCGACAAGCGCATTGCGCACGCCGAGATCCAAAAAATATACTTTGTAGGATTTCTTCAGCTCGTTGGCATAGTTGCGCGCGAATGAATACACGCGCTTAATCACGAATGACTGCTCCAGGAGGCGAATGTATTTCTCGACGGTCACCTGTGTGATGCCGAGTTCTTTGGAAAGATCGTTGGTCGAGATGGTGCTCCCGAGACGCCTCGCGAGATGCGTGAGTAAGTCCTCAAATGCTTTTGGATTGCGGATTGCTTCGAAGGTGAATACGTCTTTGTAGAGATAATTCGTCGCAATGTTCTTGATCTCTTCTCGCTTGCGCTCCGGGGTAGGCGCGGCCACCACCGCGGGGTATGAGCCAAAGATCATGAGATCATCGAGAAGCTCTGGTGTCACAGTGCAGACACTGCGCACCTCGCCGAGCGACAGAGGATACAGCATGTACTCGAAGGCGCGTCCGGTGAGCGGCTCCCGAATTTTATTGGCGAGATCGAATGCGGATGACCCCGTAGCAATGACTTTGATATGCGGATGCGCATCGTAGAATACTTTTAAGATCTTCCCGATATTTTCGATCGTTTGCGCTTCGTCAAAGACGACGACCTGCGTATCTGCGACGAGCGCGAAAAGCGTGTCCGGTTCGCCCAATACAAAGTGTCTGCGCACGTCTGCGTGTTCGCAATTGAAATACGCGCCCTGCGCGCCGAACGGCTCGATGAGCTTCTTCCCGAGGGTGGTCTTCCCCGACTGCCGGGGGCCGAGGATGATAATCATTCCCTTACCCGTGAGATGCTCGTTGATTTTGCTTTCTATATCGCGCCTAAAAATAAGCATATTTGACAATATCAACAATCTATGACTAAAGTCATAGAACATGATACTTGCTCTGCCATCAATGTCAAGTGGACAGTTTTCTCTTTTTCTACCACTCAATCGGCGTTGTGCCGTGCTCTTCCAAATACTTGTTCGCCTTCGAGAACGGCTTTGAGCTGAAGAAACCATTGGCAGCAGAGAATGGCGATGGGTGCGCGGATTCGATGACAAAATGTTTTGAGCGATCGATATGCGCGCCTTTCTGCCGCGCGTAGTTGCCCCAGAGAATGAAGACGATTCCCTCACGCTCCTCATTCAGTTTCTTTATCGCCGCATCCGTGAATTGCTCCCAACCTTTTCCCTGATGTGAACCGGCATTCGTCGCGCGCACGGTAAGCGTCGCATTCAAGAGAAGCACGCCTTGTTTTGCCCAGCGCGCGAGATCAGGATCGTGGCTTACCGAGTGACCAAGGTCGCTTTCTAATTCTTTGAAAATATTCTGCAAAGACGGCGGCGGATTCACGCCGGGATTGACCGCAAAACAGAGGCCGTTCGCCTGCCCGCGGCCGTGATACGGGTCTTGGCCGAGGATGACGACTTTCACGTCATCGAATGGACAGAGGTCGAACGCGCGAAAGATATTCTTCGGCTCCGGATAGATAGCGCTTTTCTTGTATTCCTCACGCACGAAATCGGTCAGTTCCTTGAAATACGGCTTTCCGAACTCCTCTTCGAGCTTTTCCTTCCATCCACCGCCGATTTTCACTTCTTTTGCCATGTTATATATGGTACGGCACAAAGTGCTTTACACAACAATGGTGACGGGCTACGCTTTAACTTGGCGTGGTCGCCAATGGAGGAACCTATGCGACGTATTGAAGTTTGGTTCGGTAAGGCTGACGTCGAAGAGCACATCCCTAAGCTCAAAGCAGTGACTGGGGAACGTACTACTGTGGGTGTCATTCGAAAGGCACTACGGATTCTTTGGGTACTCGTCCAAGAAGTCGCAGCCGGCAAGGATCTAATTCTTGTCAGACGCGACAATCCAAAGGAGAAGATCCGTCTGGCATTGTTCTAGGACAACTGCCCCAAGACGCGAAGGGGCGAGCCGATGGCTCGCCCCTTGATGTTTTCTAGGTTATAGAATTACCATGTAAAGTGCGTGAAGGCATTGTTGGCTTCCGCCATGCTCCCGATTTCCACATCGAGTAATCGAGATGTAGGAAATCGCAGTCCTTTAGGGCTCCAATTTTTCTTAGCGGTAATCCGCTTTAGAAAAATGCAGTCCCCTTGGGGGGCGGTGCGTCGTTTCCTTCTTCGTGACCGCAGCACCCTCCCCTTTCTCCAATTATTTTCTTCAGAGCAACTCTCGAAACTTTTCTTGCGAGATTTTGAGGTCTTTCAGAATACCAGAAAGTGTTCCTTTCTTGATGTCTCTCGAACCATGCCGAGAAACAAGCGTGCGTCTGCCGTCGGGGTGTGAGAAAACAAGATGCGAGGTGCCACGTTCTGCATGCTCGACAAAGTCGAGCTTTTGCAAAACTCGAATAAGTTTTCGTGCATTCACTCTTGGCAACCTAGGCATGCACCAGAGAGCGTTTCGTGATTTTCGGCATTGGAATCGTCTCGAACAACTCCATGCCGAGATCTTCAGGAATCGGCTCTTTGTCAGCGATCAAACTGCGCAAATAGACGTTGATCGCATCGCGCACCATTTCGCGCGCTTCCTCGATCGTCTTTCCCCACGTGTGGCAACCCTGCAAAGCAGGCACAAACGCGTGATATCCTCCCTCATCGGGTTCAATGATGACGCGATACGTATAGTTCATACCATAATCTTACACGGATTCAGACGAAAAACAATACGACATCATTCCTCATCCCGAAGCAAAAAGTTCCTTGTACGCCCTTTCTGCGGCGGAAGTTCCTTTTTTGTGAACGATAATTTTAAGCAACTTAATATCACGCTTCAACGCATGTATTTGCTGTTCAATCGCTTGTTTTTTCATTGTCACTGTTCAATTTTACCACGCAAAGTGCGCGAAGGCCTTGTTAGCCTCTGCCATCCTGTGCGTCGTTTCTTTCTTCGTAACAGCAGCACCTTCCCCCTTATGCGCGGCTTTGATTTCTTTTAAAAGCGATTCTGCCATGGGAACTCCCTTCGTGCCTTCTGCGGCCTCAACCATCCAGCGCAGGCCGAGGGCGAGGCGACGTTCCGGACGAACTTCGCGCGGCACCTGGTAGTTGGCGCCGCCGACGCGGCGAGAGCGGACTTCAACCGACGGAGCGGCATTTTCGAGCGCCTGCTCGAAGAACGCGACAGGATCGCCATCCTTCTTCAATTCGTCCATCACTTTGTAAACGATCTTGCGCGCAGTGTCCTTCTTGCCGCGCTCCATCACGTAGTTGATGAGCTTCGCGATCTTGAGGGAGCCGTACACTTCGTCCGGAGAAGGCATGTTTCGATTTTTTACAGGGCGTCGCATAAAGATAGGTTCTAGGTGTTAGGTTCTAGGTTTTAGGGAACTACTTCGCTGCTTTGGGTTTCTTCGCACCGTAGAGCGAACGGCCGCGGCGGCGCTTGTCGATGCCGGCGGTGTCGAGTTTTCCGCGGACGATAGTGTAGCGGAGTCCGATGTCCTTCACGCGACCACCGCGCACGAGGACGACCGAGTGCTCCTGGAGGTTGTGACCTTCCCCTGGGATGTAGGCGGTGATCTCCATACCATTGGAGAGGCGGACGCGGGCGATCTTGCGGATGGCCGAGTTCGGCTTGCGGGGGGTTTTCGTCGTCACACGGGTGCAGACACCGCGCTTGAAGGGCGAGTTGAAGTAGGTCGGGCGATTCTCGAGCGTATTGAAACCGCGACCGAGTGCGCCGGTCTTGGACTTGTAGGTGCGCTTGGTGCGACCCTTACGTACGAGCTGGTTGATGGTTGCCATAAGATTAGCCACTAGCGACTAGGGTTTAGCCACTAGAGCAAACTAAAATCCCCAATGGGGATGTCCTAAACTTTACTATATCGCTCTATACAAAGCAAATACACACAAAAGCAAATCACGGGCCTCCGTCTTTCCGGTATAATTTATGCATGCCAGACAGGATCAGAACTGAACGAATACCAGAAGGATTAAAAACCCCTAAAGACATCTGGGATGAATGCAAGGAGCTGCCGCCCAATGAGTGGCTTCCGAAGCTCTTCTGGCTCGCGGACGATAAAGGAAATCTCATTAAAGTCGAGGTGAAAGTGGGACGAGAAAAAATCGAGAGTAATCTCGTATTCGCGTTCCATATTTCCGAAGAAAACCGCTTTGAGGCACACGAGGCGCGAGCAACCGCTGAGAACGACTTTGAGATTTCGGATTCATATCCATACCACGGATTAGCCAAGGCAATTAGGAAAAAATTTGGCGCCGCGGGATTCATTGAAGCAACGAGAAAAACATCCACAGGAGAAGAAGACGACATTCCACCCTCGGAGGGAGAAAGCCAATTTCTACCGAGACCTCCGCTCGCCTCTCCCGAGACACCAGTTCCACCTGCATTAGAAACGCTGGCCCCATCAGTGCCGACGGGCGTATATCGAGCAATCGGTTCGACACGCGAACGATTGGCGGCACATAACATACGCGCAAGACAAAAATACTCGGAAGATATAGTGCGTGTTCGTTCAGACAGAAACTTCAGCCGACTGTGGCACGAACGATTCGATACATATAACCTTCCCGAGCGAATTGCCGCACTTCCAGAAACACGTGCAAAGGACGGGCTGATTCTCATTCGCAGTCGAGCATTGCGACCTGGATTTCGACCAGGACAATTAGGAGATACTGATGCAGCAATGGCTGAAACACTTACTATCAGACTTCTGCAAAAGAAAAGAGTCCTCGAAGCAGGCAAGGACATCATTGAATTGCTTCCATTGCAAAAAGTGGCGCTTGCTACCCTTGTGCAGGGCGTCGAAGACGTTGGAAAGAGTGATTCGCCGTTCCGAAGAGCGCTCATTGCGGCGGGAATACAACAAGTATATCTCGAAGCAGTCGTCTGGTATGAAGAAGCCCGCGAAACGTATGACCTGCATGTTCCCATTGCATATAGCCCAGTACCCAAAAGAGAAAATGGATAATAAATGGTATTAATACCGCTGAACAAGCTCTCATTTTCATTCCTCGCTAGCCGCAATAAACAATGGTCCGAGATCATGTGACCTCGGACCGTTTGCTGCCTTCGTGCATGTTCATCGCCTCGTCGAAGCGATACCTGCCGCGAAAAATTTCATGAGCAGTCGTTCAATACCTCCACTGGTTATCTCATTGAGTCCGATCAATGCACGATAGACATCAATGAGGGCCGTGCCCGGCAAGGCCTCCGAATCAGCGAGGGCGACCGTCGCATAGACACATACCCTTTCCCCATTGATCGGCCTCAGTTGCCGATGGAGTTCAGAAATAAAATACGATGGCAGTCCGTTACCCGGATCATGGACCCGAATGATCCGGATTGATGTCCCATTCTTTCTGTCTAATGGAAATTAATGGTGCTTAGCGGCGGCGTTTTTCACAACTTCAGATACGCGCGGATGACTTTGAACCGGCGATCAAAGCGCAACCCACGGTGGGCGTTCACGTGC